>Ga0208461_1002331_pt1 | contig 15730 bp, 13 predicted proteins | sample AD_JPNTR4_MetaG_FD_184448 | JGI IMG/M metagenome (GOLD analysis project Ga0208461, IMG submission 184448) | Active sludge microbial communities of municipal wastewater-treating anaerobic digesters from Japan - AD_JPNTR4_MetaG (SPAdes) (version 2) | ecosystem: Engineered > Bioreactor > Anaerobic... | reverse complement strand
GAACCTTAAAGATGCGGCCGAAAGCTGGATCCTGGCTGGAGGAGCCCATCACTCAGCATTCTCTCTGGCAATAAGCACCGAATACCTGCGGGATTGGGCTGAAATTATGGGAATTGAACTGGTGGTTATTAATAAAGCAACTGATCCGGTTCGTCTCAGGGATGAACTGCGGTGGTCAGAGGCTTACTGGTCCCGGCGGTAGGTGAAGCATGGATCCCTATAAGAGCCTTCGTGAAGAAGCCTATGAGGCAAATATGGAAATACCACGCAGGTCCCTGGCGTTGTATACCTGGGGTAATGTATCGGCCTTTGATCCAAAGCGGGCCCTGTTTGCAATTAAGCCTTCCGGGGTTCCCTATGAAAAACTTAGGCCCGCCGATATGGTGATTGTAGATCTGGAGGGGCATACGGTTGATGGAAGACTGAACCCCTCTTCTGATACAAAGACCCACATAGTTCTGTACCGTGCTTTTAAGGATACCGGCGGAATTACCCATACCCATTCTACCTATGCGGTTGCCTGGGCTCAGGCCCAGCTGCCCGTACCGGTGTTGGGTACGACCCATGCGGACCATTGCACCCATCCTATCCCCTGTACCGATTATATTGATCGGGAAGCCCTGAAAAGGGATTATGAGCAGGAGACGGGGAATTTAATTGTAGAGACCTTCAGTGCACAGCATCTGGATCCGCAGGAGATCCCCATGGTTCTTGTGGCTGGTCATGGTCCCTTTACCTGGGGGAGTTCTGCGGAAAAATCTGTGTATCACGCAGCAGTTCTGGAAGAAATATGTAAGATGGCCTTTATAACCGGCCTTTTAAATCCCAGGGTTGAAGGACTCCCCGCATATATTATACAAAAACATTATGACCGAAAGCATGGTGCCCATGCGTACTATGGTCAACGGTCCGATCGGTAACCCTGCAACACTAGCCCCGGGTTGCGTATTTTTACTGGCCTATTATGCCTCTCCTTTTTTGTCCCAATTCTTGTACAGAACCTGGAATCTTGTCATAATGGTTCCATGAAATACCGAGTGTTTGTTGATGGAAATGCGGGGACCACGGGGCTCCAGATCGGGGAACGTTTATCGCTCCGGCAAGATATAGAAGTGCTTACCATACCAAATGAACTCAGAAAGGATATTGATGAACGGCGCCGCCTCCTTAATGAGGCAGATGTGGCCTTTCTCTGCCTTCCCGATGATGCAGCCCGGGAATCTGCCTCCCTGGTAACTAACCCGAATACAATTGTGATTGATGCCAGTACGGCCCACCGGACCCTTCCCGGTTGGACCTATGGGCTGCCAGAGCTTTCGTCACAGCAGCGGGATGCTATTGCCCATGCAAAACGGATTGCCGTTCCGGGCTGTCATGCTACAGGCTTCGTCATGCTGGTCCGTCCCCTCACCGATGCGGGACTGCTCGGTCCGGACTACCCCCTTACCTGCCATTCGGTTACAGGATACTCCGGGGGTGGCCATAAATTGATAGACGCCTACCATGCAGGAGAAGGGGCTGGCCGCGGGATGGAGGCAGCCCGGCATTATGCCCTGGGGCTTCAGCATAAACATCTTCCGGAAATGCGGCTCCATGGAGGACTGGAGCGGACGCCCCTCTTTACGCCTATTATCGGGAACTTTGAACGGGGTATGGCCGTTGCTGTTCCCTTGCACCTGGATACCCTCTCCAAAAAAACAACGCTGAAGGATCTCCATGAAGTGTATACAGGGCGCTACGGTCAGAGCCGTTTTGTATCGGTGATGCCCCTGGGAGAGGCTTCACTTCCGGAAGCGGGTTATTTTGATCCAACCGCCTGTAATGGTACCAACCGGGCAGAAATCTTTGTGTTCGGAAATAATGAACAGGCTCTGCTTATCTGCAGGCTCGATAATCTCGGTAAGGGTGCTTCCGGGGCAGCTCTGCAATGTATGAACATAGCTCTGGGTATTGGTGAAGCAACGGGACTGGAATAAAAGGGTGGATCTAAGCTGCGGGGGGGCATGATGTGGATGTGCTCCGGCTTTAGCCCCCCATTTCCAGGAGCTGGTCCTGCAGATCTTCGATGCACTTTACCCAGAAGGCATGGCTTCCCCAGTCGGGGAAGTGCTGGTAAAAGGCCCGGTCAAAACGCTGCTGGCTTTGCCAATGCAGGAAATGCAGCATCCTGAAGAACCGTAAGTCTTCAATAAGATCCAGTTCCTTCCGGTTAAATTCTACAAACTCCGTATAACCTTCGAGAATCAATTCCAGTTCACGCTTACTGTTCCGGCGATGTTCAGGCAGGAGAAGCCAAAGATCCTGAACGGCAGGGCCTTCTGACATATCATCAAAGTCAATAATAATCAGGTTCTGGTCTGCGGTATTGATAAGGTTTCCCCGGTGAAAGTCCCCATGGAGGCGGATATTCGCAACAGTAGAGCTATGGGAGGTAAAAAGTTCTAAGGCTCTACCCGTTACAGTCATAAAATCAGAGATAAAATCTTCCGGGATTAGTTTCTGCTGAATAAGCTGATCCACATAGCCTTTAAAATGAACCGGACTCAGTTTGAGGCGGGTTCCCGATTGGGCCTTTCTGCCGCTCACATGAATACGGCCGGCGAGGGACCCTAACCTGATCCAGTCCTCATCGGATTCCGGGTCAAAGGCTCTGCCATTCATTTTGGGGAAAAGGGCAAAATAAAAGGTAAGCTCCACCGTCTCCTGTGTATCAAGGCCGCAGGCTTCCAGACTCAGGGTCTGGAGCGTCTCGCCTTCCCTGTCCGGAATGGGCAGCACGACGGGGCATTCTCCCCGTTGTAATTCTGAAAGAAAGCGGTGTTCTTCCTGTATTTGTTCCAGGGACCAGCGACCGGGCCGGTAAAATTTAGCCACATATTCTCTGCCTTGTACATCCTGCAGGCCATACACCCGATTGATATAACTTGGATAGGGATAAATCAGATTTTCCAGCCTAATCCCAAAGGCTTCTTCTATCGAATCAGCTACCAGTTCCGGTGTGAGGCAGTTAAATGGTGCTCGTATTTGTATAGGCCCATGGTTACTCATACTATAAAGGTAACAGGTGCACTGCGGTTCTGCAAGTAAAAGGGCCCCTTGTTGTGGATTTAATCTTCGTATATAATGGGCATATGCTAATAATATGGAGGAACAAGACATGAAAATAGCCTTTGTAACCGATGATGGGAAAACGATCAGCAAGCATTTTGGAAGGGCCCGATTTTATGAGGTCCTGACGGTAGAAAGTGGCCAGGTGGTGGCAAGAGAACAGCGGGAAAAATTAGGTCATAGCCATTTTGCAGGAGAACATCACGAACACCATGAACATCATGGTGGTCCCCATGATGAGCGGCATGGTTTTGATGCTGCGTCCCAGGATCGGCACAGCAGAATGGCCCAGGCAATAAAGGACTGCGAGTATCTTGTTGCAGGCGGAATGGGATATGGAGCCTACGAAAGCATGAAACAGGCGGGTATAAAACCCATAGTGACAGATTTCCAAAGCATCGATGAAGCCGTTCAGGCCCACATCGCCGGTACTTTAAAGGATCACACCGAATATCTGCATTAAAAAAAAGGGCCCCTATGGGGCCCTTCAGCTATTTTACTTCGATTGGTTTTATCTTCCAGATATCATTGGCATACTCTGCGATGGTTCTGTCGGTAGAGAAAATGCCTGACCGGGCTACATTGATGATGGCCATTTTGTTCCACGCATCCTGATCAGCGTAGGTGCTCACCACTTTTTCGTGGGCCTGCACATAGGCATCAAAGTCGGCCAGGACATAGTACGGATCGGGCCGGCTGCCATCGACCCCGTTGACGAGGGAGTCATAGAGTTCCTTAAAGGCTGCCTGGAATTCGTGGCTAAAGGTACCATCTACGAGCTGGTGCACTACCCGCGCGAGGGCAGGGTTCCGGCCCAGGTACAGGTGAGGATCGTAAGAATGGGTAGCCTCCACGGTGGCGATTTCTTCTGCACCAAGCCCGAAGATAAAGGCGTTTTTACGGCCCACTTCCTGGACAATTTCCACGTTTGCCCCGTCCATGGTTCCTAAGGTCAGGGCTCCGTTCATCATGAATTTCATGTTGCCTGTGCCGCTTGCTTCCTTGCCTGCGGTGGAAATCTGTTCCGAAACTTCTGCAGCGGGGATGATCTTTTCGGCCAGGGTTACCCGGTAGTTCTCTGCGAAGACTACCTTGAGTCTTCCCTTAACACGGGGATCCGCATCGATCCGGGCTGCCTCGGCACAGATAAGGGATATAATCGATTTGGCCCGCCGATAACCGGAAGCGGCCTTTGCACCGAAGATGAAGGTCTGTTTGGGCATTTCGATAGTGGGATCATCGGCGAGCTTATTGTGCAGGTACATAATATGGAGAATGTTGAGGAGCTGCCGCTTATATTCATGGAGCCGTTTAACCTGGACATCGAAAATTGAATCCGGGTCGATCTTTACGCCCTGGGTTTTTTCAAGATAATTGGCGAGCTGAACCTTATTCTGCCGTTTTATGGCCCCAAAGCGCTGACGGAAGGCAGGGTCATCTGCATAGGGCTCCAATGCTTTTAGTTTGGAAAGATCCGTTTCCCACCCCGAACCGATGGTTTCGGTGATGAGGGCAGAAAGTCCGGGGTTGGCAAGTTTAAGCCAGCGCCGCTGGGTAACCCCATTAGTCTTATTATTAAAGTTCTGGGGTTTCCATTCGTACCAGTCCTTAAGTTCCCGTTTTTTAAGAATTTCGGTGTGCAGGGCTGCCACACCGTTTACCGAGAAACCGCCGACAATGGCGAGACGGGCCATGTGTACCATACCATCGGCGATAATGGACATACGATGCCGCCGCTCCCAGTCGTTAGGATAGAGCTGTTTCAGAGCTTCCTGGTGGCGCCGGTCGATTTCTTCGACAATGTTATAAATTCTGGGCAGCAGAGAAGAGAATAGGTCCAGGGGCCACTTTTCCAGGGCTTCTGCCAGAATAGTATGGTTCGTATAGGCGAACATCTTTGTCACGATCGCCCAGGATTCGTCCCAGCCAAGCCCCTCTTCATCCATGAGGAGCCGCATCATCTCAGGAATAGCGACAACGGGGTGGGTATCGTTCAGCTGTACCACCGCAAAGTCGGGGAGTTTTGCAAAATCCCTGCCAAAACGCTGCTTAAAGGAGCGCAGTATATCCTGAAGGCTGGCGGATACAAAGAAATATTGCTGTTTCAGCCTGAGAGCCTTACCTGAAGGGCCCGAATCGTTGGGGTACAGAACCCGGGAAAGATCTTCGGCCTGGTTTGCCTTTTCTACTGCCCTTATGTATTGCATATCATTAAAGAGCTGGAGATTAAAACCATCGGGGCTGTAGGCTTCCCAGAGCCGGAGGGTGTTCACCGTTTTGGTGTTATAACCAACGATGGGCATATCATGGGGAATTGCCCGGATTATTTCTGCATTTTTTACGGTGAACCGTTCACGACCCTGTTCATCTACAATAATGGCCACTTCACCGCCTATTTTTACATCCACCGCCAGGTCACTGCGTTTAATTTCCCAGGGGTCCCGGTGTTCAAGCCAGTTATCCGGTTTTTCAATCTGCCGGCAGTGTTCAATTTTCTGCTCAAACATGCCATAGCGGTAACGGATTCCGTACCCATGGCCGGGAAGATTCATGGTTGCAAGGCTGTCCATAAAACAGGCTGCAAGCCGGCCAAGACCGCCGTTACCAAGCCCTGCATCGGGTTCCTGATCTTCTATTTCATTAATGTCATGGCCAATCTCTGCAAGAACTTCCTTAACCATATCCAGGATGCCCAGGTTGATGAGATTGTTGGTCAGCGCCCGGCCCATGAGAAATTCCGCAGACAGGTAGAACATCTGCCGTCCAGGATGGGCATCAAAGGCCTTGCGGGTGGCCATCCAGTTATCGAGGATATATTCCATAGATGCCGCAGCCACTGCGTCGTAAATGTCGTGCAGGGTGGCTTCTGCCAGTTCCTTGCCGTAACGCCGTTTAAGCCGCAGTCTGATATGTTCCTTAAAGGTGGCTTTATCAATATTCAAAGGGTCCTCCTTGAAAACCGAACCGCATATCATAAAATACTAAACCGGTTCAGTATTATCGTAAAATCGTAACCCGAAATCTCTAAACCTGTCAATAACGGCCCCCTTGAAAAAGCCCCCATAGTCTGTAATGCTCTGCCTATGAATGGATTAGCATGTAAACCGAAATGTTATTTTTGTCCTGTTTGTGATGGTCATGCCTGTATGAATGAACTCCCTGGCCTTGGCGGGGTATTCGATAATTACAATTTTATTGCCAACGTTCGGGAATGGGATGAGGTCTCTGAGACGGTAACGCTGAACGGAGCTGCCCTGCCTCGAATCAGGCTGGCCCCTATGACGGGGGCAATGCAGAATATGGGCTATGATGAAGAAGGGCCCTACTATTACGAAGCCGTACAGGGCTGCTTAAAAGCGGGTATTGGCCTCTGTATCGGGGATGGCTACCCTGATGAAAAACTGCAGCATGGTATCGCAGCCCTTGAGACAAACCATGCCAGGGGAGCGGTGTTCATCAAACCATATATAAATAAGAAAATTCTAGAACGGATGGCATGGGCTGGAAAGGCCGCGGAATTGTTTGGCGTTGATATAGATTCCTATAATATTGTAACCATGCGGAATCTGGTAAGTCTGGAAAAGAAGGGTGTTACAGAATTGCTGGAACTTAAGGAAGCGGCCCATAACACCTGGGGTGTTCCCTTTGCGATAAAGGGTGTGTTTACCGAAGCAGATATCGCTCTGGTTAAAGAGGTGAAACCTGATGTGGTCGTGGTGTCAAACCATGGCGGACGGATTGAAACGGAGCAGGGGAGTACGGCGAGCTTTCTGCAACGATATGGAAAGGTGCTGAGTTCCTATACGGGTGAGCTCTGGGTTGATGGGGGGCTCCGGACAAAGCAGCATATTCGTATTGCCGGAGCATTGGGGGCAAGTCAGGTGTTAATTGGCCGACCCCTTGTAATCGCTCTGCTTCGAAATGGGGCCCAGGGTATTGTGGACTGGTATCAGTCCCTTATGGGGTAAAGCCCCCTTGTACTGAGGACCAGGCGCCGCTGTTTGTCTGCGTGCGCTCATTTTTTAAAGCCCCCTTGTACTGAGGACCCGGCGCCGCTGTTTGTCTGGCGGCGCTCATTTTTTAAAGCCCCCTTGCCATCACAGCCTGCCTGCACCCCTTGCCCAAGGGGTCCCTTGCCGGGTATTTTATAAACCACAAGCGTCCTATTGCTTATCTTCTTATTATAGGGATTTACATTGTATGAAAATATCTGAAACCTTTATTCCTACCCTGCGGGAAGTGCCCGCCGATGCGGTTATTATCAGCCATCAGCTCATGATGCGGGCTGCCATGATGCGGAAATTGTCGAATGGCTTGTTTGCCTACCTTCCCCTGGGGCTCCGTTCCTTCAGAAAGGTAGAGTCCATTATCCGTGAAGAAATGGATGCCATTGGGGCTCTGGAAATAAAGCCCCCGGTAGTGGTTCCCGGAGAAATCTGGAAAGAATCGGGCCGCTGGGAAACCATGGGTGAAGGGATGCTCCGGGTGAAAAACCGGCTTGGGAACGACTTTGTGGTTTCCCCCACCGCTGAAGAAGCCTTTACCGCCCTTGTTCGGGACGAGCTCAATAGTTACCGCCAGCTGCCACTGACGTTGTATCAAATAAATACCAAGTACCGGGATGAAATCCGCCCCCGCTATGGTGTCATGCGGGGCCGGGAATTCACCATGAAGGATGCCTATTCCTACCATACGGATGATGAAAGCCTTGATACAACCTATCAGGCCATGGGCAGGGCTTACCGGCGGATTTTTAAACGCTGCGGTCTTACGGTTATTCCTGTGCGGGCCGATACGGGGGCCATGGGCGGCACCGGATCGGAAGAATTTATGGTAGAAAGTGAAATTGGTGATAATACCCTCATTCTTTGTAGGGACTGCGATTATGCAGCCAACGTGGAAAAGGCTGCCTGCAAGGCCGATTTTACCGCCCCCAAATCCCTTGAAGCGGCAAAGTCTGCCGCTGCAGCTACCCCCGGTATTACTAAAATTGAGACCCCCTCGGTTAGAACCATCGAAGAACTGTGCGCCTTCCTTAAAACCGATGCAAAGTCCTTTATAAAAACCCTTGTTTATAAGGCGCTGAATGTAGAACTGGACCTGGCTAACGCTCCGGGCTGTTCAAAACTGGAAAAGCATGCCTCCGGGCCGGATGCTCCCAAAACATATCCAGAGGCCTTCTTCGCGGTAGCCATCCGGGGCGACCTGGATGTTAACGAGACCAAACTTGCGGCTATCCTGAAGGCCTCCGAAGTGATGCTTGCCTCCGATGTGGATGTGGAACGCCTCACCGGGGCCCCTGTTGGCTTTGCCGGACCGGTGGGCCTCACCTGTTTACCGGTCGTAGCCGACGAAACCGTTACTGCCATGACCGATGCGGTGACCGGTGCCCTTGCTAAAGACCTGCACTATGCCCATGTGGCCTACGGAAGGGACTTTATCCCCTGGATGGTAGCCGATGTACGGACCGTGAAGGCGGGAGACCGCTGTGTTCAGTGTGGCGGCGAGCTCTACGAAAAGAAGGGTAACGAGCTGGGCCATATCTTTAAGCTTGGTTACAAGTATACCAGGTCCATGAATGTTACCTACCTGGATGTGGAGGGCAAAACCCAGATTCCCACCATGGGCTGTTATGGGATCGGGGTAGATAGAACCCTGGCTTCTATAATAGAAGAACATCATGACCAGGATGGGATTGTATGGCCCATGTCGGTGGCTCCCTATCATGTGATCCTGGTGCCGATCAAATATGATGGCGCCGTAAAAGAAGCCACCGACCGGATCGAAGCGGAATTAACCAAACAGGGTATCGAGGTTCTGGTGGATGACCGGGATGAACGGCCTGGTGTGAAATTTAAGGATGCGGACCTGATCGGCATTCCCCTTCGGGTCGTTATTGGCGATAAAAACCTCCCCAAGGTGGAAGTAAAGCGTCGGAAAGAAAAGGAAAATCGCCTGCTCGAGGTCTCCGAGGCTATTTCTGAACTGGTGTCCCTGGTTAAAAGCGAACTCGCGGAGCTTAATTCCTGATAGCACTTTCCGGCCGGCATTTTTAGCGCTGGCCTTCGGCCGATGCTGGCCCTATAAGCAAGGGCGCAGCCGGCATGTACCGGCAGGCATTTTTAGTACGACCCCGGGGGCAACGGTTTTTGTGAAGAATCCGCGGCTTCTGGGGTGTGTTTTTATAATGAGGAATATAAGCGGGAGGTTCTGCGATGGAGCTGGTAGGTTCGGTAATTAGTTGGATATTTTCATTTAAAGTCTATGTATTGTTACCGGTACTGTTTTTCATTATAGCCCTGGTGTCCAGTATGCCCCTGGGCAAAGCCCTATTGCAATCCTTAAAGGTAGGCATCGGCTTTGCCGGGGTCTTTCTCATCTTTGATGCATTCCTTGGTAGTATGCATCCTGCGGTATCTGCCATGGTACAGGCACGGCACCTGAATTTCCCCATTGTGGATGCCGGCTGGCCGCCCCTGGCTGCTATTACCTGGTCTTCCTGGATTGCTCCCCTGATCATTATCCTGGTACTCCTGGTGAATGTGGTCATGCTCCTGCTCCGGTGGACCACAGTATTTTACATTGATATCTGGAATTACTGGCATTTTGCCCTCATTGGGTCCATGCTGCTTGCGGTCGGTATTCCCCTCCCTGTGGCACTGGCTGCCAGCCTTGCATCGGCCATACTGGTATTTAAAATGTCAGAAATGACTACCCCCTATGTCAAAAAGGAGACGGGGATTGTGGGGGTAAGCATCAGCCCCCTCACTGTGGCTGGTTTTGCTCCCTGGGGAATCGCAGTCAATGCGTTGATAGACAAAATTCCAGGCCTGCGCCGTTTATCCTGGAACCCATCACGTTCAAAGGGGCCCTGGGCGGTTCTTGGTGAACCTATGATCATCGGATTTTTTATGGGGCTTCTCTTTGGGTACCTGGCGGCCTATGAAATAAAACAGATGTTCGAAATGGCCATTAAAATCGCAGCTATTATGTTTTTATTACCCCACTGCGGCGCCCTCATCGGTGAGGCTACGGGATCCATTTCCCAGGCTGCCTCTGATCGGATGGCTCCCCTTTTTGGTGGCCGGCCGATTTCTATTGCCATGGATACGGGCTTTTTGATGAAAAACCCTTCTGTTATCGTTACCGGTATGTTGCTTATGCCCATAAGTCTTGCTCTGGCCTTTATACTACCCGGCAATAAGGTGCTTCCGGCAGGGGATTTGCCAAACCTTATGTCCATATTCTCTATAATCGCTCTTATCAGCGGGGGCAATGTGATCCGGGCGGTCATTATATCAATTCCGGTTATCATCAGTTTTCTCTATATAGCCACAAGCCTGGGGCCGCTTATTACTGAGCTGGCCCAAAAGGCAGGAACCCTTACCGGTGTCTCAGAAGGTTCTGCACTCATCGTGAGCTCCTTTACTGACGGCGGAAATCCGGTCCGGTTCTGGATATTCGAGTTGTTCCGTGCTAATGTACCTGCACTGATAGGAATACTACCGATGGCCTTTCTGCTCTGGTTTGCCTATAAAAAGAGTAAAACGGTTGGTATCCAGAGCGAGACCCGGGAGCCTACAGATTTCAACCCATAAGGATGTCGTATGAATATGGATATAAGCCTAAAGGATCTGGATAGTCTATTCCCCGCGGATTTTACAGAAGAACAAAAAGCGAAGGCAAAGACCCTGTTTCTGAAAAATCTTTCTCTGCAGGCCCATCGTTTTTACGGCGGCAAGATGCAGACCGTACCGCGATGCGGGATCTTTGGCTTTAACTGGTTCAATGTCTGGTATACCCCGGGGGTTTCAAAAATATCTACCACCATCCGGGATGATAATGATACATCCTTTAATCTTTCCAGCAGGGGGAACCTGGTAGCGGTGGTTTCCGACTCTACCCGGGTCCTTGGGGATGGGGACTGCACACCACCGGGGGGCCTTGGCGTAATGGAAGGGAAGGCCATGTTGATGAAATATTTAGGCGGCGTCGATGCGGTTCCCCTGTGTATCGATTCCCGGGATGCGGGCGGTAAAAATAACCCGGATAAAATTATCGAATTTGTAAAAATGGTTCAGCATTCCTTTGGGGCCATCAATCTGGAAGATATAAGCCAGCCCAATTGTTTTAAGGTCCTGGATGAACTGAGGGATGCCTGCGATATCCCGGTCTGGCACGATGATGCCCAGGGAACGGCCTGTGTCACCCTGGCGGGGCTCATCAATGCACTTAAGCTGGTGAATAAAAAACTGTCCGATGTGCGGATTGTGCTGCTCGGGGCGGGGGCTTCCAATACTACTATTGCCCGGCTTTTAATGACCGATGGTGCAAATCCGGCAAATATTATTATGTTCGATTCTCATGGAGCCCTGCACCGGGACCGGAAAGATATAGAGGCGGATCCCCGGAATTACCGTAAATGGGAACTGTGCCAGCAAACTAATCCAGAGAAAATTGCTGATATGGAAAGGGCTATTAAGGGCGCAGATGTGCTTATCGCTCTATCTACTCCGGGGCCGGATACGGTTAAGAAGGAATGGGTCCGGTTAATGGCCGATAAGGCTATCGTCTTTGCCTGTGCTAACCCGGTTCCCGAGATTTGGCCCTATGCAGCTAAGGAAGCTGGGGCCTACATTGTGGCCACCGGCCGGGGCGATTTCCCTAACCAGGTCAATAATTCGGTCTGTTTTCCCGGTATTCTAAAAGGGGCTTTGCTGGTGCGGGCCCGCAAGATCACCGATGGCATGGCCATCCGCTGTGCCCATTCAATTGCAGATTTTGCGGAAAAGCGGGGCATCAGTCCGGACAATATCATCGCCAACATGGAAGAAACCGAGGTCTTTGCGGTAGAGGCCGCTGACGTGGCCATGCAGGCTATTTCCGAAGGGGTAGCCCGGCTCGAACTGAGCTGGGATGAGGTATATAAGCGGGCCAGGGCCGATATAGCATCAGCCCGAGGCCTTGTGGCGGATATGCAGAAGCTCGGCCATATACAGGAGCCCCCTCAGGAACTGCTTGAACAGGCCCTCCAGGCCGCCATCGAAGCGGTAAGATAAATTGATGCTCTTTCAAAACTCGGGGAGTTTTGAAAGAGCAACCTTAGATGTACATGCAGTATTTTTACTATTCTAGTATAGTATAAATAATTCTTTTTTCATGTAAAAATACTGCAAGAAGTTTTTGCAAAAGTAACAGACTTTTGCAAAAACCTCAAAGTTCTTAAGTCCTTTTTAAACTTGACAGGTTCTTTGTAAATCGCTATAGTGGGGTCGGTGTTTCTATAAAAAGAAACATATAAGGAGTACAGCATGAAAAGAATAATGAACCTTGCCAGACTTTCCCTCATTGCAGCGGGAATTATGGTCCTTGCAACCCTTACAGCCTGCGGTGCCAGCTCAAGCGCAGGCAGCGGTACAGGCAGCGGCGCTGCGAAAAAAGTTTCCGACGAACCAAAAATCGGGGTGGCAAAAATTGTGGCCCACCCAGCCCTGGATGCCCTTGAAAAGGGTATTGTAGAAGAAATTACCGCCGCCTTCCCCAGGGCAAAAATTGACCTGCAGAATGCCAACGGTGAGCCTGCCACGGCTTCCCAGATTGCCCAGAAATTTAAGGTTGATAAGGTAGATGTGGCGGTAGGTATTGCAACCCCCACTGCCATGGCCTTGGCTAATGTGCTCACCGATATTCCGGTTATCTATTCTGCCGTGACCGACCCGGTTGCCGCGGGTCTTGTAGCATCCTATGACAAGGGGGGCGAACACATCACGGGAACCAGCGACCTCCCGCCCCTGGAAGGCCAAATTGATACGCTCCTCGCCCTGGCTCCTAAGGCTAAACGGATCGGCCATATTTACAATGCGGGGGAAGCGAACTCGGTAAGCACCGCTGCAAAGGCAGAAGCCTATGTTAAATCTAAAGGCCTTGAATTTGTAACCGCCACGGTGACCAACTCCGCCGAGGTTTCCCAGGCCCTTACCTCCCTCGTCGGCCGGGTGGATGGAATCTATCTTTCTACGGATAACACGGTGTTTTCTGCGATTTCTACGGTGGCTGATATCTGCTTAAAGGCGAAACTGCCCCTTGTAACAGCGGACCCCAGCTCTGCAGAGAAGGTGCCTGTATTGGCTGCGGTGGGCTTTAACTACTATGAAATGGGAAAGACCACGGGCCGCATCGTGGTAGAGGTGCTAAAGGGTAAAAAGACCGCGGATATTCCCACCTACTTTGCAAAGGATCCCAAAGAACAGGCTCTGGTCATCAATCTGGATGTGGCTAAGCAAATTGGTGTCACCGTACCCCAGGACATGGTTTCCCGGGCATCCCTTGTAATCGGAAAATAACGGAATTAACCATGATAGAAGCGATACTGGTCGAAGGGTTAATTTATGGCATCCTGGCCATGGGAGTCTTTATCACCTTCCGGGTGCTCGACTTTCCTGACCTCACCGTGGAAGGCTCCTTTCCCATGGGGGCTGCGGTGGCCGCTGCCTGCCTTACTGGGGGCATACCCTTTCCTGCTGCAGCCCTCATTGCGGTAGCTGCGGGGGCCATTGCGGGCTCCCTGACGGCCCTCATCCATACGGGGCTCAAGGTGCCGCCCCTCCTGGCCGGTATCGTTGTCATGACGGGACTCTACTCCATCAACCTCCGTGTGATGGGGGGCCGCTCAAATATCCAGCTCATCGGAAACCGGCCCCTGATTTCATTCAGCACGAGCTGGCTTTCCGCTTTGCCGCCGGAGGTTTCGAGCGCTCTGTTTTTTTCACTCCTTGCGGTACTGCTCATGGTGCTCCTGGATCTCTTTTTCCATACCGAATTTGGGCTGACCCTGGGCGCTTTAGGGGATAATATCAAGGTGGTAATCGCTTCAGGCTCCAACCCGACGGTCTTTAAGGTAGCCGGCGTTGCGCTGGCAAATAGCCTGGTTGCCCTTGCCGGCGCTCTGGCGAGCCAGCATCATGGTTTTGCCGATGTTAACCTGGGGGCTGGGGTTGTTGCCCTGGGACTTGCCTCGGTGATGATCGGCGAGCTTATCCTGAGGACAAACCGGATCGGTGTGCAGCTGCTGCGGGTTGTCCTGGGGGCAATTATTTTTAAAGCAATACTCTTTGCCGCCCGTTTTTATGGATACATTGCGGGGATAACCCCCAACGACCTCAGGCTCCTGACGGCCCTGATGATAGTCCTTTCCCTGGTTCTTGGCCAGTGGAAGAGCCAGCTTCAGGACCAGCGGGCCCAGCAGGCCGCCCTGCGGCGGAAAGCGGAGGAAGCCCTATGATTGCCCTCGAGGACTGTACGGTTGTATTCAATGCCAACTCCGCCGACGAACGAAAGGCCCTTAATGCGATCTGGTTGATGATTGAACGGGGGGATTTTGTCACCGTCATCGGCTCCAATGGGGCCGGTAAAAGTACCCTCTTGAACCTGATTGCCGGATCGGTTCGCCCCAGTTCGGGCTCTCTTATTATCGATGGGGTTGACCGTACCGGCGAACCGGAGTACCTCCGTTCCCGATCAATCGGCCGGGTCTTTCAGGACCCCCTTGCGGGAACCGCTGCAGAAATGACCGTGGAGGATAACCTGGCTGTGGCGGCCCGTAAGGGCCCTAAACCCCTCCGTATAGCCATGACCCGGTCCAGAAAGGCCGAGTTTCGGGACCGGCTTGCGGAGCTTGGAATCGGATTGGAAAACCGGATGAAGGAAAATGTGAACCGTCTTTCCGGCGGACAGCGGCAGGCCCTGACCCTGCTTATGGCAGTGATTGCCCGGCCAAAGATCCTGCTCCTGGATGAGCACACCGCTGCCCTGGACCCGGCTAATGCAGAAAAGGTACTGGAACTTACCCAGCATTTTGCCCGGGAATACGGGCTATCGGTCCTCATGGTAACCCATGACATGGCCCGGGCCATCAACCTTGGCAACCGGCTCATCATGATGGACAAGGGCGAAATCATCATGGATGTATCCGGGGCAGAAAAATCAAACCTTACCGTAGATGCCCTGGTTCACCGGTTCCGACAAATCAGAAAACAGGACTTTGCGGGGGATAGGGCCCTGCTTGCGTAGGAACCTATTCCACCACGAGCTGGAGGGCCTTACCACTTAAAAGGTAAGCCATGGAAACTTCTACAATAAAAAAGCCCTTGTAGGTTATGAGTGTAGCCTCTATACTATTCACCGTATCGGTCTCATAGATCGTTGCCATCGTCGGTGAAGAAAGCACAGAAGTATCAATTAAAAGGCGGTATTTAAAACCCGAAACAATGGCTGCTGCCATCTGATTGCTTTCATCAAAAGATTCGGAACTGTTCGTTTGTATATCTACAATCAGGCTTTTACCCCTGAGATAGGGGAAGAAGAGGGGTGCTTCATCACCTGCATTAAGGGTAGGAGCTTTCTTTGGTGGATAACGGAGAGAAATATCCAGGCCTGATTCGAGATCCGTATTAATTCCATCTAAGGAATCCAGATATTCCTTGATACAGCTCCTTTTGAAAGTGTCTTGCTATTAGTATAAAGGAGTCCTTTACATTTTCCAGAAAAGACCAGCGTCTAAGTGGAAACAGAAAATCAATATCTCCAAGGTTCCCGTTCTGGGATAAAAAATCATTAATATTTT
>Ga0208461_1002327_pt1 | contig 15735 bp, 15 predicted proteins | sample AD_JPNTR4_MetaG_FD_184448 | JGI IMG/M metagenome (GOLD analysis project Ga0208461, IMG submission 184448) | Active sludge microbial communities of municipal wastewater-treating anaerobic digesters from Japan - AD_JPNTR4_MetaG (SPAdes) (version 2) | ecosystem: Engineered > Bioreactor > Anaerobic... | reverse complement strand
CACGATTATATCTTTGAATATATTTTCTACAATCTTCTTTATATTCTTCACTTATGCCAATTCTTTTAGCAAAATTAAAAATTTCTTTCATTAGTTCATTATTGATAGTTGGTTTAGGGATCACTTTTCTTCTGGAAATATACTTATCTAATTTAGAATTATAATATGTAACATACTTTTCTTCATTCCCATCAAGTTTGGGAATATTCATTTTTACTTTAGGTTTCATTTATTCTCCTTATTCATTTTTGCCATAGGTTTCTTATATTAAGAATTGATTTTAGAACTATTCATCAACAAATCAATTATTATGTTTTACAATAATCTTCTTTACCTGATTTTTAAAATTCTGAGTTAACAATTCTCTGGTCCAATAGAATATATTATCATTCCAGCGTTGTGGATGAGTATTTATCATAATCTGATCAGGTAATTGATTTTCCCGGATTAAATTTATAAGTTGATCGGTACTTTTAATTTGAAAATTATAAGCTGAATTGACTTTATCTCGTATACTTACTTCATTGCTATCCCATCTTCTTCCTGTATCGGTTAAATATAAAACCTTATTAAAGTCTATGTCAAGATAAGGTTCACAGATAATCTCCTCTTCTCTATAATCATATTTATCCCATAATCTTCTATTATCATACTTAGATAAAGGGCTTCCATGCATACATATAGTTTTTACTGGAGCTATTTTTCTCAATTTCTCAAGATTTTTTTTAAAAGAAAGGTAGGCTTTATCAATGTCACCTTTGGATAAATCCATATCTTCATAATGATAACCTATATTATGACCCATTGCTGAGATTTCTCTGATTATAGATGGTACAAAAGAATCTGGAACTATTCTAAAATAATAAGTGGAATAGATTTCTTTACTTTTTTCTAAGTTAGCAAATTTCAAAGCATTAAGAGGCATTTTATCTATATCATGTCTAAGAATAACTACCTTTGATAAAGGAGATATAACAAAATCTTCTACAGTTTGAAAATTGTATCCATTTGCAGCTAATATATCCAGTAAAAATTCATACATTTTTAGAGTAAAGTCACGCATTTAATTATCTGGAGTAGTTTGCTTATTCTTTAAGGATGAAATGAAAAACGAGATTATAATAGTTCCTATTATAGCACCGATTAAATTGCTTATAAGGTCCATAGGATTAAAAGTTCTATAGGGTAAAAAATATTGTAGGCATTCAAATAAAATAGCAGAACTACCTACAATTAATAGATATTTTAATACAGGCTTCTGAGAAAAAATGGGATCCCCTCGCTTTATATCTATAAAATATAATGGAATGAAAATAAGAAAAGAGATAAAATGGATAAGATAATCCAATCTGAATTTGAAGATGGGTTTATGGATGATTTTATTTATATCATTGCCCAGAGGAATAATATTCGTTGCTAAAACTATAATCAACCATCCCCAAAATAGCCATTTTGATATATCAGTTTTTAATTTCTCCATTATAATAATATTATTTAATCTTTTATGTATTTCTTAAACGATATTGAATCTTTGTTCCTATCATTATATTTGATTCTTCAATGCTTTCTGGCGTTCTTTCTCTTTTATCAAACCAATCATTCAAGACTTTAACAATCCTTGCTGCTTTCTTACCATCCCAATATTTTGGTATTTTTCCTTTCTTGTTTTTTCTTTCAATAATTTCTATGCACAATTAACAATATTTTCTATATTTAATTTAACAAGTTGATATAAAAATGTGGAAATCACCGAATTATAAAAAGGAACTCTAAATGGTACAAAAACATCCGGTATTATTAAACTGGTAAACATTGCAGCAGTTTTATCCGCCCAATCATTAAAAAAACTCTCTTCCTTCTCGTTTTGATTTGCTATAAGGATTATCATAAAATTCTTGAAGTGAAGAACTCATGATAATATATGGTTTTAAAATGTATTTTCCACTGATGAGATTAATTTATTTACTAATTCTAAATTGGTATTATAGATTACTTCTGGATTTTAATGCCTATTCAATGTAGTAAGATATATAATAACATTACATTCCTTAACAAAAGATTCAAGCTTAGCTTCATCATTATAATAATAATCTTCACTAGGAATAAATATATACTTATTCCATAAATAAATTTAGAGTGTTAAAGAGATGTGTTCCTATAAACCCAGATTGTCCGGTGATTCCAATTTTTTATCATTTTACACAATTAAATTGCAAAAAATTAATCATAAAAAGAATGCTTATCCCATAAACCAAATTCTGCACGCACATAATTAAAAATATATATTCCTTAAATATCAAATTATCTCTTTCTTATTATTAGACTCTAAAATTTCTAAACTATCTTTCCCCATATTAAAAAGTAAGTCAATAATAGATAAATTAGGAATAAAATTCTTTCCTATTTGAGGATAAATAGGATGATGAAAATTTTGATGTTGAATTTTAATATTATTATGTTTAAAAAGTTCATAATCCATATAATCATTATTTCCCCCCATCCCAATTATATAGGTATCTGCATTACATTCTTTACAAATATTAAGAAGTAATTGCGATTTATTGCCTGATACATTTAATTGAGAACTTCTTACAATTGGAGTATTAATTCCTATATAACTACATAATTTTCCAATTAATTCTTCATTAAAGTTAGATAAATATTCTTGATTTTTTAAATATGAATTTTCTAAGATAGGATATATTTCTTCAAAATAAGGTGTTTTTTTATAACTGTATTTAATCGTATTTAAATGTTTTCTAATCCAACTTTTATTATTATAATCTATTTGAATCGCATTAATAGGTGTATTCAATTCCTTTTTTATAACAGGAATAGTTAATAAAATTTCACTATTAGCCATTTTTATTCTATTTCTATTTATCCATCCCCCTTTTGAATATTGAACATGATCTAAAAAAACAAATATATCAGCCTTATTTATTTTATCAAAATACCCTAACCAAGGAATAAAAAGTGGTTGATGTATAGCTATCTTCATTTTTTTTTATAAAATCAAACGAATCACTTCAAATACTTCAGCATATTCAGACCCCATCTGCCCACCTCGTGTTCGTGCTAGGCTAAACAAGAAGTCAGGAGTTATATAAGGCCTACCTAATTGTGAGATATAACATTGAAGAGCTTCAATTTTCATATTAACTTGTTCTTTTGTCAACATAGAAAAGGCATCTGTTCGAAAAGTCAAATTATTCCAGGGAATTTCATAGCCTAATAAAATAAATTTTTTAAAGGCTCTAAATCCTTCTTGGCTTACCACTTGATGGTCTTGATGTGTATCAAAAGTTGAAGGAATAAATATAATATTAGGTTTAATCTCTTTTGATAAGTAAATCATATCGTCAAGAATATTTTGTCTGTAAGTAGGAAATAATCTGACAGGATAATCACTAATACTAATATTTTCTTTTTTAACTCCAAGATGAATTAAAGAATCGTACATATATTTTTTTGTTATATCTTTTGGGGGATCAGTAGGATTAGTATTCTCTGCAATTGAAAATGCATGACAAAATAGCTCATTGGAATCTTGCACAAATTTTACTATTGATCCCCCACACCCGAATTCTATATCATCAGTATGGGGTCCAAGCATTAATATTCTTTTGTGTGTAAACATATTAATTACCTCCAAAGACTTTTGGGTTTATAAATTGCTTTATATAATATTTCATTGGGATCACAAATTTCTTGTTGGATATCAGGTATGGATTTCCCTACTATTTCTTTGAATGAATGTAAAATATCATTAACCTGATGCGAGGAATAATCTATTGTTTCAATATATCCTTTATTGTTTAAATAATCTATAACCCCTGCTGTATTTTCATGTAAAGATTTAATGAAAATTGCTGGGATTCCTATATGAGCGGCTTCGGAAGCCATCGTAGCACTTTGGCCTATATAAGCTTTAGCAAAAGCTAACAAGTGATGAACATCTTCTGGATCAAATTCTTCTCCCCATCTTTCTAAATATTTAGGTAGCCCTCCTTCGTATGATATAAATAGTTTATAATTCTTTGCTAATTCTTTAATTAATTGGATAATCTGATTCATATCTAAAGTCTTATAAGTAAGGTCATGACTAGCATTATATTTTACAAATCGCAATATGAGATATGGAGTATTATAATCAATTCCATACTTATTTAAAATATTTTGATTAGGCTGAAAATACTTTTTGTGTAAATAAAAACTCTCTTGAAAGCCATTATATCTAAACTGTTTTTTCCCAAAATCAAAGTTAACAGATGATGGTGTCATAATATATTTTGTAAATGGTAAATAAAATATTATTTGTTCCATATTACCTGTCTGTTCATGTAATATACATACTTTGTGTAATACAAAAGCAGAAAAAGCTGCAAACATTGATCCATTACCAAGATAAATATCAGGCTTAAATTTTAGACTTAAAATTAACATCTTATAATTAATATAAAATAAATTATATAATTTACCTGCTAATGATTTTTGATGTTTTCCTAATATAACATACTCAAAACCATAATATTGTAAAAGATATTTAATATTTTCTCTATCTCTACAAGTAAATAGAACTTGATGACCTTCATTGATAAGACGCAAAGCAATATTTTTAAATAAATGTATATGAGCCGGATGACCAATATCTATTAATACTCTCATTCGTTCTATCTAACAAGTTAGAAACCTAATTCCATATCTACTAAGAAATTTTCTTAATGCATTGAAATCGGTTTGGTTAATTCCAAAGTTATAACATTTGTTTTCTTCGATATTAAAAGCGGCATAAGTAAAATTTAAATTAATGGGGGTAGATCCATTTAAAATGATATAAGTTGTATTATTTTCAATCTTTATTTCATTACTAGAGCTACATATTATCACCTTAAGTGGATGACGTCTTTCAATTAATTGGAAATAATCCTGAAATTCTGAAACTATACTATTTAAAATTTCAAGTTTTTGTATTTGATCTATATTTTTTACGAACTGATCTTTATATCTTTTTACTTTTGCTGGTAAGCCTGCTGCAAGAGCACCTTCCGGTATATCAGAATTTACATAAGAGCCAAAAGCACAGATAGCATCATCACCAATAGTAACTCCAGGAGCAACAAATACACTATAAGTTAGCTCTACACGTCTCCCTATATTAACATTATCATAAACTACATTATATCCATCTAATATGGACTTATAAGATGAATGCGTAAATATATTACATTGAGGTCCAATGCCAGTTCCATCACCAATCGTGACCTTCCGAGAGCAATCAATTGTAACAAAGGGAAAAATATGCACTAAATCTCCTACAAACAATTCTGAATATTTTGATATATGACCACTTCTAATAATAACAAGATTACTAATTTTTGAGTCATTGCCAATATAAACCTTCGGAACACTTATAAAAGAGAATGGTGATATCTTACTATATCTCCCAATATAAAACTCATTGGCTTTAATATATGTAAAAGGTGCTATTTTACTTCCTTCAGCAAATACAGCATTAGCTTTTATAGCTATAATGGAAAGGAAACCAAGAGAAACATCATGCGCAATTTTGTATCCCAATAATGAATATAATATCCGCTTTATTTTACTTGGAAATAAGGATATTAACAATAACATCAAGTTTTTCATAGTAAAATATAAATTTTAATTACAGGTTGGGATACACATTCAGGGGGTATGATCATTCCTAATTTTAGAATAAACTACCTTATGTTTCATTATCTTTGAGTACTTTGATAAAAGAAAATCAATTGCCTCTATCTCATCAAAGATTGGCGCTTGCATCATTACAGCTCTTTTACTTAAACTGGATAAAAAACCAGGTTTTACTGTTTCAATAACCCCGGTCCGCATTGCTTTAATTTGTCTTTGATCATCAACTGCATAATAAGCAAATGGATCATAGTTAGTGGTTTTCCTATAAACCTCAAACATATAAGGAGTATGAAAGATTGTCCCATAAGGATGATTATCCACATAAGACAAGCATTGTTCACTTGATATTTCTTTGTTTGTAAGCAGTACCCATTTCATAAATTCTATACTCTCAATAATAGAGGTCTATAGGAAAGATAATGTATAATTCACTTAGATTATTCCATAATGGAAAATGATGCTAGATTCATAACAACAAACCTTTATACTTCTTTTCCTCTTCTGCATTTTGTCTTGGTTAATCTTTTTTTTGCCACTGTTTCAGATATTCCCACCGTAGGTCATATTATTTAAACGGTAGCATTCTTTTATAATCCTATTACATTTCTTTAACAATCATCTAACGAGATTAGAGATGTGTTAGATTGTCGTTAGAAAATTATTAGATAATCTGCTAAGAAACAAGTAGTTATAAAATTTAAATTTACATAGATATAACATAGTTTCAGCATACACTATCTTTGCCCTATCATCCATAAACTTTTTCCTTTGAAGTGTTATAAATTACTTCTTCATAAACTTGAATTATCATCTTAGCAATATGTTCTGAATCTAAACCTAAACTAATAAGTTTTTCTCTTCCCTTTGTTTTACCTCTAAAATTTAGGGCTTTCTTTATTTTATCAGCAACATCCTTAGGATCATTAGTGGTAATAAAGCATCCCTCTACCCCATCCAACAACCATTTTACATCGCCTACATTTGTTGATACAATGGGACAATTACAAGCCATAGCTTCTTTAACTATATTGGGAGAGCCCTCCCAAAGAGATGTAGATAACAATAAATCAGTAGCATTCAAATATATAGGTATATCTTTATGAGGAACAGGATATACAACTTTTAATTCAACATCCTGTATATTTAAGGTCTCAGTTGCTTTTTTTGCTAAAGAGAAATTTTTTTCTGGCCTTTTAGGATCTGCTGCAAAAAGGATTATTTTCTTTCCAATATCCCACCCAAGTTCTTTCCTGCAATCATTTTTGTCCAATGGCTTAAAGAGTTCCAAATCTACTCCATTAGGAATTACTTCTACTGTGTCAATTCCCAGTTCTGTTTTCATATCTACGGACTTAACAATTGTTTTTCCCCATTTATGCATAATAAAATATTTAATAATAAATCTCCATAATCCTGATTCTTTTACATCACTTCCCATAAGTGAACAAACAACTGGTTTTTTTGTTGCCAAAGCACTTACTATTCCACAAAAGGAATAATGGGAATGAACAATATCATAATCGCCTTTCTTAATAAATTTACTGAGCTTGGTAATATTAGAAAGGTAACCCCAAAGACCTTTACCTTTAACCGGATAATAATCTATTGTGTGCCCCAATTTTGTTAATGACTCTGCCTGAGATTTTATAAAAGGAGAAATAATAAATATTTTAGAATTCCCACTACATACAAAAAGTATTCTCATCTCTAATATATCAACCAAAATAAAAGAGCTAATTATCTAAGTATTATTATGTTGAATGTAGCTTGTTATAGAATGGACATAAGCTGATTCCACGGTTTCATTATTTGAAACAGCAATCCAATTGTCATTTTCTCGTTTAAAATAATAATTAGATCTTACTATTCCCGCAGTTCCTAAATATAAGCATTGATATTCTAATAAATAATATCTTTCCCCATCGTAAGCAATATCCAATGATGCATTTGGGACATTCAACTGTTCTCTTGCTTTAATTGCATAATCAAATAGTCCTTCAGGCACTTTTGCATTTTCTGCATAATCATAATTATCATATCCACCTCCACTCGCTTTAAATACTCTTTTTTTTAATACTGGCCTATAAAAAACAAATATTTTATCCCAAAAAACTAATACTTTCCAATCATTGGTTAAATTTGGTATGAATTTTTGAATAATAAATTTCTCCCGATAAGATGAATCTTTGATATATCCTTTATACCTTAGGGCTCTAATAAATTCGTGTAAATCATATTTAATTTCTTTTGTATCAGCCACAATTTTTAAACAATTGAGTAATTCATTTCTATCTTTAGCCAAATAAACTCCTGATCCACAAGCACCTTGGGCTGTTTTAACAACAAGAGGATATTCCCAGTTTACAGATAATGCTTCTTCAAGGCAACCAAATACTTTAGTATCAATCTGATACTCCGAAGAAAGCACAATATTTCTTAATAATTCCATAAATACTTTATTGTTATTTGCTTTAAGATATTTATAATGAGGTATTACTTTAGCTCCATAAAGATATAAATAATATACAATATCTTCAATAAAACTTTTATACTTATAGTGGGCATCCTCTTGAGAAGTATATAAGATATATTGATCCTGATAATTATGATTTAGCTCCATATTCGTAATTTTAATAAAATGAGTTTGATATTCTCTTTCTTCAAATAACTGCTGAAGAAGTTTTTTATCCATACCACTTCTATAGGGCTGATCATTGTCTTTAGAACCAAAACGTCCTTTATAATCACATAAACATATAATATCCTTCAAATTCGCTCCTTGTTAACTATATAATAATAAAATAATTGTATTTCTTAGGCAAGTAATATCGTAAAAATCTAAAGAACTTCAATAGGGACTTCCATATACTATGTTGTCACATATTTGTAATGGATATCTACTATCATAAAGAATTTTAATTATTGTATAATATGCAATTTTAAATATTCATAAACTGACAACTTCAAAAAGAGAATATCTCTTGCTTGTTCATTATGTAATAATTGAACGGCATATTCATCGGATACCGTTTCCTTGAGTGTGGGATCATCAATGGACTTTCTATAATGCAGCATCCCTGAAATTAAACTCAAATTATCCAAATTCCCTTTTCTAATTCTCTTTTTCTTTCCTGCGTATCCATAAGTAATTCTAATCCTACCTAATAGAGATAACAAATCAGCTGGAGTATATCCTTTTGCAGACATTTCTTTTCCGATTTGGGGCCAGGTTCTATTTATTATTTGCGCATAGAAATACTGTCCCCAGAACCGTTTTAATGGATTTTGCTCTAAAAATTTACGATAGAATTGAGATACCTCGGTTTTAACTATTTCATTAAAAAATTGCCTATCAACAAAAGGACCTCTAATTCTGGAATAATGCATACCAGAATAGACCCAGGTTCCAAACAATTTGGGAAGAACTTCTTCAAACTCAAAACACGCTAATTTTTGGTTATTATTCAGCTCCCTGGGTAGCTGTGTAAAGTAATTTTTAATCCTTCCCATTATATCCTGGACTAACTTCAAATCAAGATAATCTTTTAATAAAGTATAATTGGGATTATATTGAGCATTTCCTCTTGCTATATCATCACCAAAACTTAAATAATCAATAATAAATTTTGATGTAATTGCCCCAGCGCAATGTGCATTTCTCAATAATTCACTACCAATATATCCGGTTACTATAGGCCTGGGGGTTTCACTTAATACATACGTATCATAAAGTGTATGGGGATATAAAAAACCGTTCATTCCTCCTGAATATCTAAGATATTCTTTCACAAATCTCTCATAATAATTTTTAATATAATCATCTCCAAGCTCTATAAATTTATAGGGAAACCTTAATTTTTGTGATAATTTTAGAGGAATATAAACATCAAAATTTTCAGCTTTCCCATGAGAAAAAGCAATAAAATCGTTATTACGATAATGTGCTATAGAAGTAACAGCTCTTCCGTCAAAACCACCAGTTAACGAAACATAAGAAGGTTCAGTAAAATATTGTGAGCAGTTGTCAATAAATGACTCGACTACCTGATTTATGGCTTTTTTATAACGAATAGGTCTTTCTGCAAAATAATCATAGAATCTTATGGTCCTTATTTCCCTTAAGCCATTGCTATCTATTCTTAAATAACAGCTATAATTAAGCCTCTTAATATGCTTAAAGAAACAACTATCCTCAAAGGGAGCATTAAGTAAAGCTATCTCAGTAACGAAATCCTGATTAAAATCAAGTTCTCCCAATAAGTTATAAATAGTATCAACGGAAGATGAAATAAGATAATAATCGTTTCCTTCATAATAATATATGGGTAAAAAATTTTGATAATCGGAATATAACTCAATTGTCTTTGCTATCTGATCCCATTTAATTATATAAAAGAAACCTTTGTGTTTTGTAGCGTCTTTAGTACTAAAGTTTATCACATCTCCAAAAAGATAACATTGGGTACCTTCTCCTATTTTTCCCTCTTTATAATCAAGATGATCTAATTTTTCTACATATAGAACTCCATTTTGGGGGTTTATACTTTCCAATTTGCTAATGTATTCTATTTTAAAAGACAATTCATTCTCTTTAGGAACTCGCAACAGAAAATCCATTATTTCTCCTTATTATCTATAATGTTTTTAAGCTTGATGTTCATTTGCTTCCAGGTATATTGTGAATAATCAAAATATGGCTGTTCATATTCACCTTTTATAATTTTATAAATTCCTTCCCGTATTTCCGGTATTGAATTTTTCACCCACACAACACCAGAAGCATCTTTAATATATTTAAGAGTAGGAGAATTATTATTTTTATAGATAAAAAGAATCGGTTTCCCTGAAGCAAGAGTTTCTATAGTTTTTCCGGGAACTTGATACCCGTAGTCATTATCTAATAAAATTAAAGCATTTGCCTTTGCTGTAATATCTGCTAATTTCATTTTATCTACTGCTTTGTGGTATTCTATCTTGCTTGAATTTTTAGGTCGATTAATTTTACGAATATTACCATAAATTTGTAATTTACAATCCAATTCTGATAACTCAAAAGCTTTATATAAATTAAAGGGATTACGCCCTTTTTTATAAAAACCACCCGCATATAAAAAAGTAAATGGAGTAATATCTCTATTTGAGCCATTCAATTCATTTACCCTATTAATAAAAGCCTCATCTACACCTTGTTCAACTACTTGAAATTTATCAACAATTTCTGGATACAATTGTTGATACATATTTTGGATTTGTTCATTTAACACAATAATTTTATCAAAATGGGGAAATGCTTTCCTTTCAATATATCTTGCTATTCTAATTCTATTATTTTCCCCTCTATTACCCATATTAAATGAAAATGGATCGGACATATCTGCAATCAATAGTGAAAAAGGATAATTCGTTTTTATCCATTTTCCTAGAAGTAAAAGTGAAAAAGGAGTACAACCAATTATAACATTTTCAAAAGCATTATTGGAAAAAATTAATCTTAACTTCTTTTTATACTGCTCTAATCTAAAAATGTAAACATCGGGATATATTATTCTCCTCAATATTCTATTTATGACAGTATATGTAAGGGGAAATTTTATTTGCCTAACGGTATAAGTATCCCAACCATCTAATTTATCACTATTGGAAGAATAGACAAGATTTATGTTGTTTTCTACTGTAAATTTATTACTATAAAGTAAAGCATATCTTAGTCCTTGTGCAGAGGTAATTTTAAAATCACTCGTTATTAGAATTAAATGTTTATCCTGCATTTCTTAATAATTAAATTAATTGCATATATCTTTAAATATTGTGCCGAATCAAAGCTATTTTATGCCGAATTTATTAAGTTATTATAATATTATTTTTAAATTTTATATATTTATTTAATATAATTATATTTATATTCATCAATATTAAACGCATAATAAGTCATAGCTGGACCAAAAAATAACCCTAAAATAAAAATAGGAAAATCAGATAAAGCCTTTATAGAACCTAAAATAAGAAAAGATAGGATAATTAAAATACAAAAAAACTTAGCATCTGTATGAATTTTACCCAGCATTCTTTTAATATAAGTATATAAAATCATAAATAAGGGTATAAATCCTATTAACCCAAATTGTCCTAAAAAATTAAACCAGTAGACATGACTATTTACAACTTTCCCATTTCCAATTAAAGGAGATTTAAAAAATGCACTCAATGTTATGGGAATACGGGCAGCACGGGATTCAATAGTATTAATGCTATTCTCTGCTTCGGGACTTATTTCAATTCCCTCTGCTATTGATAATCCAAAATCATTAAGTTTTTGTTTATATTCTATATTTGTAGTTTTATCTGATAAACTATAAAAAATACTCCCAATCCAAATACGAGGAATAAATAATATCAATATAGGAATTATCATAATAAATCTTAAATTACCTACAACACGAACTCTTCCCATTAAAGATAAAATTAAAGCAATTATACTTATTAAAAAAGGAGCAACTAAAACTGCTTTATATGAGTAAAATATAATAATAAACAATAATAAAATCCATAATAATTGCTTCCTTTTAAACAAATTATTTTTAATATTAATATAATAAATTAATGGAGGAATTAAAAAGGGAAGAGATGATACTATACTATAATCTCCCAATCCCATTTTTTCATACACGCTCATAATTTCTCTTGTAAACTGTAATTCTGTACCTCTTACAGCATCTGGGAAACGTTGGATTATGATAATACTCAATAAACTTTCAATTAGTAAAGAAAATAATCCAATATATATAATTATTTTGAGTTCACTTAAATGTTCTTGATTCAATAAATGCTCTCCCAATAGTACAGCAGTAATTAAAGGCAAAAGTTGATGCTCAATTATATAATATTTTCTACTATAAACTCCTTGTAAATCATAATAACCTAAATAACTCATAATAAAAAATATTAATAATAATATATAACAAAATATTATAGATGGTGATAATAATATTTTAGAGTCATTAATAACAATTATAATTATTACAAAATAAGCCCATAATCTTCCATTTAATAAATTATTTCCCATAAATCTAATATTAAATTGTACTTGTAAAAATGGTAAGCATATTAATACTATAAATATACATATTATAATATATTCTATATTTTTTAATTTAAACATTATAATAAACTATTATTATTTAATATATCTTTGTAAATATTTATTAATTGTTTGGCGGCATTATCGTTATCAAAATAAGGTATAGCTGTTATTTTACCGTTTTTACATAATTTTTTTCTATATTCTTTATCATTTAAAAGAGAAATTATTTTATCTGCCAACAGTTGAATATTCCCTTTATCTACTAATACAACCGATTCTCTTTCTCTATTTAAAATATCCATTCCATCAACATTATTAACTATAACAGGGATGCCTATATACATACTTTCTAAAACAGTTCCAGGTAGATTATCATAATGAGTTGGTAAAACACAAATTTTTGCCTGCGAGACCAATTTAAAAAGTTCTTCTCTACTATCAATCCATCCAGTAAAGTATATATTATTGGTTAAATTTAGATTTGTTATGATTCTTTGTAGTTTTATAAGGTATTTATTATTATCAACCCCTCCGCATACTAATAATGAGATATTGTATTTCTTTTCCCGGCATAATGATAATGCATAAATCAAATCTTCTATACCTTTATCAAGAACTACTCTTCCCCAAAAAGCAACATCGTATTTTGTATTTTCTAGTTCTGGGTCAAATTGAGCTGATACTGGTTTTGGAAATGGTAAAATATGCCAATAAAATTTTGCTTTTTTATTAAATAATAATATATATTCTTTCATATAATTAGTTCTTATCCCAAAATATATAATATTTTGTATTATTTTATTTTCAATAATTTTCCCTTTTTTATTTATGTAATTATTACCAGAAACTTTATTTCTAAAGCCCTGGATTGTAACAAAAATAGGATATTTATTAACTAACGGTAAAATACCGGTAGAATATTCGGAATTTTCGGTACCAAATAAATGAATTATATCTGGTTTTATGTAATTAATAATTTTATATATATAATGCTTATATAACCAAAAATTAGTTATATAATTTATTCTTAAGAATGAATAAATTTTTTTTGGTAAAATAATATGGCGCTTATAATAATGATAAGTTATACCCTTATGTCTAAAATTTATATTCCTATTAAGAAAATAGTTAGGTGATATAATATGGAGTTCAATGTTCTTATATTTAAAAAAGCCCTTTTTTAAGCTTGATATCCATGGCGCTTGTTCCGGAATTTTTTTCTTAGAAAATAATTTTTGTATTTCATTATCTGCAGAATAACATATCCAAGCTACTTTCATTTTTTTTATTATATCAATCTAAAGGATTGTTTGAAGTTACGTTTCCTATATAGCTATCATTTATTTGTTTTGTGATAAACGATGCTCTATGTTTTTTTAATAAGATATGACCAATAATTAACATTAATAAACAATCTAAAAAGTTAATTACGACTTTTGTTGTTGCAGCTCCTATAAAACCCCATTTATTAATAGTATAAAATAGAAGAGCTAACCCACATACACTTATAATTACTTTTCTTCCTAACAAAGATAGTGTTTTACCTTTTGCTACGAAAACAGCTGATAGAAAATATGTCATAAGAATAAATAAATTAGACCAGATAAAAATATTAGCGTATTTTGTAGCTCCTGTATACCGGTATGAAGTTAAAAATCCAATTATATTTCCAGATAATAATGTAAATAATAAATTACAGATAATGGCAAATCCAAATATAAATAATGCTAAATATACTAATTTTCTTTTATCAGTATTTGCATATTTATAAATATCTGGTTCGAAAGATTGATAAATGGAAGAATACATTACCATTAAATAGCCGGAAAATTGCATGCCAATAGTATAATAGCTATAATTAACTACATCATTTATTCGTTCTAATATAATTTTATCCAAATTAGTAACAGGAATGCTAATTAAAGTAATTAAAACAAGAGGATACCCAAGTTTGAAAGCTTCTTTAATAATTTTCCAATCAATAGTCCACCCTTTGGTAAGAATAAAAAAAGCAATTATTCCTATTAAAGAATTAGCTATTGCTATTGATAAAAGTTTACCTGTTGCCCCCATCCTTAACTTTACAACCATAAATAATCCAAGACCTATATTAATTAGAGAAGATCCAATAGAAAACCACATAAATTTATAAGGTTTTTTTTGCATTTTATAATACATAAATAAACAATTAACATATATTGTTACGAATGAATTTAAAAATACCAGTAAAAGATAAGGTGAAAAGGGAAAATTTAATTTTACTATGTGAAAATAGATATACCAACCTAAATAATTAATAGATAAGAAAATAATATTCGCTAAAGCAAGAAAGATAGTTATTGAACTTAAAATATGATCATTCTCTTGAGCACTATGTCTATGATAACCTCTCATATAATATGAAAATAAAGAAAAATTTATAAAAGAAGAATAAATAGAACCAATAGCTGTAAAATATCCTATAATAGAATAATCAACAGGTGATAAATAACGAGCAAAAATAGGAGTAGTAAAAATATTAATAATAATAGTAATAATTGAAGGAATAATAAAATATATTGAATTAATGAAGGTAGAGCGGAAATTATGATTATTATATATATATTTAATATTATTTATATTCATAATATTTTGTGATATTTATAGAAATAGTTTATAAATATAAATTTAATAAAATCTTTAGTATTGAAATAAAAATAATTTCGCAATCTTTTATATAATATATTTAAATCCTCTTCATTAACAAAGTTAGAAGGATCTGGTTGTGTTAAAGAAATCTTTTGATTTATGAATCGTAAATCAGAAGATTTATGCTCGCCAGATTTATCACAGCCATAATTACGAACTAGGGTATGGACAGGACTAAGAGTATACCAATTATTTTTAATAAGATTAAGGTCAATATAAACATCTCCAGCAAATTTCTTACTTAGTAAACTGGAAATAAAATGTTGATTATAAGAAGGAGCAATTTTGTA
>Ga0208461_1002317_pt1 | contig 15770 bp, 18 predicted proteins | sample AD_JPNTR4_MetaG_FD_184448 | JGI IMG/M metagenome (GOLD analysis project Ga0208461, IMG submission 184448) | Active sludge microbial communities of municipal wastewater-treating anaerobic digesters from Japan - AD_JPNTR4_MetaG (SPAdes) (version 2) | ecosystem: Engineered > Bioreactor > Anaerobic... | reverse complement strand
TGATTACACGCGCTACGGGGGGTGTCCAGGTTGGGCAAATCCAACCCCCGGCGCGGCGCAGATCATAGAGTGACGATATGGGGACCGCGTATCCAAACACGCAGAGAAAGGAGCGCGTCATGTACATAGGCACGTGACCAGCGCGGGAAATAAAATATCAAAAGCCCGGCTATAAGCCGGGTTTTTATTTAAGGGAAAAGCGGAAAGGATTATTTTCAAGGATTATTTTTCGCGGAGCGGAAAGGATTATTTCTAAGAAAAGGATTATTTTTAAGGACTATTTTTGATTATTTTGGGGATTATTTTTAGGGTTTTTGCTTATTTTAGGGTTTGTTTAGGGGATTCTAATCCGGCCGGGTTTTATTTTTGGACTTGGCAATTCCGGTTTTTCCAATTTATTGGAAAAAAAATTCATTTTTTCATCCCAAACCCCTTGACAAAATGATAATCCATAATATAATGATATTAAAACCAATAGAAGAAAGGTGCAAAAAGGTGCAAAAAGGATATGAATACTAATCTATACATTGGGAAGTGCCGTTATCGGGGTTGCGGATATACAATCCGCCGAACCTTTAAAGAAATCTACAAGCATGACCTAAATTTTGCCGGGGAACGCTGCCCGGCTCATCCCGAATGGAAACTGAAATGGGATGAAATAACCGGTATCCGAAACGATAACGTTAAATGCGGACCGAAGTGTCAAAACGCAAAGGGGAAAAATTGTGAGTGCTCTTGCGGCGGGATTAACCATGGCGCTAACTATGCTTAACATCAATAAAGAAATCTGAATAGAAAGGGGATTGGGGCCGACTTACTATCGCGGCTCCAGAATTAAGGCATACGATTTCCACAAAAATTCGGTAACTATTCCGTATCGCCATAACCTCAACCCGAAGGAAGCCCATTCTGAAGCAGCTAAAGCCCTTTGCGCTAAACTGCGGATCAATGGGAACATCACGTTTGGCGATACGGTGAAACGGGGATACATCTTTATCGTTGCGGACTAACGCTTCTGGGGGCCGCGCATCCGACAAAACGCGGAGAAAGGTTAGAGGGGTAAAATGAAAGAACGTTTTTTCAAGACACTGAATGGGACACAATCGTGTAACGGTGGGGATGCAAGGTGGATCATGAATCAATGGATGCCTGTTGCTAATCCGAAACCCTGCGTTTCGGGCTATCATCTTTGCAGGGATAAGGACTTAGTGATGTGGCTTAACAAAGACATCTATCTGGCAGAGGGTAGAGGAAAGAGAATAGACTGCTACGACAAGGTTGTGTTTGAGCAGGCAAGAATCATTAAGCATATGACAAACTGGAATGAAAAGTCTGCTCGTCTTTTTTCTTGTTGGTGCGTCAGGCAGGTGTGGCACCTTCTGACCGACGCAAGAAGCAGAAAAGCCGTTGAGGTCGCTGAAAAATACGCCGAAGGAAAGGCAACTCAAGCAGACTTGTCTGCTGCGAGGGATGCTGCGATGGCTGCTGCGAGGGATGCTGCGTGGGATGCACAAACGAAAGAGCTGATGAGATTACTTTTTGAAGAATAATCAATGGATTTATCGGCTCCGAAAGTGCCGAAGAATTCATTAAATCCATAAAAGAAGACCTTAACTCAGGAGCCTAAAAATGAAAAATATGAAATACCTAATAACATCAACAATGATTTTGGGGATGATACTGATGGGAACCTTAGCCGTTATCCTGAGATCTAAGGGCATCCTCTAATTCCTTTAACAAATCCTCAAGATATATCCTATCCTGCCGAATAGGGACATGGGCTTTCCATTTAAGATCCTCAAAAGCCTTTGTCCCTATCCGCTTTATAAGCCTGTCCCTCAACTCCTCAGTATCTCCCCCCCGATGTATCTTGCCTATATGACAACCATAACATAGCATCACAAGGTTGTCAGGCTCCCACCTTACCGATCCATGCGAACCTTTAGGGAAAAAGTGATGGGCATGATTCGCGGGGTTGCCGCACAAGACGCACCGGCTCCCGTCCCGCCGTTTCGCAAGGAGAAGGCTTACTCTATTAAGCCTCTTTTTCAACTCCGCAACGGTCGGCTTGGCCGTGGATTTCTTCCTGCGCCGCTTACTCAGCTTCGGAACCATTTTCCGCATTTCTTGCACCTCTCAACGGCCTCGATCTCATCATGCGGGCACTCGTCGGTTGCGATTTTGCCTTTCATTTTACGGATATTATCGCAAAAAGAAGGCCAAGGGGTTTCCTTCGCCATATAGAGAAGCTCCTCTTTTTCGTCTACGGTGGCGTCATCGGCAATGAACGGAAGGAGAAGGTAAGCCTTCGTAACATCCACAGACTGAAGATCGGCGTTGTTTTCAATTACATCGGCGAATTTTTCATAAAGCCCGATCAGGGCATAGGCGGTCGACTTTTTGCAACCCGCCTCCATCTCAACCCAGTGAACAAACGATTTGCACGGAGACGAACTCAATTTCCATAACCCCATGCTCTTGATGATAAACAGCCCCTTGCCTTTGAGCAACGCACCGGTAAGCACCGCTTCGTCCCCACGACGCACCATCCCAAAAGCCTCATGATACCGATCAACCTTTTCCAATTGCATTGGAAACCTGGTTTACCAAACCTGTCTGAACCACAGCAGGTCTGAAAGGCCGCCTTTCTTCGGCCGATTTTGACGCTTCATTCGGGCCGGTTTCACTATCGGTTTCCCGATAGCCAGAGCCTTCCCGTCCACGCCCGTTTAGAGAGTCCGTGAACCCACTCCGGCCTCTGTTGATCAAACGTAACACTTCCCGCTCGCGGTATAGTCAGTTATTCTAAAAACAGCTTTCACCTCCCCCTTGTAGACACTTGTAGACTCGATTAGACACTTGTAGACACCCGTGTAGACGCCTGTAGACATCACCATTCCCTCCGCCAAGGCGTGATATTCTCGAAAATACCGCCCTGATGCAGTTTGAATTCAATCGCAAGCCCATTGGGATTATACTTGGAATCCCGCCAATTCTTAGCCTTGATAATTTTCAACTTTCCTCTGCCCAAACTCAAGTAAAGCCTCGATAAATGCTTTGTCCCCTCACCTCCCTGACCTTCGTCCCTGCCTCTCGGTTTCTGGATTGCTATGAACACAATCCCATTACGCAACTTCTGCCCAGCCATCTCGATCATCTTCGGGATAAGATACGGAGATTCATACTCTTTGAGATAATCGACGATGATCAGATCATCGGGATACTGGTCAATGAACTCATCGTAATCCCCATACTTTTCCCAGAAATGCATGCGTGATTCCTGCTCTGCCTCCGGCCAGAAATGCTGCAACCGGTCAAGAATCTCAGCTTTCCCCATCTCCGAACTCAAATAATGCACATGAAACTTCGGAGTATTCAACTTCGCGAAATTCAAAAGAAAAGCTGACTTCCCGGAATCCGGCTCCCCAGCGATGATATATACACACCCCGGCATAGGCTTGATCAGATGCTCAAGCCCGAACGGGAAGACAACGGGAAGCTCTCCCAACAGATCGGACTTGTCTTTCAGGTCTATCGGGATGTTGTTAGGATTAACAACTGCATAAATACCTGTTCTGTTTGTCTTTTTGATTATCTTGTCCCTCTCTTCGAGTCTACGCAGGATGATATAGAGATTCTTTTTCTCCTCCCGTGTAGACAGTCGTAGACAAGTGTAGAGTTCTTGTCGACTTACTGTAGACCCTTGTAGACAAGAAAGATACTCTTTAACCTCCTCAGCCAACGCTCTCTCACGCCTGTCAACTCGCTGGAGAGCACTCTCGATCTTCCGACGCACTTCCGCATCGGGAAATTCAGGATCACATGATTTAGCAAGTATTTCAAGCATATATGCTATTTCAGAAATAGAGAATCTCTTCGCTTTTACTAAAGCATTCGCAATGCAGAAGAGATCCTCGTCCCTTCGACCTTTCTTGAGACAAGACAGTGTAGACGTTTGTGGACGTTTGTAGACATCTGTAGACGCGGGAAGAAATTCTCTTGAAGAAAAAGACAATGCATTGCTTTGTCCAGAATCAATGCTTTTGAAAGAATCAATGTTTTTTATATTATTTCTTTCTTCTTTCTCTTTTTCTCTTTCTTTCTCTTCTTTCTTTTCTTTGTTACTTTCTTTTCTTTCTTCTCTTTCTTTCTCTTTTTCTCTTTCTTCTTTCTTTACAAACCAACCCTGTCTGTAGATACGCAATATGCTCTGGGGGATTTCGGGGAACTGATCAATGCTCGTCGGCATGTCGTTAGTCCACGCATAAGGGAGGTCAGATTGGCCTCGGGAGGGTGGAGCGATGACCTGACCTCCCTCTGCGCGTATATCTACACCCCTGAGCAGAGATGCCCTGCCCCGCAAATCAATGCCCTGGGGGTATCTAAAGTAAAAATGAAACCCCCTTGGCGTGCTGACACAAGGGGGGTTGATCCCGGGAAAGAGCGTTTTGCGGACCGTTTCGACAAGGGCCTTGTCGTCCACGTCCACAACCACAATGCCGCTTATCCTCCCGGTAACGATTCCGAGGTTGCTTCTGGTGCCGTTACCGAACCAGAAATGCAACTCGGTCTGGGTAGGTCTTTCCGACTGATACTTGACCCACTTGATCACCGGAGCCTTCGTTCCGTATGGAACAGGGATCACAGACATGCCCATAGCATGGTAATCCAGCGCCGCCTTGAGTATTTCATTCATTTCCCCCTCCCGTTATTTGAGTAGCTCGATTGTCCGCATCTTGAGCGCCCGAGCGATCTTGTCGAGCTTGCGGATCGGCGCAAGCTTGCGCTTGGTGATTGCGTGGTATCCCTGCGGGCTTAACCCCATCATGCGGGCGAAAGCAGCCTTGCTCAGGCCAAGAGCAAGGCGTTTCTTCTCGATTTTATTGACGTTAACCCTCATCGTCATCACCCCTGAGATGCAGTATATACGATATTTTTGTTTTGTCAATAAAAAAACAATCCTGCAAATATCTAATGTATATGCTAACATAGCGATAAGATTGATTTAATTTTTTTTTATAAAAAAAGTCTTGACAAACTGGGTTATAGTGGTTATCATTGAATCATCAAAATTCGGGAGGGATCAAGATGACAAGTCAGAAATTTATTAATAGTTTCCGGGAAGAGTTCTACCGGAGACTGGAGCGGAAGAACTTCCTTGACGTGGGGCATTTCAACACGGTCAGGGAAGTGAAGATCATGTTCGAGCAGGCTTGTATCTCAGCCCTGCTCGACAGCGAAGTAAACGATTATATTGAGAAACTCAACGAGCATTTCAAAAACAGGAAGGGGGATGCGAAATGAATTACCAAGGGACTGTTCAGAAGATCACGAAGGTGGGAAAAACACAGAAAGGCACGGATTTCTTTGATATATCCGTGCAACTCGATGGCGGGGCCATTATCCACTACATTTGCTTCGACAAGGTGGAAAAACTCGCCGAGGGGGCAAGGATCACCTACACCGTCAAACCCTCGGCGAGGGCAGGTGGGAATGACGTCATCAAGATCGAGAGCGTGGAGGCCCCTTCTACGCAGCCACAGAAGGAATCCGGTCAGGCCGCTATCCCACCCCTCGAAGAGAAAAAAGTCGTCTCTGAGGGGCAATTCCACAAGCCTGCGGGGGTCTCTGGTGGCAAGTCGAACCGTCCGTTCGCCTGTGCTTACGCCAAGGACGTAATCATCAAGATGATCGAGGCCCGGATGGTAAATAAAAGGGGCGAGATAACTGACGAATTTAATTACTTTTTTGATCTCTTCATGGAGAAGATGGGGGAGTGAAGTATGAAAATAATTAACCCCAGAGGGCTGCCTGAGGCGGTGGTGAAAGCGGTTTCAGTGTCTGACCCGCCCAAACCGGACAGGTATAGCGTGACGCAGTTGATTCAACCCCCGCTCATCCGCACCTTGACGGCCCGGCATTGGAGCGAAATGCAGGAAGAAGTCGAGAAGCGGACTTGGCTTTTAATGGGGCAGGCGGTGCACAAATACCTCGAACTCTGCGCTCCTTACGAAGCCCACGTTGAGAAGAAGATCGAAATGCCCGTGGAATATAACGGCAGGAATATCACCGTAGTCGGCGTGATAGACCTGCACCACGGGGACATCTTGACCGACTACAAGGTCACGTCGGTCTGGAGTTTCATCCTCGGCGACAAGCCGGAATGGGAAGCGCAGCTTAATATCTACGCCTACATGGCATGGATGATGGAGGGAATCGAGACGAAGGGTATTCAGATCATCGCAATTCTTCGCGACTGGATGCAGAGGGAGGCCGCCAAGAGCGATGATTATCCCGAGGCGGAAATGATTGCCGTCAATATCCCACTTTGGCCCCATAAGAGAACCTCTAAACATCTCGCTGAGTTGATTGCCGATCATATCGAGAATCCCGAGCGGCCCTGCACCCCGCAGGAGAGATGGCGCAGGAGAACCACCTACGCGGTAAAGAAAACCGGGCGGAAGTCGGCCCTCAGGGTGCTCGACACCATACAGGATGCGTATGAGTGGGCGGTGAAGAATAATCTCGCCGACTACGACACGATAGACGGCGAGCAGATCATCAACTGCAAGGTCGGGGTAACCATCGAGGAGAGGATTGGAGAGGACGTCAGATGTAAATCTTACTGTCCCGTGAGGGACTTTTGCAGGGAGGTTGAGCAAGATGTATAGAACTTACGAAGAATACCTGCGAGGGATCAAGACCGGTGAATTCGAGGCGGATTTTGACGGTGCCAAGTATACGGTGCCGTCTATCTGCAAGTATTGCACCTATCACGGAAAAGACCCCGGGGAATGTGACGAGATCGACCGGTGGCCCGATTGCAAATACATGAGGGAGGGTTGATAAATGCGACACGTATACAGAAAAACAACGGAATTCGGAACCCCGCTGTATTTGTTATCCGAAAACGGGGTTATCGTGGACACGTATGAAGTCAAGGATAGCGAGATCGCTTACGTGGACCGGGCCTCGGATCAGATGCTCGTGGTATTCAAGCATTGGAACGGGGACTACCAGTATACCTGGCCAACTGATGCCATTACTCTTGATGATCGTGGAGGACGGAAAAGTGAATGAAAACCTCAAGTTCTTTCTGCTGGCGCTGGTCGGGGTCGTAATGATCATCTGGCTTGCTTACGCCATTACGGTAATCATTTCGGTTGTTATCGGATGACTTTAAACACAACGAGGGAGGCGAAAATGAAGGAGAAAATGGAAAAAGATGAAACAAAGACTTTCCTGCTCAGGAATATCCCTGCGGGGTTGCACAGGGAGCTTAAGGTCGCCGCCGCAAAGGAAGGCAAACCCGTCAACAGGGTCATTATCGAACTGATTGCTTCCTATGTGGGGCATTCCATTTTCAGAGAGCGGAGAGCATCGTGAGGTATGAGGACATTGACAGACATGGCAAATCCGCCAAGGGGCGGAAGGAAATCCTGAAATACCTCGATGGCGGAAGATTGACACAAGCGGACGGGAGAGACATCATGGACGAAGAGAGGCAATACATAGACGCAGATGGCAACAAACGATCTCTGTTTTGGATGGTACGGCATGAGCCGGAATGGGCCGCGAATGTGATTAGGTCATTGAAAAACCGGATAGCCGAAAAGGACAGGGAGATTGGACAGTTAAAGCAGAAATTACACAAGTCATATAGTTTTTTAGACGAAGCACTTAATTCAGGCGACGGTGTTTATCGGCCATAAATCACGATGGGCGGATGGTTAAAATCACTGTAAGACAGTCGATCTACGCCAAAAGCTATGAGTGCATGAACGGCTATACGGACGGGAAAGTGGACTGTGAAATCCGCTCCTGCCCGTTATACATTTACATGCCATACAGAAAATACCCCGATTTTGCTCCAGAGCATAGGGAAACTGGGGGTCTGAGCAAAAGAAAATCCTCCGGCAGGGTCAGGATAGCCGGGCAGAGAAGAAAATATCAGAAAAGCCCCGTAGAGGGGCTCCGGGAGGAATGATATGAAAAGTTATCGTGAATACCATGAGGATGCCAGCTCTTGGTCCGTCAACCTTGAGATCCTTCAGGGCGAATACGGGGCATACTATATGCTCGGATACCTCATTTCGACTCTGAAGCTGATCAGGGATGCCGACAATAAAGCCACGATCAACGCTCATTGCGACCGGGCATTGGAACTGGTCAATATCTATGACAAACTCCATGCTCGTAAAACAGTATCGTAAAAAGGCTAAGAACTGTAAATTTGAGAAATATCATTGGGAATAAGATGACTGCCTACGCTGGTTAAGCGACAAGGGCTATCCGATCCCGCCGAAATCTTCGTGTGTGGGCTGTCCGTTTCATAGCAACGAGGAGTGGCGGTCATTGAATCCAAGCGAGTTCGGGAGCGCTATTGAGTTCGATGAGATGATTCGACAGCGCAGAGGTATTAGGGGCAATCTTTTTATGCACCGTTCGTGTATGCCCCTTGCCGAGGTGGACCTGAGAACCACCGACGAAAGGCTAGGGCAGCAGTTTTTCGACTTCGTTAAAGACGAAAAACTGAACCTATTTGTTAGAAAACTAGACTTAAGGAAAATGAAATAATTATTCAGTTTCCTCAAGCTCGGCAAGTTTCATCAGGAATCTCTCACTCCTGATTTCCTTCAAGCGGCTGAGGATGTCCTCCATCTCTTCTTTCTCTTCCTTCGAAGCGTTCTTGTAACGTCTCCAGTAAAATTCGGCCCGTTCCTCAGGATCACCGATAAACCTGAGGTTCACCCACCATGCCCGATTCGGTATGTTGAATAAAGCCTTGTTGGTCTCAAACCGTTGCTCAAGCCGCTTGCGGGCATGAATCCCTTCCGGAGATTCCTGCTCGACCCTGTCCAGAAAATCATAAACCTTTTCGAGGTCTTTATCAGAACCGGTCTTGAGGAACCGGTCGGCGAGTTTGTCAAGCTCAAGGTTTTGAGTATATCTGATGGTCTTATACTTAGGCTCTTTAAACTCAGGTTTATACTTTGTAAACGGATGCGTAGAAGAATATATCCTTCTTGCAGCCGGGAATTCGGTGATGATCTGCCGCCATGATTTGTCGGCAAATTCCTCCATCAACTCGCCCCTGTAAACCTTGTAACCGCCAAGGAATGTCGAAACAAAGAAATTGCTCGGCGGAGCGATTCTGGAAGCAGCCGCAGCCATCTTGTCAGGAGAAAGCCCGGTAATCCTTCCGACATCAACGGCAAGCGGATGTGTGTATTTCGTATATTGCATCTCAGATGCTACCCCGGGGTCACCCTTCCATGCCTTCTCCATCGTCCAGAAATCAACATTCGCAAGATATGAATAGATCATTGCAAGAGTAGGAGGCAGTATTTGCGTCTGAAGAATGTTCCCGAACGCGGTTATCAACTGATCCGTCGGAACCTTCCCTTCATGATAGCGGGTCATGAGAGCGTCAATCGAACTGGTAATCCATTGGATATTCTGCTCTTTTGCAATCTTTATAAAGTTGTGTCTCTTTTCGTTCTTTTCATCTGTAAACGCGCCGCCGGTGCAGATGATCCAGTTGTTGGCCTTGTCGAAATCACTTATCTGCTCCCACGCCTCACGATGATTGAAAAAGTTGTATAGATAGAGCCCAGCAGAAATAAGCATGAGTTGGGATACTTTTGTCGCAAACAGGGCTGGATCGCGCTTTGCCGCCCTGAACAGCGACCGGGCAGCTACAATGGATGCGTTGAAATACGGTATTTGACTGTCAATGGCTTTTGCAAATGACCCGCCCTGACTGAAATCCATATAATCTCTCGCAATCTCAGTAGCTTCAGTCTCTATCGCAAGTCTTTCCTCGGGCGTGGGTTCCCTGCCAAGAGCCTTGATCCTGTTCTTGATCGCCATTTCACGAAGAGCAAGGCGGGTCAGAATCTCGGAAGATTCACCAATATACCCTAATACCTTCGAAAGTTCAGCGGTTTCCTTTGTTCCGCCGAGGCGCCCATAATGAGTGAGAAACTCAAACATCCCGCCTTGATCGACAAAGTTGTCATAACGGCCTTTTCTCAAAAGCGTATCCGACATCACAGCGCCCATCTCTTTCCCCATCTGCATGAGCGCCTTAGGGAGAAAGGCAGATTGCTCGGAAGTAACAAGCCACATCAGTGTGATGTCACGAGGGATATTGGTAATAACAAACGCTGGATTATAACCCGTTGCAAGGGCTTTCAATAACTTCTGCCCGGTGACAAAGCCCAGCATATAAGCCCATTGAGAAGTGATTTCAGGATTGCTTGCAATCCATTCATCGGCAAACTTCTTCGGCATGAAAAGACTCTTGCGTTGCCCGCCTTCCATGAAATAGATCGTTTCCCATCCCCTTGGAGGTGCCTGTCCTTCTTCGGCAGGCTCAATAACAACACCGTTCAGAGGATGCTCTCTTGCAAGACGGGCAAGTGCGCGGTTCGCCCTGTTCTTGAATATCCGCGCCTGGGAACGGGCAAATACCTGGGCTGCACCCCTCAGCGGATCAAGTTCCAGCATTCCGTAATCCCCGCCCTTGAGCTTCTCAATACCGCTGTCAGGAACAGAAATAGGAACTTTTCCAGTCGTTTTGATTACGACTTCTGGATCAATAAATTCAATGAGTTGTCTCATTGAATAGTCACGGTTGAGCATACTGCGGTATGCACCCTCAGTCAGTAATCCTTCTTCATACATCTCACGGAGATTTTTCCGCATCATGTCATAGTAAGCATCCGCCCGGCTCGTCAGCATGGCGAAAGTGGGATCGCCGAGCTTACTCTTCAGTTTTTTAAGATAGAGTCTGTGCGCTTCCGGCGTAAGTCCTGCGGTAAAAGTGAAGTGGGGCTTATTCCCGAGTTCGGCTATCTTCGCGGCGTAGTCTTCCTTACTCAGTTTGCCTTGTTTGTAAGCCGTTTCAATAGCGTCTTTACGTCTTGTCCATAATTCAATCTTATTCTGTGTAGATTCCGCAATCGAAGTGGCGGTCCTGAGATAGATGATTTCGTCAAGTGTTTTCTGCTCTCTCCTGCTCAATCCGTGATAGGTGGCTTGATACAGTTCGTCCATCATCTTGGCGACCTTGCCCGGAGCCCCGGCAGCGAGAACTTTGTGAATCTTCGCCCATCTTCCCGCTTCCGTCTCGGTTTCAATTAGCGCCTTTTTAACGTTCGAAGCAACATCAGCCCAGTTCCTTTTGAATTGATCGCTTTTGAGGAACTTTTTGATCCTCGGACGTTCCTCGGCCTGAATGGCTTCGGTGATTTTACGGGTCGCAGAGATCATACTCTCGACACTCTCAGCCGTCTGTGGAAGCGGTGTCTTGGTTGCAATGGCCCTCAAAACCTTCTCTTCGTCTGGAGTCATCTTCACCCTCTGCTCCGCGACAATCCGTTCAGGAGAAGGTAAATCCTTCAGGGCATTATCGGTTTTCTCTGGAGAATATCTGCTCAACCGTTCCCTGGCTGAAACGGAAAAATCAGTCTCGCCGGTGAAAGTGATCGTCTGGCCAGGCTTTATCTCCCCGATATATGGATGAGCCTTATGAGAAAAGAGCGCATCGAGCACACTTTGTTGGAGACTGCCAAGCATCGCTGCCAATTCTGCGGTCCGTTCCCCCTCGAATAACTGATAAATGGTATGCTTGAAAGTCTCATCAAACGCCGGATAACGTGAAAGTTCGAGATCGAGATTTGTCTTTTCCTGCAAGAGAGAGTTGTATTGACTTTGTAATAACGCCCGTTCGTTTGAAAGATCTTGAGATTCTTTTACTATTTGCAATAGTTCCGCCCTGCTCTTATTCCTGATATTTGAAGTAAGCAGGTTCTTTTTTATCTCATCCCGTTTTCTGTCTATTTCGCCAAGCTTCTTGGAAGTAATAAATATATCGTCATATAAAGCCGCGTATTTCTCTTTTAAGGAATCTATTTTGAAAAGCAGGCCCATAACCTGCCTGTGACGTTCTTCCGTGATGACACCTTTGCTTAGGATGTCATGATAGTGATCTATTACCTTCGATAAATTTTCCGGTTTTGTCAAAACCATATAAGCGGCTGACTCATTCGTTCCACCAGCGAATCCTTCATATCTTTGAATGGCATGGTTGATTTCGTGCAGTAGTGATTGTTTGAATTCTGTTCTATCAAGATTTTTTTCTATGTGTATGGTCTGGTCTGCATCGCTGTAATATGTGTAAAATCGATCAACTTGAACCGTAATATCTTTCAGCCACGGATAACGCCCAAATAATTCAGGATGATCCAATATATCTCCAAGTTTGTGCTTTTTGAGGATAAGATCATAGGGGCCTCCAACAGTCTCACGTAATGACTTTTTTAGAATTGCGTTGGCATCCGACCTTGCAGTTATCCATTTCCCTTCCGCAGTAAGTTCCCAACCGGTGGCCGCTTTTATTTTGGCAATAGCTTCGTTGTTTTTGACATTTTTGTAAATCAGTCTGTCTACACCGAACTGTCGGGCGAGGTTCTGTGCCAACTCAAAATTGATATAAACTTTCTCCGGCGAACTCACCCCCTTCTTTCCCATGAACATTCTTGCTTTTGGCCCCATCAGGAAAGCAAGACCGACAGCACCGTTCTTTTCTGCTTCCTGCCGGTCCCAACTCCAAACACCATTCTCGTAATTCAATCCACCCAAGAAATACACAAATGGCGCCGCATAAAGGTGTCTGTCAAAAATCGTTCCGATGGCATCTTTATAAGCTTGCGGGATTTTACTCTTGCCGAAAATGCCTTTAGATAATAGTTCTTCTTCAATAGTTGGTTCTTCTTCAATGGTCCTTGGTTTTTCTTTTCCGACCTCGGCAGAACCAGCCTTTTCCGTCTCTTCAGGTTTTACAGGTTCTTCCGGCTTCTTGGGTTCGGGCGCTGGCTCCGGCACGGTAGTCTTTTTTTCTATTGCTTCGCGGACTTCCTGCACGGCCTCGGGTGTTGTTTCTTCCAGTTTCGAAAGAATATCCCTGCCTTCTTCAGTTTCCAATCTCTTGGAAATTTCTTGGGCAACATCGACGGGGGATTCCTTCGTCCTCGACACTCTCTTGTAAATATATCTCCCGAACCTTGTGGCGATATCGAGTCCGACAATGGGGATGATTCCAAGAATGACGTCTTCATAAGTCGGTGCCCGGCCTTCCTCAAGAACAGGCTGAGCAACTCCAAAGGCAGCGCCTTCCGCAGCTAACTTGGCGGCTTGGCCCGTCTTCGTGAGTTGAATCTGGGTTTCCAGTCTCTCAACGCCTTTCGCGGTTTTAGTGAGAGCGAGAACCTCTTTCGAAATGAACGGAAATGCAGTTCCGGCGGATTCGACAAAAGCACCCACTTCACCTGCGAACCGGCCAAGACCGTAAGCTTTTACCATCTGAATAGCGTTATCCAATGCACGCTTGTAGGTTTCCTTGTTGTCCCATGTGGTCTCGCCGTGTTCTATGTCTTGAATCATTTTGTGTTTCATCCCCTCGACGGCGGCCAGAGTGCATCCCATGATATGCGGCGGGTATTTGACGGGACTGAGAAACGAAATACCTAAGGATGCAAGCAAAAGAACAGGCAAATCATAGAGAGAAGACAGAGTAACGAGATACGCGGCATCTTCAAGCCCCATCTTCTCCCCCATTTCCTCTGCAGGCGGGGTGTATTTGTCCTGGAAAATCTTCAGCCCTTCCTCAAGACCCTTGTCGAAAACAAGCCGTTTCAATTCTTCTGCATAGGGTTTATAGTGAGGATGAGAAAGGAAAAACCCAATATCATTCTCCCGATCGAAATTAGGGTCTTCCTTCGCTTTCTGTTTGAAGTAATCCGCCATGACATATCCGTAAATGTCGTCGAAATACTTCTTCTTTTTCGGATCGGGAACTTCGTATTTCTCGATGAGCGCCGTGACGAATTCCTCCGGAGTAAACTTCTGCCCGGACTGCTTGGCAATCTTTGAGAAACTCCCCCAACGCTCTCCCTCGGATATTGCTTTCACAATTTCATCGTCAGAAAAACCGAGCGCACGGGCTTGGAGCGCCTTCGCTTTGAGAACCTGACCGTATTTCTTCTCTTTGTTAAAAAAGAGATATGCAAAGCTGTTCTCCCACGCTTTGACAGCATTCTGTCCCGTGAACCCCGCCAAAGGCTCGGAATATTGAGGAGTGACGGATTCAGGCGCAAAGGGCTCGTATGCCGTCCCGGCAGGAGCCGGACCTGTCGTTGAAACCTCGGAGGGGTCATAGGCCGGTCCTATCTTTCTTCTTACAAAAGTCCCTAAACCGGGTGTTGAATAAGGATCGTAGTATTCTCCGTTTGCCATTGATCCTCCTGATCATTTAAAAATCGCCTTGAGTTGATTGATCCTCTCCTCGCTTTTCTCTTCATTACCCTGTCCTATTTTCCTGCGGATATATGATCCTCCCCTCTGGCCCATCATCCCCTTAGCTAAACCGAACGAACGCGGCACGTCCTGGGCAAGACCTCCTCTGGACTTGTGGACATTGCGAATATAGTCCCAGAAAGCCAATTCATGCTTCCTCTTTTTCTCCGGGTCTTTCGCTTCTTTATAGAGCCTGAGAAGATCAATCCCATGCGCATCGTCGGGGTCAATCTTAAATAATCCGCTGTTTGCATATTCGTTCCATTCTGTCGCTGCTTGGGTTTTTGCTTCCATCCCGATCCTCTCTTTCTCGGTAGGCGGTTTCCCGGAAGTAGGGGTTGGAATCTCTTTTCTTTCAATGGCGGCCCTGTCTTTCTGTTCTTGCCTTTTTGTAAGTTCCTGTTGTTTCATCCTCTCGCGTTCATACTGAGCCATTTGACGCAAAATCTCTCTCTGCATATCGAGTTCTTTCATTCTTGTCTTCTCTGTTCCCATAGCCTTGTGGTGCAGATCAACGTAAGTATTGTGGAAAAGCTCGTTTTGTTTCGTCAGTTCTTCGATTTTTTTACTGATTTTCTGTTTCTCAGCATCGGTGGTGGCTTCAGCGAATTTCTTTTTCTGTGCAAGCAGTTCCTCGTTTGTATTTTTCCATTTGATTTCGGCGTCTTTCACCCTTGCCTGCATGATGGCGTCGCTTATTCCGAGGGTCTTCGCCTTTTCACCTAGTCCTCTCAACTGAAAACCATATATATATCCATTCTCATCGGCATTCGACTGGAGCCACGATTTAACGGCTTTGCCCTCGTTTGTATCTGGATCAACGCCTTTCATGGACATGATATAGTCTATGTGATACGGCTTATTCATTTCTTCCTGAAGCCGTTCAGCCTGAGCCAACTGCACCCTGTCCAGAGCAAGTTTGTTTTTTGCGGCCTCAAGCGCAAGCGGTTGCTTCTGAATATCGAAAAGCAATTCCGTCCCGCTTTTCACCGTCGGTAACGCCGTTGCAGTCCCTTGCCAGAATCCTCTCCAATTCATAATTCCCTCCTGTAATCACCAGAGGTCCATACCGAAAATCTCACCATGAGCAATATCGCTGAAAACATCACCAATACCGCTTGCGATGTCTCCCAGCCAATCAACAGGTTTTCCAAGACCCTCCATAATTTTATCAAGAAAAGTCCCTTCTTTGAACCAACTCGAACCGAGCTTGCCTATTGCAAACGGAAGCGCATAGGGGGCGTATGTCCCGAGCGTCGAAAGCCACGGGAATTCTGAAAGCAAAGATGCTGATGCCGCTAAACCGCCCGGAACAAGTTCAGAATGGACAGTAAAGTAAGGAAGTGCCTCGCCTACGCCTGCCATAGAAGCAACTTGTCCGACAGAAGCCCCGGGAAACAATTCAGGAG
>Ga0208461_1002313_pt1 | contig 15794 bp, 14 predicted proteins | sample AD_JPNTR4_MetaG_FD_184448 | JGI IMG/M metagenome (GOLD analysis project Ga0208461, IMG submission 184448) | Active sludge microbial communities of municipal wastewater-treating anaerobic digesters from Japan - AD_JPNTR4_MetaG (SPAdes) (version 2) | ecosystem: Engineered > Bioreactor > Anaerobic... | reverse complement strand
CGACTCTTTTAAAGCTAAATCAAAATTTTCTTCGCTAATTAATTCATTTTCAACAGTTAATTTTTTTAAAACATCTATTGGTATTTTTATCATATAAATTTATTATAAATTAGAAAAAAACAATTAGCAAGATTAATTATACTTTTAAAACTTCTAAATTCAAAATTTTTATTAGTTGATTTCCAAAAATTAATAAAATTAATCCAATAATTAACCATAGATACTTCCAGTTTATGCGATAATCAAGTGATTTTTTAATTACTACGAATATAACCATTAAAATTAAAGCTGCTAAAGGAACCAGTAAAAAAACTAATAAATTATTTGGCCAAGGATTAGCTAAAATTGCAATTCCTGAAAGATAAACTTCGTCTTTATAAAAAAATTTATTTTTAGAAATTTTATTTGCAAAATTAATAATTAAAAATAAAATTAAATCAGTAACTACTGATAAAATTGGATTAAATGCAAAATGAAAAGCAGCGTATCTTAAAAAATACGAAATATCTTGATACGGGGGAAGAAAATAGGGATTATCAATTTTCCAAATAAAATATTGAGAAACAAAAAGTAAAATTATTTTTAAAAAAACTAAAGTAAAAATTAGCCAAAAACTAATTTTAATGATTTTTTGTTTTAAATTTTCATTTTTAGAAAAAATCAAAAATCCTAAATTCAAAGCCAAAATTACTAAATATAAAATAGGCAAATAATTTATAAAAAATATTAAAAAATTACTTTCAATCATTTAAAAATTATAAAATAGAAAATAAAGTTTTTCAATAAAAAAGAAAAACCGCTGAAGCGGTTTTTCTTTAAGTTTCGAAATATTATGATTAATATCCAGTACCAGCAAAACAATTAGTACCAGTAGTTGTTGCAATAAACTCTGTTCCTACTTCATACAAAGCATCAAGTTTGCCACCATCTTTGTTCTCGACATCATTTGATCCATCTTTGGAATATTGAGCTGATTCCATATTAGCTATAACTTCAAAAGTAGAGTTTGTAGAATTAGTAAGGTAAACATAATAACGGCCAGGATTACCATTAGAAGCGGTTGGATTAGGATCAATTGGCCACTTTGCCAAAGGAGCAGTTCCTCCTAAGCTTGTTAGACTAACAGGAATCCAGCCATTTCCATCAACTGTTTGGGCAGTAATTGTCGAAGCAGATCTACCGGCACAAGTAACGCCTGTTACATGGGAATATGTCTGGTTACTAACTCCCAAGCTAGGAGAAGAAGTATTAACTACATAAAAGTTAATAGCTGTTCTAATAGAATCTAAATCGCTTAATCTTTGGGAATCTCTGGTTCTTCTAAAGATTTCAGCTGGATTAATGGCAACAACTGTCACTGTAGCTAAGACCGCTAAAATAGCAATAACTATCAATAGCTCAATTAGGGTAAAACCTTTATTTTTTGAAAACATTATTTTAATTATTTTTAATTTCGACCAATAAATTAATTATTATAATTATTATATAAAGGGTTTTTTAATTGTCAATAGCTAAGGCATTGCTACTTAATAAATTTTTAACTTTTGAAACTAATTCATCAATTGATAAATGAGCCTTAACATAATAATCTATTGCCCCTAAAGCTTTGCCTTTACTAACATCAGATTCTTGTCCCAAATTAGAAACAATTAAAACTGGAATAGAACGTATTTGAGGATCGTTTTCTATTTCTTTTAAAACCTCAAAGCCATTCTTTTTTGGCAAAATTAAATCTAATAAAATTAAATCGGGCCTAATTTCTTTTAATTTTTGCAAAGCTTCTACTCCATCGAAAGCCTGAATAACTTCAAAATTTTCTTTTTTAAATCTTAATGATAGAACATTAGCTAAAAAGTTTTCGTCTTCTACTATTAAAATTTTTGGCTGATAACTTGCTTCTAAATTAGAAGTATCTGTTTTTTGATTTTGAATAGTTTGTTCCATAAAACTTTTCTAATAAAATTAACTAATTATAGCATAGAAAGTTATTTACATTTTTCTCTGGTTATCCAGTCTCAACTTAAAGCTCCGAGACCAACGCTTTAAAACCGACCAGATAAAAAAATTTATCTTTAAAGAAATCATCCATCCCCAGCTTCCGCTAGGGATGCCTTGTTACGACTTCACCCCTGTTACCGAGCCTAAGTTCGTCCCTAAAAGGGCCTTCACTTATTCCCGGCTCCCTTGGCGTGACGGGCGGTGAGTACAGGACTCGAGAACGTATTCAACGCGCCATGGCTGATACGCGTTTACTAGCGATTCCAGCTTCATGGAGTCGGGTTTCAGACTCCAATCCGAACTGAGGTATATTTTTAGGGATTAGCTCCGCCTCGCGGCTTAGCAACCCGTTGTGTATACCATTGTTTCATGAGTGTCGCCCAGGACATCAAAGGGCCATGCTGATTTGGCGTCATCCTCGCTTCCACCCCGCCCCAAACCAACAAAATTTCATAATTTAAATTTTGCAAGCTTAGGGCGGGGTAGTCTTGTTTGACACAAAAACAAACAACGAGGGTTGCGCTCGTTTCCCCACTGAAGGGAACGCCTCACGGCACGAGCTGACGACAACCATGCAGCACCTGTGCAGTCCGTTTACCTTGCGGTAAAAACTTTTTCTTTTCAAAAAAAGCATAAGGACTGCATGTCAAGCCCTGGTGAGGTGCCTCGTTTGCTGTCGAATTGAACCTCATGAACCACCGCTTGTGCGAGTCCCCGTCTATTCCTTTGAGTTTTAGCCTTGCGACCGTACTTCCCAGGCGGTCAACTTAACGCGTTAGCTTCGCCACTGAAAGGGTCGATTCTTCCAATGGCTAGTTGACATCGTTTAGGGCGTGGACTACCAGGGTATCTAATCCTGTTCGCTCCCCACGCTTTCGTACGTAACAGCGTCAGAAAAGAGCCAGTTAGCTGCTTTCGCTTTTGGTGTTCCGCACGATATCCACGGATTTCACCCCTACACCGTGCGTTCCGCTAACCTTTCTCTTTCTCTACCTTATTAGTTTCTAATGCGGCTTTAGAGTTAAGCTCTAAAATTGAACATCAGACTTAATAAAGCGCCTACGTACTCTTTACGCCCAATAAATCCGGATAATGCTTGACGCCCCCGTGTTACCGCTGCTGCTGGCACGAGGTTAGCAGCGTCTTATTCCACAAATACCGTCACTTTGAAAAAATCAAAGTTCTTCTTTGTGAAAAAAAGTTTACACCCCGAAGGGCTTCTTCCTTTACGCGGCGTCGCTCCGTCAGGCTTTCGCCCATTGCGGAATATTCTCGGCTGCTGCCTCCCGTAGGAGTAGGGCCCGTGTCTCAGTGCCTCTCGCTGGGGAACAGCCTCTCAGCTCCCCTACCGGTCATAGCCTTGGTGAGCAATTACCCCACCAACTAGCTGATCGGACCTAGGCCCATCCTTAAGCGGCTTGCGCCTTTAATCAATATAAAATTGATACTATTGGAAATTACCCCGTCTTTCGACGAGCTGTTTCCATCTTAAGGGTAGGTACCAAGGCGTTACTAGCTCGTTCGCCACTGTTGTATTTAAAATAAATTCTAAATACAACCGTTCGACTTGCATGCCTAATCCACGCCGCCAGCATTCATCCTGGACCAGGATCAAATCCTCAAAAAATATTCAAGGATAACCAGAAAAAAATATAAATAACCAAATTATTTTATTTTCAAAGAGCAATTAAATTTATAGCTTTGACTTAAAGCGTAATAAATAATAGCAAATTTGTTTATTATTTGTCAAGAATTAATTTAAATTTGTTCTATTTTCCCAATTTTTTCTACTAAGGTATAGGTTTTATTAGGAAGCTTTCTAAAATACTCCTTATTTTGCAGATTTACAAAAATGGTCATTGGTTTAACTTGTCTTACCTTTAAAACTTTTTCGGAAATTTCTTTATAACTTAAAGGTTTCTTAGATTTACTTAAAATATCAATGATTATATCCTTAACCGTTCCTGGCTCGTAACCCCACTTTTTTAAAGCATAAACTCCTCTCCCAATCAATACAAAATCTTTGTTTTTTATTAATTCATTGTGAACTGTTTGAGGATTAACTTTTTTTTGCCATCCTGGATAAAAATAAATATCTTGATGAATTTCAGAATTTAAATAATTGGCAACTTCTTTGAAATGAAGAGGTTTATTAACATTTTTAAAAAGCATTAAAGCTTTTTCTCCAGAATTAGTTGGGGCGATTTCTTTCATTTTAATTGTGCCAAAATATCCAAAAGGATTAAACTTTAAAAGTTTGCTTAAGGAAAGATAAGAAACTAAAATTCCATTTGGCACATTTCCTAAATTATATTTAGGAGCTAATTCTTCAACTGTTTTTTCCAAATCAGAAATAGCTAAAGACTTTTGCTTTGTCTGAAGATATTTATAAAAACCATTAATAAATTTTAAAACTTGTTCGCTATAATTTACATCATTTGTCCAGAAAGAAAAATGACTTTTATTCTGAGGAATTAGTTTAAGATTTTTGTCAAAAGATAATAAAAAATTTAAAATATTGAAATTTAATTGGCTAGTTTTTTCATCTAATAAATAAATAAGTTCCGATAAAAATTGATCTTCTTTTCTAATTCCCCCAAAAAGTTTCAAATGATTTTCGCTGAGCTTAAAAAAATCAAAAACTTCACTAGTTAAATTTCTTTCAATCTGAAATATAGCATTTTCTTCAAGCTGTCTTACTCTTTCTCTAGTAATTTTATAATCTTTACCTATTGATTCCAATGGTTCTTTATTAACGTTCTTTAAGCCAAACCTTCTTTCAATAATATCTCTTAACCTTGGGTCTAAATCTTTTAAAATTGTCTGCGAAAGATTAGTTAACATATTTTATTATTAATATCTAACGAACTACTTTTATGTTCTTATTATATCACATAATAAATTAAAGGTCAATAAATTATGGTTTAGCTTCAATGGATTTAATTTTGTTTAATTTAGGTTAAAAAATTAAATAGCTTTATTTAGTTTAATGTACCCAGTGAAATGGTGCGACAAAGTACAATTCCACGGGGTGACCACCTTGTGGAATTACACTCTATTCTACAGAGTAAATTATTTAGTTATTAGTTTATTAGGGCATCTGGAGAAATTGCATAATAATCAATAATAAACTTCATTATTTTTCTAAATAACGGAACAGCTGTTGCTTCAGCGTAATTAACTCCTTTGGGATCTTCAATTCTTGTTAGAATAATTACTTTAGGATCTGAAACTGGTCCGAATCCCACAAAGGTATGGTTAACCTTATTAGAATATCCTTTTCCATTCTCCAAGGGAATTTCTCCAGTTCCAGTTTTGCCGGCTATTCTATAGCCTTCAATTTTAGCTAAAAATCCCGATCCCCTTTCTCCACTAACAACTGATTCCAAAAGCGGGATTTCTTGTTGTAAGGTTTCGGTTTTTAAAACTTTTTTAATAACCATTGACTTAGTGTAAGTTTGTTGATCATCTATTCGGATGTAATCAACTATATATGGTTTAACCAAATCTCCGCCATTAGCAAAAGCAGCAAATTCTTGAATTAGTTTTATAGGAGTTACTGCTATTCCTTGTCCAAAAGAAGCTGTTGCAAAATCTATATCCTGCGCCTCTTTTCTTAGAAGATTATTAAAGGAATTGTTAATTTCGGCTGGTAAATCAATATTAGTTTTTTCATCAAATTCCAAATTATTCAAAATAAAATCTTTAAAATACTCGTTGCCGATTGTTTGTTCTATAAAAACAGCTCCCAGATTATAAGATCTCTGCAAAAACAATTCCATGCTTATCATTTTATTGGGCGCTGAACCTCCAGCATTTCTAATTGTTTTGTTATTTAAAGTTATTTCTCCTTTATCGAAATAAGAGCTATTTTTGGTAATTTTGCCGCTTTCTAAACCAGCTGCCAAGGTAAAAGGTTTGAACACCGAACCTGGTTCATATCTCGAAGAAACTGCGCTATTTAAAAAAATAGAAATATCTTTTACTTTGTTATATTCGTTATTATTAAAATCAGGGTAATTTGCTAAAGCCAGAATCTTACCAGTTTTGGGATCCATCACAATTACGTTTCCAGATTTAGCAGACCATTTTTGAACTTCTAATTTTAAATCCTTTTCAACTTCTTGTTGAATTACTGGATCAATAGTCAAAATCAAATCAGCCCCATCAGCTACATAAAAATTATTAATTGCACCCCAAACGCCATTTTGAAGTATTCGGGCTAAAGTTGTTTCCTTGGGGTCGTCACCCCTTAATAAAGAATCATAATAAGCTTCTAAACCATACTTCCCAATGCATCTATTTGTTGCATTATCAAAACTGCAAAAACCTATTGTTTGATTAGCTAAATAATTGGGATAGCTTCTAAAATCTTTTTCTTCCAAAATTAAACTAGGAATTTCCTGCTTTAACTCCTGAGACAATCCACTTTCTACGTTTTGTTTTAATAATTCATAAGGATCATTGGGTTTAGAAATTTTAGCCAAAATTGATTCCTTGGAAATTTCTAATTTTTCAGATAAAACTTCAACTATTTCTTCTCTTTCTTCTTCTTTAATTTGAGAAGGGTCAATTGCGATATTATATTTTTTCTTGTTTATTGCTGCTGGCACTAAATTGCCGTTTTTATCTTGAAAAAATATCTCTCCTCTTTTAGGTATTAAATCTATTCCCCCTACTTGTTGCGCTAAAGCCTTTTCTTTCCAAACAGCATAATTGGTAATTTGCAAAGAAAAGGCTTTAGCGCTGGAAATCGCTATTAATAATATAAAACAACCAAAAATAATATACGCTCTTGTTGAAAAAGAACGAAATTCAAAGATTTTAATTCTTCTTTTAAATATTTTTTTTCTCACTCTATTCAATTATCTTAAATTATCTCTATTTAAACCAATAACCGGTTTTTCAAAGCTTAGATAATTAATATTAGCTGCTTGAGAAAGATTAAGCTCTTGAGCATAATCGTTCAAAATTTTTAAAGACAAAACCTCGCTTTGCTTGATTAATAATTCCTCATTAATCTTTTTATTTTCCTCGATTTGTTTAGAAATGGTTCTAATTTGAGAAGAAAAATTTATAGAAGCAGCTCCTAAAAAGATAAGCGATAAAATAGAAAAAGTAAAGAGGATAACTGAAAAATAGAAAAATATAGAACTGCGATTTTTAAAAAAATTCTTCGAAAATTTACTGCGATGTTTGGAAGCAGACAAAAAATCACTGTTAAATTTTAATTGCCTTTGATAAGGAGTGATTATTGTCATATTGTTATTTTATTTTTTTAATTGCCCTTAATTTAGCTGATCGCGAACTAAGATTTGAATTTATTTCTTCTAAAGTTGGGACTATTGGTTTTTTGGTTAAAATTTGAGCGGTTTTTTCTGATTCTTTTTGCTTAAAAAATTTTTTAACAATTCTGTCTTCTAATGAGTGGTAACTTAAAACTATAATTCTGCCATTAGCTTCAATAAGCTCAAATGCTCCATTTAAACCTTTTGTTAAATTATTCAGTTCGTCATTTACATAGATTCTGATCGCTTGGAAAGTTTTAGTAGCGGGATGAATCTTTAAATGCCTTTTGGGATAAATTTCTTTTATAAGTTGTGAAAGTTCTAAACTGCTTTCAATTTTTTTAATTTTTCTTTTTTCAACAATTTTTTTAGCAATTATCGAGGCATATCGTTCCTGACCGTAATTTCTTAAAATATCTCTTATTTTTTCAAATGGCTCATAATTTATAAAATCATAAGCAGTGTATTGAATATCATCGCTATAAGTCATTAGTAGTGGTTCGTCTCTATTGAATGAAAATCCTCGATTAGAATTTTCAAGGTTCATTTTCGACATCCCCAAATCAAACAATATTCCGCTAATTTCTTTAAAATTTGTTTTCTTTACAATTTCTAATAAATCTTTATAATTTCCCTGCTTAATTATTGCTCTATTATCTTTTACCTCTTTAGCAAATTTTTCTTTCAAAATTTTTATAGCATAACCATCAAGATCAATCATTAAAACTTTTCCTTTGGGATAATTTCTTTTTAAAATTTCTTCAGAATGCCCCCCACTTCCACTAGTAGCATCAACATAATTTTTATTTTTTTCAACATTTAAATATTTTATTGTTTCTTGTAAAAGAACTGGAATATGCATTTTTTAAATTCCCAACTGCGATAATTTTTCAGCAATTTCCTCGGAACTATTTTCTGTTTTATTTTTATAATCTTGCCAAATATTTTTATCCCAGATTTCTAACCTATTAAATAAACCATTAATCACTAATTGTTTTTTTAACGAAGCATAGTTTCTTAAATAATCAGGAATTAAAATTCTTCCTTGATTATCGAGATCTTCATCAACTGCCCCTGAAAACATTAACCTAGCAAAAGCTCTAGAATTAGCTTGAGCCAAAGGAAGCTCGGCTAATTTTTCAGCTAATTTATTCCATTCGCTTTTTGAAAAAATAAACAGGCATTTATCTATTCCCCTGGTAACAATCAAACCGTCTTCAAAATCTTTTCTAAATTTAGCAGGAATAGCTACTCTACCTTTTTGATCTAAATTATGTTGGAATTCTCCTATAAACATATTTTTATTAAAAATTTCTTTATCCACAGTTTAAACCACTTATCCACATATTTATCCACAATTCACCACTTTTGATTAATATTTTAATCTCAATTCCCCACTTGTCAATATCAAAATTGTGGATAACTTTTTATCCCAAAAAATAAAGAAACTCTTAAAAATTAAGCCCCGTGTTTTATTTCAATAACATCACCATCATTAATCAAATAGTCTTTACCTTCACTTCTTATTAATCCCTTAGCTTTGGCATTTTGCCAAGATCCAAGCTCTAATAACTTTTCCCAGTTTATAACTTCGGCTTTTATAAATTTTTTTTCAAAATCGCTATGGATTACCCCAGCTGCTTCTTTAGCTCTCGTCCCTTTCTTAATTGTCCAAGCTCGAGTCTCATCTTCGCCAGTTGTAAAAAAACTAATCAAACCTAAATATTCGTAACTTTTTTTAATCATTAAATCTAAATCAACTTTCTGAGATAAATCCAAAATCAAATAATCGCAATTTAAACTTTTTATTTTTTCAATGACTTCAACTGAAACATCTTGCTCTTTGCCGTTTAAAATAAAAAATTGAGGCTTGCTCGTTAAAAGTTGAAGGCTACTAATTATTTCTTCTTTAACCAATTCCTGATAATTAATAAGTAATTCCCCTTTATCTAAAACTTCTTTAGCTTTAGAAACAATTTCCAGATCTTTTATTTTTTGTTTATCATTAGTTTTAGCTTCTCTAACTAGTCGATTATAAACCTTGTCAATTGTTTCTAAATCTTTAAAAATTAACTCACTAATAATAACTTCAATGTCACGCAAAGGATTAATCTCCCCTGCTATATGAACAATTTGCGAATCTTTAAAACATCTTACTAAATGCAAAATCAGTTTTACTTCTCTAATTTGGGCTAAAAATTGATTTCCTAAACCTTCGCCAGTATGAGCATTTTTTACTAGTCCAGCTATGTCATAAAATTCGACAATTGCTGGTACAATTTTTTTTGATTTTGAAAATTCAGCTAATTTGAAAAGTCTATCGTCAGCTACTTCTACAACTCCCACATTGGGATCAATCGTGGCAAAGGGATAATTAGCAATTTTAACTTGCTTATTGGTTAAAGCTTGAAAAAGAGTTGATTTTCCAACATTCGGCAATCCTACTATTCCAATAGCTAAATTAGACATAACTTATTTCATTTAATGTCTAATTCTAACAAAATAAAAAAAATAAACAATAAATCTATTTAGTGGGCGCAAGAGGTCTCGAACCTCTGACCTTACGAATGTGAATCGTACGCTCTAACCAACTGAGCTATGCGCCCTTTATTAATCATAAATTAAAAGCTAAAAAAACGCAAAATTTAATTTTGCGTTTTTTTATTAAAAATAATTTTAAAGTTATTTTAAAATTTTTAAATCCTTAATGGATATAGCTTTTCAATATTACAAGCCTTTCTTTAAAGAAATTAAATTAAAACTATTTTAATTCAATTGTTGCCCCAACTGCTTCAAGTTTTGATTTAATTTCCTCAGCTTCAGCCTTAGAAACGTTTTCTTTAATAAGAGCCGGAACTTTCTCAACTAAATTTTTAGCTCCAGAAAGTCCTAAACCAGTTAGTTCGTTAACTGCTTTTATAACCTGAATTTTTTCTTCTCCAATAGAGGTCAACATTACATTAAAAGTTGATTTTTCGCTAACTGTTTCGCTCGGCTCAGAAGAAACTGGAGCTGCAGCAGCAACCGTTGCTTGAGCTTTAACGCCAAACTTTTCTTCTAATTCTTTAACTAAATCGGCTAATTCTACAACAGTTAATCCTTCTATTTCTTTTATAATTTTATCTAATTTTTCAGACATAATTTTAAAAAAATTAATTCAATTTTCGACCTATTTTGTTTTTTCAATTTCTTTAAGGGTTAATAAAAACCTAAGAGTTATTTGATTCAAGACATTTTCTAGAGAAACTAAAGGATAGCTTATCATATTTACTAGTTGTGACTTTAAAACAATGACTGAAGGAATTTTTGATAATTGAATAATTTTTTCTGATTCCCAAAGTTCTTGAGACACTAAACCTTTAACAACCTTTAAGAAATCTCTTGATTTCACTTGAGATAAATTATCTTTAATAAAAGCAAAAATCAATTTACTTATTTCAATTTCTTTATCTAAAGATTTACTATAAACAATTCCTATTGATCCTAAATAATTTTCCAACCATGAATAATCAATATTTAATTGCTTTAAAACAACGATTAAAAGATTTTTTTTAGCAACCAAATAATTAGCGTCTAAATTTTTTAAATCTTTCTTAAACTTTAATAGATTATTTGCTTTAATACTAGAAAAATCAACAAAAACCAAAAATTGATTATTGGAAATAATATTTTTTAAATTGCTAACAATTTTTTGTTTTTTAATTTTACTAATAGCCATAATTATTACTAATTAAAATAAAAAATCTGTGGGTTATCCACAGACAATAAAACAATATTAATAATCTACCTCGGCAGGCAAAATTTAATCCTAAGAACCTGCTGTCTGTGGTTAAGATAATTTAACAAAATATAGTCGAAAAGTCAAATTTTTTGAGCCGATGGCAGGATTTGAACCTGCGACCAACTGCTTACGAAGCAGCTGCTCTACCACTGAGCTACACCGGCAAAGCATTACATAATTATATTTTAATATTCCGCTTAATTTCTCAATCTGGACTGGAGCGGACGATGAGAATCGAACTCACACTTCAACCTTGGGAAGGTTGCGTACTGCCATTATACTACGCCCGCTTAATTTATCTCAATTTCAAAAATTCTTTTACTTTTTGCCAAAAAGAACTGTCTGTTTCTTCTTCTATTTGGTTAGAAGGACTTGGGGAAATAAAAACTATTACTTTTTCGCCTGGTTTTACTAATTGTAATCTTTTTTTTATCTCTATTTCTTTTACTTCATCAAAATTTAAAGAATTTAATAAATTTGAAATTTGTTGGTTTTCAATTTCTATTCTTTGGTTTTCTTGCTCTAAAAGCGTAAGCTGTTTTTGTAAATCTTTAACCCTTATAACAGAAGAATAAGCTCCTATTAAAATAGCAACGCTACCAATTAATAAAATAATAGTTAAAACCATTCTTTTATTCATAAAATAGTTATACCACAATTTCTATTTTATTTGCTGTTTTTAAAAATTTCAAAATATAAATCAGGCGGTAGGTTAACTTTTCCCTTTTGAGCCAGTTTCTTTTTGCCCCTTTTTTGTTTTTGCCATAATTTCATTTTACGAGATCTATCTCCCCCATAAAGATGGCCAGTTACGTTCTTTTTTAAAGCTGGCAAAGTAACCCTAGCAATTATTTCGCCATTTACAGCTGCCTGGATTGGAACCGGAAATAATTCTGGTTCTAACTTCTCTTTTAGTTTTTCAATGATTACTAATCCTATTTCCCGAGCTTTTTCTCTGGGCACTATCCTCGAAAATGCTTCGATCACTTCTCCATTAATTAAAATTTGGAGTTTCACTAAATCCCCTATTCGATAATCAGCTAATTCATAACTCAACGAAGCGTATCCCGAAGAAACACCTTTCAGTAAATCATAAAAATCTTTAATTAATTCAGATAAAGGCATTTCAAAATTAATTATCAAATTTCCAAAACGAGCTGACAGATTTTCCAAAGATGTTGAGTAACCTCGATGGAAATAAAGTAAATTTAAAATAGCTGATAAATATTCTTGAGGAGCAATAATTTTCCCTTTTACCCATTGTTCTAAAAATTTAACGACCTTATCTTTGGTTGTTATTTCTGAAGCAGAAAAAATTTCTTTTTTTATGCCAGAAGATAGTTCTATTATATATTTTACCGAAGGAGTAGAAATAATTGGATTTAAATTAAACTCTCTTTTCAGTCTTTCTTTGACTATTTCTAAATGAAGATTCCCCAAGGTTCCCACCCTAAAACCTTGTCCCATAATTGAATTTTTCTCAACAGTAAAGTATAGAGAATAATCATTCAATTTTAATTTTAGAAGAGAAGTTTTTAAAGTTTCAAATTCATTGGCATTTTCAGGGTACATTGAAACAAAAATTACTGGCTGAGGTTCTTTATATCCTTCAAATGGTTTAACAATTGAAGTCATCTTGTCAATTATTTTAGGAGAAATTGATTTTAAATTTTGGTTTGTTCCAATTTTTATAACAGTATCTCCTACCCTTACTTTTGACAAATCTTTTAAACCAGTTGCCAGATATCCGATTTCACCAGCCTTTAAAATATTAATTTCTTTAAATTCTGGAGAAAAAATACCAACCTCTAAAACTTCAGAAGCCGTTTTGGTTTTCATAAAATAAACTAAATCGTTTTTGGTTAAACTTCCATCAAAAACTCTTATATAAGCAATAGCTCCCTTATATTTATCGTAAAAAGAGTCAAAAACTAAAGCTTTCAATGGCTTATCAATATTACCAATTGGATCTGGAATTCTTACAATAACTTCTTTTAAAAGTTCGGTTACTCCTTCTCCGGTTTTAGCTGAAATTGCCAAGACTTTCTCTTTTTCACAACCTATAAGTTTAGCTAATTCTTTTTTTAGGTCAGGAATTTCTTCTTGGTTATTAGCCAAATCAATTTTATTCAAAACCGGAACAATAACTAAATTTTCTTCTAAAGCGCGATTTAAATTGGCCAAAGTTTGGGCCTGAATTCCGGCTTTTAGATCAACCAATAAAATAGCTCCTTCAACTGCCTTTAAAGACCTGGAAACTTCATAATAAAAATCAACGTGTCCCGGAGTATCAATCAAATTTAAAATAAATTTACCTTCCTTTGACCCATTCGAATCTTTAGAAACCAGTGGCTGATAAACCATTCTTACCGGCTGCATTTTAATGGTAATTCCTCGTTCTCTTTCTAAATCCATTCTGTCTAAATATTGATCTTGAAAAACTCGCTTATCAATAGTTTTAGTAATTTCTAAAAATCTATCGGCTAAAGTTGATTTGCCATGATCAATATGGGCAATAATTACAAAATTTCTAATGTTTTTTATCTCCATTTTTAAATATCAATTTTTTAAAGGATTGAGTTAAGATTTTAAAAATTGATTTTTTGTCAAACAAAATAGAAACACCAATAGCTATTCCAACAGCTATTAAAAGTTTTAACAAAAGAAAAATAAAACTGCTATTTATAATTATCAAATTCAATAATTGATAAACTCCAAAACCAATTAAACAAGAAATTAAACCATAAGCATAGGATTTTAAAGAAATCTTGAAAATATTTTTAAAATCAAGGTTAATTTTTTTCTGTAAATAACCGATCAAAGCTATCAGGTTAACCAAAGCTCCAATTCCCACACCCAAAGCTATACCATAAACACCGCTTGTCTTTGACAAAAACCAAATTAGAGGAACTGAAAAAACTAAAGATATTAAAAGACTAATAAAGGGAGATTTACTATCGCTAAACGAAAAGAAAACCCTAATTAAAAATAAAATCAAGGCTTGGATTGGTAAAAATACTGCAAAAATTGCTAAAAGATTGGCGGTAATTATTTGATCTGATTCTAAAAAATTTCCATAACCAAAAAGCAAGGATACTACTCCCCTTGAAAAAACAATTAATAGCAGTGATATTGGAATAATAATTGTTAAAATATTGCTCATTGTATCCTTAACTACTTTTTCAAAATTATTAAGATAAGATTCTTTTAATTCTTGAGACTCTTCCTGTTGATATTTTGCCCAAAAATTAGATAAAGCCGGAAAAGCTACAGTAATGAATGACAAAGCAATAATTGTTTGGGGTAAAGACTGTATTGAATCAGCTAAATTATAATTAGCTAAACTGCCACTAGCTAAAAAAGAAGCAGCAATTGTAATTTCAAAATAAATCGCATTGTTAGTTAAAAGCATCAATGTTCTGGGAATCATCAATTTAATAATTTTTTTAAAATAATTTAGCGATTCTTTAATTTTTAAACTAAATTTAAATCCTAAATTTTTTAAGGTCGGGATTTGAATTATTAAATAAAGAAACGATCCTAAGATTACTCCCCAAATAGCTCCTTTAATTCCCAAACTATTGGTTAAAAAAATTATTCCAAAAATTATTCCCAAATTATAAAAAATTTGAGCGAAAGTTGAGATAAAAAATCTTTTGTAAAGTTGCAAAAAATTAGCTGTTAAGTTAGCTAAAGATAAAAATAAGGGTTGAAGCATTAAAATTGGAATAATCGTGGCCAATTCTTTCAAAGCTTCTTTGGGAAATCCCGGAGCAATAAGATAAGCAATCTGATCATTAAAAATTAAAACTATTAAGCTTAAAATTATTAAAAGCGATATAAATACTGCTGAAATAAAGCTAAATAACTTAAACGTCTCTTCTTTACCTTTTAAAATAGTTTCAGAAAAAACAGGGAAAAAAGCACTACTCAAAGCCCCAAAAACAAAAATATTATAAAAAAAATCAGGAATTCTGAAAGCTGCAAAATAAATATCTAAATAAATGCTTGCTCCAAATCGAGAAGCAAGCAAAATATTTTTAACTATTCCTAAAACCGAACCAATTAAAGTGGTAGCAAAAACTACCAAAGTTCCTGACTCTAAAGATTTTGTTTCAAGTTCAGTAATTTTTTCTTTAATCATGCTGTTTGACTAAATTTTCTTGTTTTTCAAATTCTTGTAAAATAATCTCTAATTCTCCCTGTAAAATTCTACTAATATTATTAAATGATTTATTTAAACGATGATCGGTAATTCTATCCTGGGGGAAATTATAAGTTCTTATTTTTTCAGCTCTTTCGCCCTTACCTATTTGCTCTTTTCTATTTGAAGAAATATCTTTTGCTTGTTTTTCAAGTTCTAATTGGTAAAGTTTAGTTTTTAAAATTTCCAAAGCTTTCTCGCGATTTTGATGCTGATATCTTTCTGATTGACAAGTAACAGTTATTCCGGTTGGTAAATGCTTAATTCTAACAGCTGTTTCTAATTTGTTAACATTCTGCCCACCCGGCCCACTACTCCTCAAAAAGGTAGTTTCTAAATCTTTATCGTCAATTTTTAACTCCGTATTTTTATAAACCGGAATAATTGCCACGGTAGCAGTTGAAGTATGGACTCTTCCAGATTTTTCAGTAAGCGGAACACGTTGTACCCGATGAACCCCGCTTTCGTTTTTTAACAATTCATAGATATTTTTACCATTAATCTCCAAAATTATTTCTTTATA
>Ga0208461_1002290_pt1 | contig 15886 bp, 18 predicted proteins | sample AD_JPNTR4_MetaG_FD_184448 | JGI IMG/M metagenome (GOLD analysis project Ga0208461, IMG submission 184448) | Active sludge microbial communities of municipal wastewater-treating anaerobic digesters from Japan - AD_JPNTR4_MetaG (SPAdes) (version 2) | ecosystem: Engineered > Bioreactor > Anaerobic... | reverse complement strand
GCCCCTGGCGCCGCCGGACATCGGGTACTTCCTGCAATTTCGCTAACAGATTGATCGTGGTAATGGTTGAAACTCCCATCGGCACACCTCCAATGACTGTTTCTTACCATTTTACACCCCTTTGTGCGGTTCTAGTCAGAGCGTTGATAAGCCCTAGTCCACGAGGCTGAGCTGGCGGCGGTTGAACATGATGAGATCACGCACCGCTGCTTCATGCAGCGCTTCGGAAATCCATGCAACGTGCACCGGCGCCAATACATAGCTGTGAAAGACATTGACCGCTTGCATTCCCAGACGGTGTTGAATGACCGCTGTCGTTTCGATCACGATGTAATTGCTGGTGCAGAGGGGAATGGCGTCGGTATTCCATTCTTCCCACAGCTTGCAGGCCGCCGCATGGGTGTTCTCGTGGCTATTGAGAATAGCGATGAAACCTGAAGTATCAAGGAAGATCGTCTCGAGGTTCATAGTCGGCATAAATCTCGGCCAGATGGGCATCGTGATTGGCGGCTAAGTCGGTATAGCCGGAGCTAAACATGCCGTCCATTTCGCGGACTACGCTCAGGGCGCGACGGCGTCGTTCCTCCATGTTCAGGTCGCCATACCGGGTCAGCCAGTAGTCCACTGCCCGGCGGATGACTTCGGCCATGGAGAGATCTTCTCGCTCTGCGACTTCTTTGATGCGACGGGCCTGTTCCTCAGTCAATTGAATCTGTGTACGGATCATAGACGGGTCCTTTCCTGAGTGTTATCACTCCTGCCTTTATGATAACATAGATTTAGAGATTGAGGATCCTGAATGTTGATCCGAGCCCACTGCTTCCAATAAGGCCACGAGAGTCCGCGCCTGGGCCTGGCGGGAGTAATGGGCTTCCACAAAGGCCCGGCCATTTTCGCCGAGGCGGCGGCAGGCGGCGGGATCATGGGCCAGCTGCCTGATGGCCTCCGCCAGCGCTTCGGCATCCTCTGGCGGGAAGTAGACGCCCCCCCTGGCCTGTTCCAGGACGGCGCGCGCTTCGCCCTCGATGCTCAGCAGCACCGGGCAGGCGCAGGCCCACGCATCGAAGAGTTTGGAGGGGAGGGCCCCTTTGAAGAGCTCCAGACGGCGCAGGGGGACGAGCGCCACATTCGCCGCCGAGAGGTACGCGGGGATCGCCTCGCGCGGTTGGGCCTCGAGCAGGGTGACGTTGGGGAGCGCCAGCTGGGTTTTCAACGCCAGCAGGTCGGCTTTGCGCGGCCCTTCGCCGATGAAAAGGAAGTGCAGGGTGGGTTCGGCGCGCAGGCGGTCGGCGGCGAGCAGCGCCGTCTCCAATCCCTGGGCGATGCCATGTATGCCGGCGTACACGATCAGGAATTTGTCCTCCAGTCCCAGCGCGGCGCGAATCTGTTGACCGGCTTGAGGCTGCGGCTGAAAGAGCTCGGTGTTCGCGCCGTTGGGGATGAGGGCGAGTTTGGCGGCGGGAATGCCGCGTTCGATCAGCCGGGCGCGCATCCCTGCGGTGACGACGACGATGCGCCGCGCGCGACGATAACAGGCTTCCTCAAGGACGGTGGCCCAGCGGATGAAGCGCGGGTTATGGAGTTCGCCCAACGCTACGGCGGATTCGGGCCAGAGGTCGCGCACCTCGAAGACGAGGGGGATGCGGCGCAAACGACTCAGGGCCAGGGCCGCGCCTCCAACGAAAAGCGGCGGCGAGGTGGCGTAGATGACGTCGTAGCGTCCGCGCGCCAGGAGCAGTCCCGCCAGCAGGGCGTTGAGCATGTAGCTCAGATAGAACGTCATGCGGGTTTGGAAGGTCTTGGCCGGCGCGGTCTTGACCCAGACGCGGATGACGTCAATGCCGTCGAGGGGAGCGCGCGTCCAGAATTTGCCCCGGTATTCGGGGCGGATGACGCCTTCGGGGTGATTGGGCACCTCGGTGAGCATGGTCACCTGGTGGCCGGCGCGGAGCAGGCCCTGGGCCATTTCGTAGGCGCGGGTCTGGGTCGCGCCGACTTCAGGCGGAAAGTATTGGGAAAGGTAGAGAATGCGCATAAGGTTGGCTCACGAATTTACACGAATGAACGCGAATGTTCTTCGAATAAAAAATCTGTGTTTATCCGCGAGCCATGAGAATTTCCGCGATGCGGTCGGCGGCGTGACCGTCGCCATACAGGGGCGGATGTTCGGCGGGCGGCGTGAAGTCGCGCACGGTGGCGCGGATGCGGTCGGGGTCGGCGCCCGCGAGGATGTTCCATCCCGCATCGAGCGTTTCCACCCACTCGGTCTCATCCCGCAAGGTGACGCAGGGGACGCCGGCCATGTAGGCCTCTTTCTGCACCCCGCCGGAATCGGTGAGGATGAGCCGGGCGCAGCGTTCGAGCAGGAGCATGTCGAGATAGCCCACGGGTTCGATCAATTTTAGATTTTTGATTTTGGATTTTGGTAGCAGGCCGTGACGTTCGATCTGTTGGCGGGTGCGGGGGTGCAGGGGCAAGACCACGGGCAAGGGGAGTTCTGCCAGCGTGTCGAGCAGGGTTTGCAGCTGCGCCGGATCATCGGTGTTGGCGGGGCGATGGAGGGTGGCCAGATAATACGTTTGCGGTTGCAGGCCCAGGGCGTCCAGGATGGTAGAGCGCTGTTCGGCCAGAGCGGTGTTGTAGAGGAAGGCGTCCAGCATCACGTCGCCGGTGAGATGGACGCCGTGCGTGATCCCCTCGCGCGCGAGCAGGTCCACGGCGTGCGGGGTGGGGCAGAAGAGCAGGTTGGCGGCGTGATCGGTGAGGACGCGGTTGTGCTCTTCGGGCATGGCGCGGTTGAAGCTGCGCAGGCCGGCTTCGACGTGCGCCACGGGGATGTGGAGTTTCACCGCCGCGAGTGCCCCCGCGAGCGTGGAGTTGGTGTCGCCGTAGACCAGCACCCAGTCCGGGCGCTCGCTGAGCAGCACTTCCTCGATGGTGATGAGCATCTCGCCGGTCTGTTTGCCGTGTGAGCCAGAGCCGATGCCGAGATTGTAGTCGGGTTCGGGGAGTGCGAGCTCCTCGAAGAAGACGGCGGACATGCCGTAATCGTAGTGCTGGCCCGTGTGGACGAGGAGCTCGCGGGCGGTGCGGCGCAGGGCGCGGCTCACGGGCGCGGCTTTGATGAATTGCGGGCGCGCGCCGACGATGGTGAGGATGGTTAGCATGTCAGTTGCTCCTGGAGTATTTGCACGATCCGTTCTGCGGCGCGCCCGTCCCATAGTTCCGGTGTCCGCCCTGCTTTGCCGCCGGTTTCGAGTACCATCTGGGTCTCATGCAGAAGGCGCGCCGGGTCGGTTCCGACCAAGGCGTTGGTGCCCTCGGTGATGGTGATAGGGCGTTCGGTGTTCTCACGCAGGGTCAGGCAGGGGACTCCCAGGATGGTCGTTTCCTCCTGAATGCCGCCGGAATCTGTGAATACCAGGCGGGCGTGCATCATCAGATCAAGAAATTCGAGGTAGCCCAGCGGCTCCACCAAGTGGAGTGCTGGTGCAGATGCCAGTCGTTCTGAGAAGCCAAACTCCTGCAAACGTTGTCGTGTGCGGGGATGAATGGGGAAGAGGATGGGTAATGTTTGCTGAATTTCTATAAGGGCATCCAGCAAACCAGAGAGAACTACTGGATCATCCACGTTGGAGGGGCGATGCAGGGTGAGCAGGGCGTAGTGGCCTGCATCCAGGCCAAAATGCGCAGGGGTGTGCAAGAGTCGGGCTTTGTCGCGGTGCTTGAGCAGGGTATCAATCATTACATTGCCCACGAAGAAAATCTTTTCCTGGGGGATATTTTCGCGTTGGAGGTTCTCGTTGGCGTCGCGTGACGTGGTGAAAAGGTAGTCGGAGAGTGCGTCGGTGACGATACGGTTAATCTCCTCAGGCATCCGCCGATCGCCGCTGCGCAGCCCCGCCTCGACGTGGGCCACCGGAATCCAAAGCTTGGCTGCGGTGATGGCACACGCGAGCGTTGAATTGACATCGCCTACGACGACAACGACGTCGGGACGATCATCCAGCAGAATTTTCTCGAAGGCCAGCATCACACGGGCGGTTTGTTCCGCATGGGAGCCGGAACCGATGCCCAGGTAAATATCGGGGCGCGGGATGCTCAACTCGTCAAAGAAGATTTGCGACATTTTGTCATCGTAATGTTGCCCGGTGTGAAGCAGTTGTTGGTGGATGCAGGGTTGTTTGCGCATGGCTTCGATTAAGGGCGCGATTTTCATGAGATTGGGGCGTGCGCCGACGACGTTGAGGATGTGCATTATGTTATCTCCTCGGTCAATTGGGCGTAGACTTCGCGTAACAGGCTGCTGGCCGAAGTCCAATTGTATTGGCGCTCCGCTGCCGCGCGTCCTGCAGCGCCGAGTTGTTGGCGGTAGGTCGGATCGCTCAGCTTGCGAATGGCAGCGGTGATAGTGTCCGGAGTCACCTCACTGAGTAGCAACCCACACCCTGTTTCGCGCACGATGTGCCCCAGATCGCCGACATCATTGGCAATGATGGGCCGGCCCGCGGCCATTGCATTCCCCAGCGTGTTGGGCGCGTTGTACACCGCACCGGGATAGTCGGGCACCAAGCAGTAGTAGATGACGTCGGCAAGGTGCGTGTAGAGCGGCACGTCGGCGGGGGCAAGCCAGCCGAGATAGCGCGCGTTGGGGATGCCGTGGAGGGCCACTTCGACGGCGGCGCGTTGGTGCCCATCCCCCCATAGGAGCACGTGGACGTCGGGCAGCAGCCGCGCGGCTTCGATCAGGGGGAGCAACTGGCGATTGCGCGAGAATCCTCCGATGTAGGCCACGACGAAGGCGTCGGGCGCGAGCCCCAATCGAGCGCGGGCCGCCGCGACCTCTTCTATGTCGACGCGGTCGAACGGCTCCAGCGGCGGGTAGTTCCCGATGGTGGTGACGGGGGTCACGCCGTGCGCGCGCAGCTTGTCGCCGAAGACCGTGCTTGCGGTGATGGTTGCATCCACGCGACCGAGCAGCTGTCGTTCGAGCCACGACAGGCCGCGCACCAGCCCGCCGGGCAGGTAGAGCGACATCATCGCGGGATAGTCCTCGTGGGCATCGTAGACCAGGTGCGCGCGGGTGCGGGGCTTGAGCCACCAACCCGCGGGGAGGGTGTCCAGATCGTGGCAGTGGATCACGTCGGGATGGAGCGCCCGGGCGCGGCGGATCGTGGCCTGCCAGAACCGGGGGATGTGGAGCAGCTGCCGCGCGCCGGCTCCGTAGACGGTGCGCACCTGCTGGATGCGCTCGAGGATGTAGCCGTCGCGCGTCTCGCGGGGCGGGAGTTCGCCCTGGCGATCCCAGCACAGCACGGTGACCTCGTGTCCGGCCTCGACGAGGGCCGCCGCTTCGCGTGCGACGCGTGGATCGGGCCGAAAGGCGTTGGAAAGCAGCATGACCACGCGGGACATGGCTTATTGTCCTCCCAACAGAAGCTCATGATAGAGGGCTTCCGCCTCCTGCAGGGCGCGGCGGAAAGCTGCCGGGGCAAGCAAGGTGACCTGGTAGCCGGCGGCCGCTAAGGCGCGCGCCTCGCGGTGAAAGATGCGCACGTCAAAGGGCGTGTGGACGGCGGTGAGAAGGGCGATGTGAGGAGATTGCGGGGAAGGGTCTAGCGACATAATGCCTCGTAGAGCTGCTCCATTTTTTGCATCTCGATCTGATGATCGGCCCGTGAATGGATGATTTCCTGGTTGCGCTGGCGGAATTGCTCTCGCAGGCGGGGTTGTTGCAGCAGCCGCACAATGGCCGCCGCCAACGCTTCGGGATCTCCTACCGGTACGAGCAAACCGTTTTCCCCATCCGTAATCCATTCTCGCAGAGACGGCAGGTCGCTGACGACCGGCGCGGCGCCACAAGCCATGGCTTCGAGAACGGATACGGGGGTCCCATCAGAGGAGGGGACTGAGACGGCGATGTCCGCCAGACGATTCAGATCCGCAACCGCTTCCCGGCTTGTTATCTCGCTGAGCCAACGCACTGATGTCTGTAATGCCTGGTCGGCGATTAAGTTTTCCAGGTGCGCCTTGTAGGCCAAATCAGTATTGTAGTCCAGAAATATAAATGTTACTTGTGGAAACGCCAGTTTTACTTGGGGAATTGCACGGATAATTGTGTCAATGTGGTAGATGGGGGCAATTCCGCGTGGGCTGAGGATGACAGGACCGGGGTTGACGTGGAGCTGGGCGCGTAATGTCGGCTCGGGGACGCCGGGGTAGAAAATGGCGGTGTCAACGCCCCATTGAATCAGCTGAGTCTTAGACGGTTCACTGCCGAAAAGGAGGGCTTGTTTAGCCAGATCGGCGGAATCTGCTGTCACCAGATCGGCGTGCGTTAGAACGTGCTGAGCGAGCCGCCGAAATATCCTTGACTGATAAGGATGGACATATAGGTCAGTTCCCCAAGGTGTGACCACAAAGGGGTGAAAGCCGGAGAAGGCCCCTAACCAGCCGGCGCCATTGACTCGATGGGCATGGACAATATCTGGGCGCCAACGGCGAATAATCTGACGGGTCCATACACTCCAGATGAGATATTTGAGAGCGGTGGCGTTGAAACGCGCGGGTAGGTCATAGATGGGGATGCCTTCCCAGCGCTGTTTAAGGGGGTTATCGGCTATCAGGCAAGCGGCATGTCCGTAGCTGGCAAACCAGTCTACCCAGCGGCGGGTGTGGATGCTATTGGGATTGGAAATGAAGCAGAGTCGCATGAATGTCATTCCCTCTTTATTGGGGCTTTTGAAGCAAAGCCAGGTAATGCGTCTTGCGTGGGCCGGGGATGAGAGTCCACTCTATGCCGTGCAGATTTTCCGGTTGCGCGCCGAGGCTGAGCAAGAAACGCAGCCAATTGCCTTTACCGCATCCCACGTCTAAAATCATCATCTGCTCCAATCGCAGCTGCTGAGCATTCAGCAACGTGATGAGAGCTTGCTCTTGGGCATGACGATAGTAGAGAGAGACCCGATTGCGCGGATGCCAGGTATAGGTGTAATCTTCAGGGTCGTAGTGATACACCGTATGATAGACCTTGCGGATCCGGGCAACTTCGTCACTGGCTTCCGGGTACATTTGTCTAGACCTTCACCATCTCATCAAGAGCCTGCGCCAGAACTGCGGTCAGCGCACGGCGTTCATAGGCTTGTAGTTTCTCCGGCTGGAAAGAGACCTTCAAAGTCTGCGCTTCCCAGGCTTCATAGAGCTGCTTCAGGCTCTCCGCTATGCCGGCAATATCTTCCGGGGCCACGATGAGATGATTTCCAAAATCTGTTAGCAGGTCAGCCGTCGCTCCCGGCGGGATTAATGCTAGAATGGGGCGCTGCGCGGCTAAATACTCGAAAACCTTGCCGGGGATGAACAATTCGCTATGGGGGCCCGAACCCAGGATCAGGAGCAAAGCGTCAGCTGCGAGTAAATAGCGGATACTTTCCTGGTGGGATTTGTACCCCGTGGGTATAACTATATGAGATAACTCCAGCTGCTCAATGAGTTGCATGGTCTGACGGCTGATATTGCCCACAAAGTACGTTTGAATTCGGGAAGCCGGGATAGTCCCTGCGTCCAGAGCTCGCCTTAGGCCCTGCAAGAAATACTGTGCTGTTCGCTGTTTCCCGTACAAGGAGCCTGCATAGGTTAGCGTCAGGTAAGGCGCCTTATTGTTTGAGCTCTTCGGAAGGGGCATCTGGAAATCATCTGCGTCATACCCATTGGTAAGGGCTATGACTTTGGCCTTAACCGCAGCTCCGTATTTATCTCCGTAAAATTCGCGTTGACGCTGAGAAGTGACCCCGATGTGATCTGCTGAAGAAAAGACTTGACGCTCCAGATTGTGAATTCGGTGATGGTGCCACGCGGTAGCATATGTTGCGGCGAAGTTGTCTGCCCACGGATCGCGGAAATCGGCGAACCAGGGCAGGCCGGTCTGACGTTTGAGACGCAAGCCGATGAGGTGATCGGTATAAGGGGCAGAGGTGGTATAGAGTGCAGCGATATGTTGCTCGTTGATGATCCGCCGCCCTGCAGGTACGGCGAACGGCAACCAGCCGAGTTGTTCATCTACCAGTAATAGCCAACGTGTGATCAACTGCCTGAGGCGCCAGGGAAGATAGGTGGGAAGTCGCAGAATGGGGGTGTGATAGACTGCAACATCTTTTGGAATTTCTGCAAGAAGCGAAGCATCTTGCAGTTTTCCTGTAGGCTTTGCCGTCAGGATTACGGGTTGCCATCCAAATTGTGGCAGATATTTGACGAACTTCAGCGTGCGCTGCACACCCGCTCCCCCCTGAGGGGGAAAGTAGTAGGCAATGACCAGGACTTTTCGCATCGCTGTCTCTGAGCCGTACATTTGCGCAGATCCTTCTTTACCCCTTTTCGTAGAGCGCAATCCACCAGAGAAAGGTGTGACGTTTGGGCCACAGACGTTTGAGCCATGCACTCTTTTTCGAGGGCTGTGACGGCCATGCTGACGAATCGCTTTCGCGATGATAGCCACATTGGGGACAAGTTGCATACCATGGGAAGGATTTCCCTCTTCCGCGCAACCGTCCTATTGCAAGACGCAAGCGCGCGAAGAGCAGAAGTTGGACCGGCGCAATCCCGGCGGCTTGCACAAGTTTGAGAGGCAGGGCTGAAGGAAACAAAGTCTCCAGATCGTTTTTCGTGAAACTCCGCACATGATTATAGGGATGAAAGCGACATTTGCAGAGAGGGCAGGTGACTTGGGTTAAAAGGCGATCCTCGCAATAAGGCACTGTAATCAATACGAAATTTCTGGCGACCCGGTTTATCTCACGCAAAACGGAAGGAAAAACGGGGTAGGGCAAATGTTCGAGTACTTCCAGGCAAACGACCGCATCAAAACTGCTATCCGGGAAGGGCAAAGCCGCTGCATTGGCCTGGCATCGTGGCTCGCTCATTTGTTGCAATGCTGCCTGGCTGCGGTCAACTCCGACAGTCTGATGCGTTTTTGATAGCTGGCCCGTCAGCAGCCCGTTGCCGCAACCTACGTCGAGAACAGATTTCACGTCGGCGGGCAGCCATTGAGCCACTACCTGTACGCGCGCCGAATCTGGGCCTTCGTATCGTCCAGGCGCCCAAAGGGTGGGATTTTCATAATACAGATGCTCAAATGAGGCAGTCGTGTTCATGCCTTGTTGCCCGGTCTGAATCTTACTCCTAAGTTTAGCAGAAAATCACGGATTTCCGCATCACGATACAAGAGCCCTCCATAATATGCTCCACTGACGAGCACCGCCATGATTACAATGATCTCATGGGTGGCTTGTCTCCACTGACAGAACAGCAGAATGCCGAGAAGGGGGAGCGCATAACCGCCATACTTCAGAACAGTGAATAAAGCTTTGCGCCAGGAAGCTCCTGCTAGATGAAGATTCCAGAGCGATAATCCTCCGTACACCAGAATTCCTGTGCCCGACCAGATGCCCAGAGTCAGGTAGATGTTTTTGTGGAGCCCCCCGACCATCAGAGCACACACACGTGTGAGGAGAATTGCAGTATGCACGACCAAAGCGAGTTCCTGGCGTTCCAGGATGGCGAACAAATTGCTCAGCGGTGATGAGATAAACAGGAAGAATACCCACATGCCAAGGATTTGAGCGAATTTACCCGCCTCAATCCAATTTTCACCGAACACTACAGCAAATAGCTCTTGCCCGGCGACTGTCAACAGCAATGCGGGAAATAATCCCAACGCCACCAGCCATCGAAATACTTTTTCGACTGTAGTCCTGAGCAATTCTGGGTTGTGGCGTAGTTCTGCGGCACGCTGGAAAAATACTTGTGCAATGGCTCCGCCTACAAGTGTCATGGGCAGCAGAATGACGCGGTTGGAGAGTGAATAATATCCCACAATCGTCTGTGAAAAGAATGCCGACAGCATGAGGGTAGGGAGCTGCCAGGAAATCGTATTGATCAACCCGCCCCACAAGTCAACCAGGGGGAATTTCCGATACCTTACCAGGCTAGTACGAATTTGTGTCCAATGAATGCTTTGACGAAAGAGAGGCCAGGCTTCGTGCAGTACTTGGGCAGTTAGTGTCCCGGTAAAAACGCTGGTCCCCGCGATCCAGGCCCCGGTCAGACTGCCTAAGGTGGCTTTGCCTATCGCTGCCAATCCTAATTGGAAGGTACTGGTTGTTGCAGAAGCTGCGACCCTTGCAATGGACAGGCGCCCAAAATGCTTCATGCGGGAATTCCAGTAATTCATAATCTGGAAAATGCCTTGCTCTAACAAAGCGATGGGAACTAACCATACAAAAGCCCCTAGCTCTGGTGCGCGCAGCAATTTAGCAACGTGATCCTGATTGGGAACCAGGGTGAGTGCTGCGATTGAACTGACGAACAGCGCCGAAAGGAAAGCTGTCGCGGCTACATTGGCGGCTTCTTCATCGTCTTTGGGAAGCAAGATGGCAAATTCATAGCGCAGACAAACAATCGCGGTGAGAATTCCTACTAGGGAAGCTAAAACTGCTTGAGTGCCGATGATCGCTGGTGAGTACAGACGCGCCAGCACAGGGGCCGTGAGCACCGTGATGGCTTGCGCCAGGGTAGTGCCCCCTACCAGTTTGAGGACATCGCCGGCAAAGCGGCTTTTACGTCGCGGCGTTGGGGGGGGCGAGGCAGTGGATGGGGAGACTTCAGAGGGCACGGGATTTGCCTACACTTCGATAATGCCATTTGGTCGCAAGAGCTGCGCTTTGCCTGCCGTCCACCAGAATGGGCGCTGTTAGTCGCTCACTCAGCACGGCCCACTCCAGCTCCCGGTACGCGCGATGCGCCACCATCAGCACCGCCGCGTCGCAGCCCTGCGCCAGCGCATAGACATCCCCCTGATACCCCGGCACGTACGGATCGTGGATCACCACCTCGGCGCCCCGCTCGCGCAGCTGTTCGACCAGCACCGCGCTGGGACTGTTGCGCGTGTCGTCGGAGTTCTCCAGGTACGCGTACCCCAACACCAGCACCCACGCCCCGGCGAGGGGGCGTCCCGCCTCCGCCAGCGCCTCTTCCAGCAGCTCGACCATGTGCAGCGGCATGGAGTCGTTCACCGCGCGCGCCGCCGGAATCAGCCGGATGGGAACGCCCTGCTGCTGCGCCTCGTAGACCAGCAGCCAGGGGTCTTTGGGGATGCAATGCCCGCCCACCCCCGCTCCCGGCAGGTGCATGGCTCGCCCCGGCGATTTGTTGACCAGCTCCCGCACACGCCACACATCTCCGCCGACCGCCTCGCAGATGAGCGCGACCTCATTGGCGAAGGCGATGTTCACGTCGCGGTAAGCGTTCTCCGCCGTCTTGACCAGCTCCGCTGTGACGCAATCTGCCGTATCCAGATCGGCCTGCACCACCTGACGGTACAGCGCGAGCATGGCCTGCGCCGTCTCCGGCGTCTCCCCGCCGCAGACGCGACTCACGCCGCGCAGGTTCGCCAACAACTTCCCTGGCATCACCCGCTCCGGGCAATGGCCCAGATAGAAGCCCGCGTTCACGCGCCGGCCCGAAGTCTCCTCCAACAGCGGCTTGACCAATCTCGCCATGGTCCCCGGCGCGATCGTGGATTCCACGATGACCAACGCGCCTTCCTTGAGCACCGGTCCCAGCGCGCGCAGGGCATGTTGCAGCGCCACATATCGCGGGACATGGCGCTCGTCTACCGGCGTCTCCACATTGATGGTGAACACATCACAATCTGCCAGCAAGGCGTAATCGCTGGTCGCGCGCAGCTTGCCACTGTGGACCACCTGCGCCAGCAGCTCCGCCAGCCCCGGCTCGTCGCCCTGGATGGGCGAGAGGCCCGCGTTGATCTGCGCCACGCGCTCGGCCTGAATGTCCACCCCGATCACGTCGAAGCCCGCCCCGGCAAACAGGCACGCCACCGGCAGCCCCACATACCCCAATCCAATGATCGCCAGTTTCGCAGTTTTGTCAGCGATCTTTTCCTGCAAGGCATTCAATGACATGGGCATCGTCACCTTCTCGTTTTCCGATTCGCTACAGCTTCACACTATCGGCGTAGCTGTAGACCTCGATCCCCAGTTTTTGTGCGATCTCTTGGGCTTTGGGATCCACCATGGGTGAGATGACCAACTTGCGATCGGCTTTGCGACCGTGATGCTTTTCATAGTACGCCACCTTGCGCTCGAAGGCATACATGTCGGACTTGCTCATCGAGGATTTGATCTCACACAGAATCAAGGTGCCGTTGAGGATAATCAGGTCCAGCTCAACCTGGTCGGGATGCCCGAAGACCTCGCCGGCATCATCGTACTCAGTGATGTTGAGAACCTCCACGCCGAAAGAGCGCTCCAGAATGCCCTTCAGGCCATTGCGGAAGGATTGCTCAGCCTGCATTCCCCACCGCGCTCCGAGCGCGCCAATGCCCTGGTCGTGTTTCCGGGCTTGGGCTTCGATAGTGTCCAGGATGCGATCCAGGCGCGCGGTATTCTCTTCCCACTTGCGCTCCTGCTCTTCCCGCATAGCCCGCAACTCTTGTTGATTGGCCTCCCACTTACGGTTTTGCTCTTCCCACTTGCGCTCCTGCTCTTCCCGCATGGCCCGCAACTCTTGTTGATTGGCCTCCCATTTGCGGTTTTGCTCTTCCCACTTGCGCTCCTGCTCTTCCCGCATGGCCCGCAACTCTTGTTGATTGGCCTCCCATTTGCGCGTATTCTCTTCCCGATCGCGGCGTAACTCATCCAATAGCCGATCGAAGCGACTCTCCATATCTACTTTATCTGCGTATTGCTCTTGCATCAGACTCCGTACCCATTCGCGAAATTCACGGTCCTGCCGCAAAACCAGCGGCAACTCCTGCCGAATCAATTGTCGAATCTGGTTATTTTCCATGGCGAACCTCCTTCAGCCATTAACATCCATCAACGTGGACAACCTGGCGCGTCTCTCCCGATTCTACCAATGCCAGCGCCAGGCGCAACGCTGCCACCCCGTCCTCGCCGCTCACTGGAGCCGGTTGATCCTCTATCACCGCCGTCGCAAACGCCTCCAACTCCGCCTTGAGCGGCTCGTACCGCGCGATGGGAAAGCGCACCATCCGCCCCTCGCTCACCCCCTTGAGCAGGCTCAGGTGCCCCCACTCGGTGCTGCTGGCGTCGGCGTTCTCGTAGAAGTACAAATCCTGCGTCAGGTCGTCGGCGCGAAACATGCCCCGCTCCCCCAACACCACCACCTCGCGCACCTTCTGCGGTGTCAGCCAGTTGATCTCCAACAGGCCGGCGCTCCCGTGGCGAAACCGCACCATCCCCAGCACCAGATCTTCATGCGCGGTGTGAATTTGCTGTTCCGTCTCGGCAAAGACGCGCACGATTTCATCGCCCGTGATGAACCGCATCACGTCCAGGTCGTGCGGCGCCAGATCCACCACCACCCCCACGTCCCGAATCCGCGCTGGGAAAGGCCCCACACGCCGGCAGGTGATCTGGAAGATGCGCCCTAGCTCGCCTGCATCGAGGTGCTGCTTGAGCGCCTGGATCACCGGGCTAAAGCGCACGATGTGCCCCACCATCAGTTTGCGGTCGAGCGCCGCCGCGCGCGCGATCAAGGCCGTCCCATCGGCCACCGTGGCGGCGATGGGCTTTTCCACCAGCACATGACACCCCGCTTCCAGCGCGCCAAGGGCCACGGCAGAATGCTCCTGCGTCGGCACGGCGACCGTCACGAGGTCTGGCCGCTCGCGCTCCAGCAGCTCCCGATAATCGTTGTACGCCGGGACGCCGTACTTCTCGCCGATGCGCTGTGCCGTCTCCGGGACCGCGTCCGCCACACCCACAAGCGTCGTCTGCTTGAGTTCCGTATACACCCGGGCATGATGCTGCCCCATTGAACCGACGCCGATCACGGCGGCGCGAAGTTCAGTCGTGGGATTCATGGCTTGTGTCCTCACTTAATTTTCTTTCCACCTGTGCTATCACCGTTTGGGCCACCGTCAGCGCGCGAGCCGCTTGCTCTGCGGTGTAGATGTCGTGGGGAATCCCATCTGGCAGGCCGTTGGGGTAGCGGGTGGGGATGTAATACTGATCCAGCTGCCGGCAACCATCCAGCAGCAGGCCAAAATCAGAATCGTATTCCGCACAACGTTGCACCAATTGATGGGTTGCATGGCCGATGACAGGACGTTCACCCTGGGCATAGAGATAGGCCTTGAGCGCCTTCTCGGTTGCCTGTTGCGCCAGAAAGCACGCGGTCTCGTGAAATCCATGGTCATGCATCAGCGCGGCCGCGCGCACGTCATGCCCTGCCTGGTCATACCAGCGACGGCCCTCTTCAAGGTTGCGGTTCATAAATCGTCATCCCCTCCCGCAATATCTGCATGATGAATGGATTTTCGTGCGCCACCATCGTTTCGAACTCCCGGGGCGTATAGACCAGCGGCTCGATGAGCAAGGCGCCGGAATAGCATTGCCATATCTCGGCGCTGCGCTCCAGAAACGGGCGGTCCGTATCTTTGATGATGAGCAGGTCCACGTCGCTCCCTGCATGATAATCCCCGCGCGCGTAAGAGCCAAAGAGGATGACCTTCTGCGGCGCATACGATTCCAGACAGCGCAGCAGCTTTTGCAACTCCAGCTCAAAGGTCGCCGGGGAAAGACGCTTCATGCTGCAAACCCGTTTACCGCGGCCACAATCGTCTCCAGATCCGCCGGGCTCAGCGCTGGATGCACCGGCAGCGAAAGCACTTCCGCCGCTGCGCGTTCCGTCTCCGGCAACCGCACGTCTCCATAGCCCAGCTCGTTGACATAGAAAGTTTGCTGGTGGATGGGCACCGGATAGTAGACCATGCTGCCGACGCCGTGCGCCTTGAGGTGTTCGGCCAGCGCATCGCGTTGCCCCTCCTTGACCCGCACGGTGTACTGATGGAACACATGCCGCTGTCCCTCTGGCGTCACCGGCGGGATGACCCCCGTGAGGTGTGCGCTCAGAAAGGCCGCGTTGGCGATCCGCGCCGCGTTGAAGCGCTCCAACTTGCCCAGTTGCGTCAGCCCAATCGCGGCGTGCACGTCCGTCATGCGGAAATTGAAGCCCAATTCGTCGTGATAGTAGCGCCGGCGCATCCCGTGCTGGCGGAGCACGCGACACTTCTCGTCAATCACCGGGTCGTCCGTGGTGATCATGCCCCCTTCCGCCGAGGTAATGTTCTTCGTGGGATACAGCGAGAACGCCCCCGTGCCGAAACTGCCCGCGCGCCGGCCCCGATACTCCGCGCCGTGCGCCTGACACGCGTCCTCGATGACCACCAGGCCATACTGCGCCGCGAGCTCCATGATCGGCCCCATGTCACAGGTCAGCCCGAACAGGTGCACGGGCATGATGGCCCGCGTCCGCGGCGTGATCGCCGCCTCGATCTTTGCCGGATCGAGGTTGAACGTGGCCGGATCAATGTCCACGAAAACCGGCCGCGCCCCCGTGTACAGGATGCTGTTCGCCGAGGCGATGAAGGTGAACGCCGAGGTGATGACCTCATCCCCCGCGCCGATGCCGTGCGCCAGCAAAGCCACATGCAGTGCGGTCGTGCCGCTGCTCGTGGCGATGGCATACTTCACGCCGCACATCGCCGCGAACGCCTCCTCGAAGGCCTTCACCCGCGGCCCCTGCGCGAGCATCCCCGAATCCAACACTTCCAGGACTGCCTGCTTTTCTTCTTCCCCCAGTTGGGGTTTGGCGATGGGAATCATGTGTGTCGCTCCTTGGTATGGGTCATGAGAAAATGGGTAATGGGTGAATGGGTAATAGACATTATCGGAAATAACAACCCTGGTATACTATCCCCCAGTGATACACTTGGGAGGTGAAACCATGTTGACCTACGAGCAAGTCAAGACCAAACCGGAAGTTTTATGTGCCATGACCAGTTTAT
>Ga0208461_1002288_pt1 | contig 15888 bp, 9 predicted proteins | sample AD_JPNTR4_MetaG_FD_184448 | JGI IMG/M metagenome (GOLD analysis project Ga0208461, IMG submission 184448) | Active sludge microbial communities of municipal wastewater-treating anaerobic digesters from Japan - AD_JPNTR4_MetaG (SPAdes) (version 2) | ecosystem: Engineered > Bioreactor > Anaerobic >... | reverse complement strand
ATGGGAAGACAAAAAATGGAATCCGACTTACTCTATTGAGTACCATTATGAAAATAATCAATTAATAGATGAAATTGATTATAATTATGAGCAAAATTCAGCATTAGCTGTATATAAAACTCATTTTGAATATCAAAATTCTAAATTAATTTCTAAAAAGAACTATCAATTTGAAAATGATAATTGGCGATTGATACAAGAAATAAATTATCACTATGCCACTGATGAAAAAATAGATTCTATTCTTCTTACTTTCTATGTTTCTGAAAATGAGAAAGAGGAATTCCTTTCCACTTTTGGATATTTGTTAGACGGCTTGATCTCAACTAATCTTATTCAACAAAAAAACGACTCAGGCAAATGGATAAATAGTCAGCTTGTTCAATGGTTTTATCATCCTGGCACACAACAAGTTGCTACTTTAATTACAAAAAAGTGGGATGTTAATTTCACAAAATGGGAAAATTATCAAAAAAGTGAATTTAAATATGTTAATGAGCAACCTTTAACTGAAATTTATCAACATTGGGAATTGGCATTCTGGCGAAACGATTTTCGTTATGATTATTTTTATGATGAAAGTGGAAATTTAGAAAAGAAAGTCCTTTCCTTGCCAATTTATGAAAAATGGCGTCCTGCTATTAATATCTTCTATGATAATTATACCAAAAAAATGTCCCATGTAATAAAAGCCCAATACGATTTCTGGGGTGGAGAAGTAAATGAACCCCTTACTTCTTATATTCCTTTTTTGTTCAATGATGAATGGACAATAAAAAAAGCTCAGTATATAGAAATTGATTATGATGATTTTATTGATAGAACAAATACGATTACCAATGAAAATAATAATATCTTTATTTACCCTAATCCTTCGGAAGGAATATATTATCTAAATCATTCGAGTGCTGAAATTCAATCTTGGACAGTTACTGCTTTAAATGGGCAAATGATTATTTCTCAAAAACAACCTTCTTCTTCTGTAATTGATTTGACAGACTGTCCTCAAGGAATTTATATTCTTAAAATGCAAACCAGTGATGGACAATTCATTCAAAAAATTATCAAAAAATAGAATTTTGTTTTCAAAAAATGATTCAAAAGATAAATCAAAAATTTAATAAAAATCATTCAATCGTAAAATTTTTTATTATGGTCACAACTTCCATAGCTTCTACTGCTCTGGCAGGCAATCCTTTTTTTGAAACTTACAAAACACCGCATCAAACTATTCCTTTTAACTTAATTAAAAACGAACATTATATTCCTGCTTTTGAAGAAGCTATTCGCCAGCATAATAAAGAGATAGAAACTATTACCAACAATTCAAAGTCGCCTACTTTTAAAAACACTATTGAAGCGTTAGAATATTCTGGGAGATTACTGGACAAAGTCAGTTCACCTTTTTTTAATTTATTAAGTGCCGAAACTAACGATGAACTTCAACAAATAGCCGAAAAAATTTCACCAGAATTAACTGAACATTTTAATTCTATTTATTTAAATGATAAATTGTTCCAGCGGATTAAAATTGTTTATGGACAAAAAGATAAGCTTCCGCTTACTCCTGAACAAAATATGCTATTACAGCAAACCTATGATGCTTTTGTAAAAAATGGAGCAAACCTTTCGGATACAGATAAAGAAATTTTTCGCCAATACACAAAAGGATTAAACTTACTGACCCTTCAATTTGGTCAAAATGTACTGAAAGAAACCAATCAATATCAATTGCTTATCAAGGATAAAAATGTATTAAGCGGTCTACCCGAAGATTTATTAAACACACTGGCTGAAAACGCCAGAAAAGCTGGCAAAGATGGTTGGTTGATTGATTTAAAGCAAACTACTTATACTCCTATGATGAAATATGCCGATCAGCGAGATCTAAGGCGTGAATTATATTTGGCTTATAATACCCGATGCATGAAAGGTGGCGAATATGATAATCAAGAAATAATTAAAAAAATTGTCAATCTTCGTTTGAAAATTGCTCAACTGCTTGGATATTCTACTTATGCGGATTACGTACTTGTTCATAGGATGGCTGAAAACAAGAAAAATGTATATGATCTCTTAAACAAATTGTTAACAGCTTATAAGCCGACCGCCAGAAAAGAATATGAAGAAATTCAAACTTATGCTGATGCAATCGGAGCTTATTTTGAAGTTCAACCGTGGGATTGGAGCTATTATTCAGAAAAATTGAGATCAGAAAAATATCAAATTAATGATGAATTGTTAAAGCCTTATTTTGAATTGGAAAAAGTGAAAAATGGAGTTTTTGGTTTGGCAACGCGGCTTTATGGGATTCATTTTACAAAAAATCCAAAAATTCCTGTTTATCATCCAGAAGTAGAAGCTTATGAGGTAACTGATAAAGATGGAAAATTTATAGCAGTTCTTTACACTGATTTTCATCCGCGTGAGGGGAAACAAAGTGGCGCTTGGATGAGTGAATTCAAAGGACAATGGAAAAAAAATGGAAAAGATAGTCGTCCACAGATTGTAATTGTTATGAATTTTACTAAACCTACTGCTACCAAACCTGCTTTATTAACTTTTGACGAGGTAACTACTTTGCTACATGAGTTCGGTCATTCATTGCATGGAATGTTGAGCGATTGTACTTATCCTTCTCTTTCAGGTACTAATGTTTATCGGGATTTTGTAGAATTGCCTTCGCAAATTATGGAAAATTGGGCTTTTCAAAAAGAGTTTCTTGATGACTTTGCTGCTCATTATGAAACAAACGAAAAAATTCCTGATGAACTGATCAATAAGATAAAAGAAGCCAAGAATTTTCACGTTGCTTATGCCTGTCTTCGCCAATTGGGATTTGGTTACCTTGATATGGGCTGGCATACTTTATCTACAGATTTTGAAGGAAATGTGGTTCAATTTGAAAAAAACTCTATGATAGATACGCAAATTCTTCCTGATGTACCGAATACTGCCATTAGTCCAACTTTTACTCATATTTTTTCTGGTGGTTATGCAGCAGGCTATTATAGTTATAAATGGGCAGAAGTGCTGGAGGCTGATGCTTTCTCTGTGTTTGAAAAAAATGGCATTTTTGATCAAGGTACTGCAAATTCTTTTTTGGAAAATATTTTAAAAAAAGGTGGAACAGAGCATCCTATGATTTTATATAAACGTTTTAGAGGACAAGAACCAACAATTGACGCGTTGTTACAACGAAATGGCATTGTGACGAATAATTAAAGAATTCAAGAAAATTGTTTTTATGTTTTGAAAAAGAATTTTTACTTGTTAAATTTTTTAAAGATTGTTCGTAAATTTATTATAAATCAATCATTTAAAAATGAAAAAAATCATATTTATGTTTTTTCTTCCAGGCTTTTTATGTTCCTGTCACAAGGTTGCCCATTATTCTTCTTATGATGAATATCCTGTTTACAATGGTTCTGATTTAGAATTAACTTACACTCCACAAGCTTCATTTTTCAGGGTATGGGCACCGACTGCTTCACATGTAAAATTATTACTTTATGATGATGGTGAAAATGGAAGTGCTTATAAGATTTATGATATGAAACATGCTGAAAATGGCACATGGAAATTAAAGATAAAAAAGATTTGAAAGGGAAATTTTATACTTTTCAAGTAAACATTAATGACAAATGGTTGGACGAAACGCCAGGCATGTGGGTAAAAGCTACAGGCGTAAATGGTAAACGTGCCGCTATTATTGATTTTTCTGAAACTAATCCAGCAGGCTGGCTAAATGACCAGCGTCCGCCATTGAAAAATCAAGCTGATGCAATGATTTACGAAGTTCATATTAGAGATTTTTCAGTTTCTCCCAATTCAGGCATAAAAAATAAAGGAAAATTTCTGTCATTTACTGAACGCGGCACTAAAAATCAATTTGGCGAAGCAACAGGCATTGATCATCTGAAGGAATTAGGAATTACTCATGTACATTTGTTGCCTGTATTTGATTTTGCATCTATTGATGAAACAAAATTATCTGAAAATAAATACAATTGGGGCTATGATCCGTTAAATTACAATGTTCCAGAAGGAAGTTATTCCTCCAATCCTTATGATCCAACCGTAAGAATTCGTGAATTCAAACAAATGGTACAATCATTGCATCAAGCAGGAATTCGCGTAATTATGGATGTGGTTTACAATCATACTTTTACAGGAGAAAATTCTCACTTGAATCTTCTTGTTCCAGGATATTTTTATCGAATGAATCCCGACAGCACCTGGTCGAATGCTACTGGTTGTGGCAATGAAACCGCTTCTGAACGTCCCATGATGCGGAAATTTATTGTCGAATCAGTCGTTTATTGGGCTACTGAATATCACATTGATGGTTTTCGTTTCGATTTGATGGGCGTTCATGATATTGAAACAATGAATGCCGTGCGTGAAGCACTTGACAGAATCGATCCTTCTATTATTGTTTATGGCGAAGGCTGGACGGCAGGTCCTTCTGTTTATCCAGAATCAAAACGAGCAGTGAAAAAAAATGCAAAATTGCTGGATAGAATTGCCGTTTTCAGTGATGATATTCGAGATGCTTTGACCGGTAGCTGGATGCATCCCGATATTCCTGGCTTTGTGTCAGGAAAAGACAGTCTGGAAGAAAGTGTAAAATTTGGTATTGTTGGAGCAATTTTTCATCCTCAAGTGGATTATACACGACTTATTTATTCAAAAGAACCATATGCCAAAGATCCCATTCAGGTGATAAATTATGTTTCCTGTCATGATGATTTATGTTTGGTTGATAAATTAAAAAAATCCCTACCTCCTGATGCCAATGTGAAAGAATTAATGAAATTTGATAAATTAGCTCAAACAGTTGTCTTTACTTCGCAAGGAATTCCATTTATTTATGCCGGTGAAGAAGTTTTCCGTAATAAAAAAGGTGTTCATAACACTTATCAGTCACCCGATTCCATTAATCAAATCAATTGGAATTACAAAACTACTTATCATGATATTTTTGAATATTACAAAGGGTTAATCTCACTACGTAAGTTACATCCTGCTTTTAGATTAGCTACTGAACAAAATGTGCAGGAATATTTGAAATTTATTGATATGAATACGCCTAATGTTATTGCTTATCAACTTTCAGAACATGCCAATGGCGATAGCTGGCGTGAAATTCTAGTTATTCTGAATGGTAACAGGAAACCGGTGGAAGTGCAAATTCCTGAAGGTGAATGGAATGTGGTATGTCACGATGGACAGATCAATCTGGCAGGGATTTCGGTCGTGAAAACAACAAATTTTGTAGTGGCAGCTTCTTCAGCAAGTATTTTATATCAAAATTAATCTGTTGACTTAAAAGTAGATGGAAGAAGAAAGATTTTCAGGACTGCCAGAAAATGCTCACCGTGAATTAATGGAAGGTGAAGAATATCATCCCATTCTTTCACCTGAAAAAAATTATCCAGAAGTTAATTTTCGTTCTGTGTCTGTTGGTTTGCTAATGGCAATTCTTTTTTCAGCAGCGGCAGCTTATTTAGGTTTGAAAGTTGGACAGGTGTTTGAGGCTGCAATTCCCATTGCCATTATTGCTGTAGGACTTTCCAGTGCTGCTAAACGAAAAAATTCGCTGGGCGAGAATGTTATTATTCAATCCATCGGTGCCAGTTCTGGTGTCATAGTTGCAGGAGCAATTTTTACTTTGCCTGCTTTGTATATTCTTCAGGCAAAATATCCGGAAATTACCGTAAGTTTCATGCAAGTTTTTCTTAGTTCGCTTTTGGGTGGAGTGCTGGGAATTTTGTTTTTAATTCCTTTCAGAAAATATTTTGTGGCTGATATGCATGGAAAATATCCTTTCCCTGAAGCAACTGCTACTACGCAAGTTCTGGTTTCTGGTGAAAAAGGTGGTGATCAGGCAAAGCCCTTGATTCGTGCAGGTATTATTGGAGGTTTGTATGATTTTCTCATTGCTACTTTTGGAAGTTGGGCTGAAGTTTTTACTTCACGTGTTTTGCCTTTTGGGACAATGCTGGCTGATAAAATTAAACTCGTTTTTAAGGTAAATGTTGGTGCAGCAGTTCTTGGCTTAGGTTATATTGTTGGTTTAAAATATGCTGCTATTATTTGTGCAGGTTCAGTTCTGGTATGGTTTGTTATTATTCCAATTCTTCCTTTATTCAATGATAGTTTTTTACACATATTGAATCCTGTTTTTACTGAAAATTTAATTAATGTTCCTCCTGAAATTATTTTTCGTGATTTTGCTCGTCATATTGGCATTGGTGGAATTGCAATGGCAGGCATCATTGGTGTTATCAATTCATGGAGCATCATTAAAAATGCGATTCGTTTAGCTTCAAAAGAATTTAAAAAAAATAAGCCTGTTGAAACAACGGTAAAACGCACGCAACGTGATCTTCCGATGAAAATCATTATTGTTGGAATTGTTGTTACTTTACTGTTGACTTTTGCTTATTTTTATTTTGGTGTCGTAGGCAATTTATTGCAGGCAATAGTTGGCATTTTAGTCATTGGTATCATTACTTTTTTGTTTACTACAGTAGCCGCAAATGCTATTGCCATTGTAGGAACAAATCCTGTTTCTGGAATGACCCTTATGACTTTAATTTTATCGTCAGTGATTCTTGTGGCAGTAGGTTTGAAGGGACCGACCGGCATGATAGCTTCACTTGTTATGGGAGGCGTTGTTTGTACAGCATTATCTATGGCAGGTGGATTTATTACCGATTTAAAAATTGGTTATTGGATTGGGACCACACCAGCTAAACAGGAAACGTGGAAATTTCTTGGCACATTAGTTTCTGCGGCAACAGTTGGCATTGTGATCATGATTTTAAATAAAACTTATGGCTTTACTGGTGAAAAAGCTCTGGTAGCCCCGCAGGCTAATGCAATGGCTGCTGTCATCGAACCGTTGATGTCAGGTGGAGGAGCTCCATGGCTTTTATATGCTTTTGGAGCACTCATTGCTCTTGTCTTGAATTTTTTGAAAGTCCCTGCACTGGCTTTTGCACTCGGAATGTTTATTCCATTTGAATTGAACATTCCATTGTTAATCGGTGGTGGGATTAACTGGCTGGTTTCTACTAGAACAAAAGATAAAAAACTTAATCAGGTTCGTCAGGAAAAAGGTACTTTACTGGCTTCAGGATTTATAGCTGGCGGTGCTTTGATGGGTGTGGTAAGTGCAGCTTTACGTTTTGGTGGATTGGATTTTATCAATAATAAATGGGCTGAAAGTGCTGCAGCGGAATGGTTGGCATTGATAATGTATGCTGTGTTGATTGGCTATTTCATCTGGGATGTCATGCGAATTTCACCAAAAGATAAACAAAAAAATTAATAATTTTGTTATTACGTTTAAAGTTTAAAATTTCATTTTTGAATAATAATAAGAAATTAAAAGTATATGTTTGAATCATTAACAGAAAGATTAGAACGTTCGTTTAAAATTTTAAAAGGCGAAGGAATAATTACTGAAATCAATGTTGCAGAAACGCTCAAGGATGTAAGAAGAGCTTTACTGGATGCTGATGTCAATTATAAAATTGCAAAAACATTTACAGATACCGTTAAAGAAAAAGCACTTGGCCAAGATGTTCTAAAATCATTGAAACCCAGTCAGTTAATGATAAAAATTGTTCATGACGAACTGGCTGAATTGATGGGTGGCACAAGTACAGATATTAATTTAAAAGGTTCGCCAGCAATTATTTTGATGGCAGGTTTACAAGGTTCAGGGAAAACAACTTTTGCAGCTAAATTAGCCAATTTTTTAAAAACAAAACGAGGAAAAAATCCTTTATTGGTAGCTTGCGATGTGTATCGTCCTGCTGCTATTGAACAGTTGAAAGTGTTAGGAGAACAAATACAAGTGCCGGTTTATGCTGAATTAGAAAACAAAAATCCTATTTCTATTGCAGAATCAGCAGTTAAATATGCAAAGCTTCACGGTTACGATGTGCTGATTATAGATACTGCTGGTCGTCTGGCAATTGACGAAATGATGATGACTGAAATTTCTGCCATTAAGCAAGCTATTCAGCCACAAGAAATTTTGTTTGTAGTTGATTCTATGACAGGTCAGGACGCAGTGAACACAGCAAAGGAGTTCAATGATCGACTTGATTTTGATGGCGTCGTGCTGACTAAACTTGATGGTGATACGCGTGGTGGTGCTGCTCTTTCCATACGTTCTGTTGTTAACAAGCCTATAAAATTTGTAAGTACCGGTGAAAAAATGGATGCACTGGACGTTTTCCATCCTGAACGAATGGCTGATAGAATTTTAGGAATGGGCGATATTGTTTCGTTGGTTGAAAGAGCTCAGGAACAATATAATGAAGAAGAAGCACGACGACTGCAGAAGAAAATTGCAAAAAATCAATTTGATTTTAACGATTTTTTGTCACAAATTCATCAAATCAAAAAAATGGGCAATTTCAAGGATCTGGCTTCCATGATTCCAGGAGTGGGGAAAGCTCTCAAAGATGTAGATATTGATGAAAACGCTTTCAAGTCGATTGAAGCTATTATTCAATCTATGACGCCCGAAGAACGTGAAAATCCTTCCTTACTGAATGGAAGTCGTAAACAAAGAATAGCTCGAGGCAGTGGAACAACCATCGTGGAAGTAAATAGGCTTATCAAACAGTTTGACCAAATTAGCAAAATAATGCGAGTGGCAACAGTAGGTTCTAATAAAATGAAAATGAAGAAGAAGAAATAAAAGAATGTTAACGTTTTTTTCTATTAGAAATGTTGTCGGCAAAAAAGATTGAGATTTTTTTATAATGGGTAAAAATTGATAGGTTGTTAAAATTTCTTCACAGAATTTTTGTATTTGTTTATCTCTTATTCTTTAGATGTTTCCCATAATTTTATAAACATTCTTTTCCCGCTTTCAGTGTAGTTATAATTTTCTCTAAAAATGGCATATTAAAGAAATTCCTTAAAATTGACTATCCTCGCCGCAAGAAGCGAGATATTACGCCAATTTTATGGCTTCGCCACCGGAATTTCTAAAAAAATAAAAACAAAAGCTACCCCGACGCAAGCATCGGGGAATTCTTACGATTAAATTACTTGAATTTACGTACCAATATTTTTTAATTACAAGCTACTGACTACCAATTCTTAACTTTTTTTCTGCTTCTTCCAGCACTTTTACCACTTCCAAACCCGATCGTCCATCGGCTATTTCGATTTTTTTATCCAGATGTTCGATAAAATATTTCAATTCTTCGGTGAGTGGTTGTTTTTGTTCATAAGGAATGATTCTGGTAGGATTTTCAACTTTCACGGGAATACCCTTTTCAAAGTGAATGCGTTTATCGTAAAATTTAATCTCCTTATCAATGGAAGCATCATCAAACGAAATCATTCCCTTGCTACCAATGACCACCAACCGTTGCTCCTTAAACGGGTGAAGCCACGAAACAAAAATATGGGCATGAACATTATTCGGGTAATCCAATTGAGTGATGGTTACATCATACACATTTTCCTGAAGAAATTTTGAACCTTTTGAAACAATTTTTTCAGCCGAATGACCCACGAAATAATCCAAAACGGAAATATCGTGCGGAGCAAACGACCAGAAAACGTTTTCTTCCGTACGAACCGTTCCCAAATTTAATCTATTGGAATAGAGATAATAAAGATTTCCCAATTCTCCACTGTCAATTATTTTCTTTATTTTACGAATAGCCGGATGAAAAAGCAACACATGTCCCACCATCAATTGAACGCCTTTCCTTTCAGCCAGTTCAACCAATTCTCTGGAAGTTTCAGTGGATAAAGTCATGGGTTTTTCAACCAAAACCGATTTTCCACTTTCAATAATCTTTTTGGTCACTTCGTAATGCAGTGGAGCAGGAACAGCAACGGTAAATCCATCAAAATCCTTTTCCAATGCCTGTTCCAATTCTATAAATCCTTCAACGGGATAAAGTTTCAGCAATTCGCTCAAATATTCGGAATTGGCTTCAACAATACCGCCCAAATTTCCCAGTTGATAAAGCGTTCTAATATGGTTTTGTCCCCATTTGCCACCGCCAACAACACAAATTTTTTTTGTCATTTTTAAAGTTTATAAACGTTATTAGCTGGTGGAATGACATTTCTTAAATCCACAATCAAATGAGCATGTTGCATAATAAAGTCTGCTTTATAAATAGAATGATTGGTTGTAATCACTACTAAGTCTGCATTTTCCAGATTTTCAGCAGAGTAATCAGTTGATTGAAAAGAATAACCTTCGGGAGTGGTAATGGAAGGAATATAAGGATCATTATAAGAAACGATTCCTCCTTTATTTGCTATAATATCAATAATTTCCAGTGCAGGAGATTCTCTTTCATCACTAATATTAGGCTTATATGCAACACCTAAAAAGAATATTTTGCTTCCGTTGATAGCTTTTTTCTGTCTATTCAAAGCTGATGTAATTTTATTATACATGTGGTGTGGCATACGCATATTGATATGTCCAGCAGTATGAATCATGGTTAAATCAAAATCAAACTTTTTAGCGATATATTCCAGATAAAAAGGATCGAGCGGTATGCAATGTCCGCCAATGCCAGGACCTGGATAAAAAGCTTGAAAGCCAAAAGGTTTTGTTTTAGCAGCTTCAATCACTTCCCAGATGTTAATATCCATTTTCCCGGCCAGCAATGCCAATTCATTGATTAAACTGATATTAATCAGCCGATAAGTATTTTCAAGAATTTTGACCATTTCGGCTACGCGTGGAGAACTAACCAAATGCACATTTTGAATAGCTTTTTTATAAAGTGCTTCGCCAATTTTCAATCCCTCTTCGCTGATAGCTCCTAATACTTTTGGTGTATTTTTAGTTTTGTAAGTTTGGTTACCCGGATCAACTCGTTCAGGTGAATAAGCCAGCCAGAAATCAACTCCATGTTTTAGTCCAGATTCGCGTTCAATAATCGGCAACATAAAATTTTCTGTTGTAGTAGGGAAAGTAGTACTTTCCAGACTGATAAAAGTACCCCGTTTCATGTTTTGCCCGATTTCGATGCAAGCACTTTCGATAAAACTCATATCGGGTTTTTGAAAGATATCCAGCGGCGTTGGCACACAAATAATCAGTGCATCACATTCCTTGATGCGAGAAAAGTCGTCAGTGGCGGTGAATTCACTATCGGAAATAATCTCGCAAAATTCTTCGTCAGAAATATCGGAAATATAATTTTCTCCGCTATTTATTTTTTTTACTTTGTCGGGATTTTTATCAAATCCAATAACTTTTATAGAAGCTTGTGCAAAAGTAGTTGCTAATGGCAGACCAACATAACCCAACCCAATTATTCCTACAATAATTTGATTGGATTCAATTTTCTGCAAAAAATCCTCAGAAGTAATCATCTTTTATTTACGAATTAAATATCTAAATTTTTTTGATAATGGATTTAAATAGGTTTTAAAAACAAGTCTAATTTTTATTAGGTTTCTTATATAGAAAAAAATTAAACAGCAAACATAATTGATTGAATAACACAGTAGTTTGTTTAAAATAAGCCTGTTATTTCAAGACCCAAATTTAGTTAATAATTTTCAATTTTTTTCAAAGCTGAAAAAATTTGTTGATTTTGTTTTATCATTATATCACAGAAATTGAAAAATTGCTTGTTGATTGTTTTAGACTTAATTTATAAAAATATTTTTTAAATCTTCCAGAAATTTTTGAGGTTCTCGTAAGATTATTTCTCGATAACTTTTAAAATCTTTATATTTTTCTTCAAAATTTTCAAAACACTCATTGATTTTTTCGATTATTTCAGGGATATTCTCCTCTTTGTCTTCTATTTTATATTTATCAGGTATTGAAACATCTTCGTAAAATGCGGCTGAACCCTTTTTATCAGTAATAACACAACAACCTAAAATAGCAGCTTCTCTTGGTAACCGATCTTTACCGGGATGATTGCCAAAATCAATATATATTTTAGCTTTTTGAAGGGTCATGATCACCTGTTGGCGATCCATATTTATGATGGGAATAAAAGTTATATTTTTTGCTTGTTTAACAAGTTGTTGGGTAAATGCATATCCTTTTTTAGGGTTATAGGCTACAATATTTTGTTTTTGTGATAAATTTGTGTGAATTTTAAGAAAATTCTTATTCAAATAATCAGAAAGATAAAATATTTTATTTTTTGGTATTCCTTTATTGAGCAAATGATGGAAGGCATAACAACTTTGAACAAAATGGAAATCAATATTTTTTATCCATTCAGGACATTCTAAAACTTTAAAATTGATTTTTCTATAAATTTCTGTCTCAATATCTATAAATTGTTTACCAAAAAATATTCGAGAAATTTTATTAATTAATCTTTGAAAAAAGAATTTTTTCTTGTCACTTATCACTAAAGATAAGTAAAATCTGTCAATGCTCAACCACCAAATACATTTTCTTATATTGACATATTTTTTTAATATATCCACATATTCTTTTATTTCAGGAACAATTAATAAATTTTTTTCCTCATCCTCAATTTCATTAATAAAAGGAACATTATATTGTTCATACTCAAAAGGAGTTGGGGAAATTTCATTTACAGGAACATAATAAAGATAAGAATTGATTTTTAAATCCTTTCTGAGATGAAAAACAAGTTGATGCAATAATTCTGGACCTCCTGAAACGTCATTAGCAGGTGCCACAACATAAATAATGCTATCTTCTTGTATTTGAATACTCATTTTACTTTCTCTTCAAAAATTTCCAGTGATTTTTTAATTATATCATCCATATCATAATACTGATAATCAGCCAGTCGTCCAACCAATATTAAATTTTTAAATTTCTTTGCCAGTTCTAAATAGCGATGATAAAGTTCTAAATTTTTTTCTTTCAATATTGGATAAAAAGGTAAATTTTTACCCATCTGATAATCTTGTGGATATTCTTTCAGAATAACTGTTTTACCTGTTTCAACAGGATGAATATGCTTAAATTCGGTGATTCTTGTAAAATCATAATCATTGGGATAATTTACCACAGCAACTTCCTGAAAATAACCTTTTTCCACTGTTTCAAACTGCAAATCGAGCGAGCGATATGGCAAGGTTCCGAACTGATAATCAAAAAGTTCGTCAATCATGCCAGTAAATATGAACTTCCCATCAAATTCTTTTCCTGAAAAATAAATTTTACTATTTTCCGTATCAATTTTTATAAGTTCTTTAAAATCAGTATGAAGCAATAATTTGATATAAGGATGATGCAACATTCTCTCGAATATTTTGGTATAACCTTCTTCAGGAACTACTTGATATTTATCTGTAAAATAATTATTTCCCCGATTGATAACAATAGGCACTCTACCACTTACTTCTGGATTAATCTCTTCAGGTTTCATTCCCCATTGTTTGAGGGTATAATGCAAAAACAATTTTTCGTAAACATAATCCGCCAACATCTGCAAATCTTTATCAGTTGACTTTTTAAGTTCAAGAACAGGAATTTTTGAGTTGAAACCAAAAGTATTGATCAGTTTTTCTTCCAATTTTCGGGCAAAAGTTTTAGGAAAAACCATGTAAAGTGTATTCAAATTGAAAGGAATTGGCACTTTTTTCCCATCAATAAATGCCAGCACTTTATGAACATACGGATGCCAATCGGTAAAATTGGAAAGATAATCAAAAACCGATTTTTCATTCGTATGAAAAAGATGTGGACCATATTTGTGAACCATGATACCATTCTCGTCTTTTTCGTCGTAACAGTTTCCACCTGTGTGGTTTCTTTTTTCAATTATTAAAACTTTCTTGTTCAGTATATTGGCTATTCTTTCAGCCAATATACTGCCTGCAAAACCTGCGCCTACCATTATGTAATCAAACATATTTTCCCTCCAAAACTTTGATACCTTTTCTTTGCAAATATACAAACATAACAATTGTTACAAAAGTTTCAGAAATCACGACAGCGAAAGCAATTCCAATATGGAAGAAAAAAGGCACCAGGATAAATGCCAATGTGATATTAATCAGACTGGCAATGATTAAAATATTCGAAAAAGCTTTTTTATAATCGAAAGTCAACATGGTTTGAATGCCAAAAATGTTACTCAACCCCACAATAAATGGCAAAAACGATAAAATTCTCAGCACCTTTATCGATTCCAGGTATTGACCACCTAATAAAATTTTTATTACCACTTCAGCTAAAAGGAAAATTAGAAGAGACAAAAAAAAGCTGCTACTGCCAATAAGAATAGTTATTTTTTGCAAAAATTTTAAGGCTCTTTCTTTGGACTCGCTGGCTATTTTACTGATATGAGGATAAATGGTTTGCGAAACAGGCGACAACAAACCTTGAACAGCATTGATTATTTTTTCAGCTCCAGAATAATATCCCACAATGGTATTGCTGGCAAATAAACCCAAAATAAAAGTATTGGAAATAGAATACAAACTTATTGCAACCGTAGAAATAAAAATGTACCAACCTTCTCTTAACTGATGAATAACTTCATTTTTTGATGGTAAATGAAAATTCACTTTAAAATGTTTTCTGATAATTCCAAGAGCCAAAACGCCACTGATAATTGTTCCCAAAGCACCTAAAAATGGTACATAAACATAATCGGTTTTCTGATGAATGAGTACAAAAACCAGCACGGTAAAAATAGTTTTTGCTATAATATTTAGCCAGGTAATATATTTCATCCTTTCTATGCCTTGAAAAAACCAGATCGGGAACAATACCTGTCCCAAAACAGTTCCAAAAGTCAAAAAGTATAATAGCCATTCATTTCTGAACTTATGAATAGAAAAGACCAGCACAGACATCAGGATAAACGAAAGAATCAGAAAAACAAATTTAATCAACATCACGGAACTGAATATTGCTGAAATTTTTTCTTTGTTTTCTCGCTGAATGGAAATCTCTCGCGTGGCTGACAGGTTAAAACCATAATCCGTTAAAATTCCAAAATAAGCGATAAATGCTTGAGCAAAAGCTACCAAACCGTATTTCTCAGGTCCAAGAACTCTTACGAGATAAGGCAGCGTAATTAAAGGCAAAAGATAATTCAAACCTTGCAAAACTGAAAGAGACAGAAAATTTTCAGTTAGTTTTTTTCGTGTAGGAGAACTAAAAAAGAAATTTTTCCAATTATGATAATTGAAAAGTTTTCCTGTTTCTTTCAAATATGGTTTTATATCCATTATTCACATTTTCAAATTGAGTTTTTCAAATTTCTTTTTTATTCCTCTTTAATTTTATAAACTCAAAACTTCAAAAATCATTATTACTCTTTAATTATTTTTAGCGACGCAAAGCCATTGCAAATATAAATAAAATATCTAATGAAATGTTATTAACTTAAAAATAAAAGATTTATAAACAATTGATTATCAAACAAAATAAATTTGTTTATTTTAATTTTTCCTAATGAATAACCCCGAGGCAAGCCTCGAGGAATTCTTTTGATTAAAACGATAAAAAAATTGCAGAGAGTGAAATTTCCCTGCAGAAATCATAAAACATTATAGGTAAACTAATTAAGTAAATTCACCTTTCTAAAAAATTTTATTCTTCATTATTTAGACTTTTCTCAAACTGTAAATTATCTATGCAAACATATTTGGGCGTATTAACACCAAAAGCTCCCTTGTCGCTCGAATCGAAAAAGAAACTTAATTGGTCAATTTTACCTAATGTGCTTATGTTTACTTCTTTCCATTTATTAGAAATAAAACTTTTGCCATTGCGAAAATCTGCCAGAAAATATTCCAAACTGCTTGTTTCATGTCCTTTCCAAAAACCTTTGATAATTACTTTAAACCAATCTCCTGCAGCAAATTTCTTGCTGAAATCAGAACCATTTTTCATATCCCAATAAGAATAAGTAG
>Ga0208461_1002287_pt1 | contig 15889 bp, 10 predicted proteins | sample AD_JPNTR4_MetaG_FD_184448 | JGI IMG/M metagenome (GOLD analysis project Ga0208461, IMG submission 184448) | Active sludge microbial communities of municipal wastewater-treating anaerobic digesters from Japan - AD_JPNTR4_MetaG (SPAdes) (version 2) | ecosystem: Engineered > Bioreactor > Anaerobic... | reverse complement strand
GCGTGCGCGAACTGCTGCCCGACGTCTGGAAGCCTCGCTGAGCGGCTGCTGCCTTCCGGACTGAATCAAAGCAACCCATCCGCTGCGCTACCTGCGCCCATGCCAATGTGTTTCGCCGGACGCTTACCGCCCACCTGGACAACTGCGTAACCAAGCTGCCGCCGACCTTGCGACTCGTGGTCGAGCAGCGTTATATGCAGGCGGTACCCGTCAAGGAGGTCGTCCGGAAACTGGGACGCTCCGCCACCGCTGTTTCGCTGCTGCTGATGCGGGCGCGGCAGGCGTTGGCCGCGTGTGTTCAGGAAGCGATGATGAAGGGGGCGCGTGAAGGATGAAGGCCCCTCTTTACGATGAGTTTGAACGCCTTTCCGCAGCCGTCCTGGACGGCGTCGCGGCACCGGAGGACATCGTTCGTTTCAACGCGATTCTGCGCGATGAGCCCGAACTGGCGCAGGTTTATCTGGAGCAGGCCCGTGCGCATGTCTGGCTCGAATGCCGCGCCACAGGATGTGTCCGGGCCGAAAAAACCACTGTGTCGTCACCGTCCGCCCTGCGCTTCGTTCCGGGGGAATGGCTCGGCCCCGAACAGTCAAAGCGGCCTCAGGTGCTTTTCCGTGCGTGTGCGGCGGCTGCCGCCGCGTTTCTGACTGTGGTTGGTGTTTGGCTGGTTGTCGGAAAAATTCCTTTCCGGCCCGTTACACCGGCATCTTCGGCACCGTCGTCCCGCTTGCCGTTGGTGCTCTTGCGCCAGACAGGCTCCGAAGGGCTCATGCTGCCGGAGGAATTGCCCGGCCGGCTGACGGTGCAGACCGGCGCGGCGACCGTCCGGCTGGCGTCGGGTGTTGAACTGACCGCGCTGGGCCCGCTTGAGATGGAGGTGTGCGACGCGATGCAGGTGCGGCTCGTGTCCGGCCGCCTGCTGGCCGACGTGCCGCCGCACGCCGCCGGCTTCACCGTCCAGACGCGGGAGCTGGAGCTGTGGGATCTCGGCACGGTCTTCGGCGTCACGGTCTCCAACGGCGTGTCGGACGTCTTCGTGTTCCAGGGCAGCGTGCAGGTGAACGAGAGCTCCGGCGAAGCGGTGGACCTGTGCGAGGCGGGCCAGGGCGTGCGGGCGGCCGCCGGAAAGCGGCCCTGCAAGTTCGCGGCGGACTTTCCCGAGGCCGCCGCGCAGTACCGTCCGGTCGCGGGGTGCCAGAGGGCGCTGCGCGACCCGGCCGCGGCGCTGGACGCGGCCGGCCGCGTCGCCGCGCTCTGGGGCGAGCGCTGGCTGCCGCAGGTCGTGCCGCCGCCCCCGCCGCCCGTGCCGGGCCTGAGGGGAAGAGGTAATAGGGAAGAGGTAATAGGTAATAAGGACGTGGCGGCGGGCCGTAACGTCACGGGCGGGCAGCCTTCCCCGAGCGTCGGGAGCCGGGCGTCGGGTGTCCAGAAACTTTCACAAAACCCGGCGGCCGCGGGGCCGCCGCAACAGGAGGAGAGCGCAATGAGAGGCATGACGAACACCGTGGCGGCGCTGGCCGCCGCCGTGACGATGGGTGCGGGCGCGGCGCGGGCCGTGCCGCAGGTGGGCAACGTGCGGATGCAGCAGCGGGAGGGGACACGTGTGGTGGACGTATGGTACGACCTCGCGGACGAGGCCGCGATCATCACGCTGGGGATCGAGACCAACGGGGTGGCGATCCCCGACTCGGCGGTGACGCGCCTCTCCGGCGACGTCTCGGCCGTGGTCCAGCCGGGCACGGACCGGCACATCGTCTGGAACGCCGGCGCGGACTGGCCCGAGAACGTGACCGAGAGCGCCAAGGCGCGCGTGACCGCCTGGTCCGTGGACACGCCGCCGCTCTACTGCGCGGTGGACGTGGCCGGCGGACCATCAGCCGAGACTTATCCGGTCTACTACTATCCCAGCGCGGAAGGTGTTCCTGGCGGCGTGACCAATGACCTGTACAAGACGGTTTATATCCTCATGCGTCAGATCCCGCCGACCAGCGGAGAGGGATTCATGATGGGTTCGCCTGTCAATGAGACCGGGCGCAATGCCGCTCGCGAGGATTGGCACAAGGTGGTGCTGACCCAGGCGTTCTACGCGGGGGTCTACGAGATCACGCAGAGCCAGTGGGAGCAGGTGATGGGCGACGTGCGGTCGTGGCCGGCCAGATGGAACAACAACGACTACAGGCTGACCCGGCCGGTGGAGCAGGTGTCTTATTACGACATCCGCGAGAACAGCAACAACACGGACGACCCCGCCGTGGACTGGCCCGCGAACGACGCGGTGACCGCAGGGTCTTTTATGGGCCGGCTGCGTGCCAAGACCGGGCTGGCGGGGTTCGACCTGCCGACGGAGGCGCAGTGGGAGTATGCCTGCCGCGCGGGCACGGCGGGTGCGCTGAACGACGGCACGGCGAACATCACCAACATCAACTCCGACGCGCGGCTGGATGCGCTGGGGCGTTACGCATACAACGGCGGCAAAATCAACGGGACGACCGATCCGGCGCAGGGCTGCACGACGGAGAACGCCACGGCGGAAGTCGGCTCGTACGCGCCGAACGCCTGGGGCCTGTACGACATGCACGGCAACGTGTGGGAGTGGTGCCTGGACTGGTACGCGGACGCGATGACGGGTGGCGAGGATCCGGTCGGGGCGGATTCGGGTTCGTCCCGCGTGCGACGGGGCGGAAGCTGGAGCTACACCGCGTCGTACTGCCGTTCGGCGTTTCGCATCAACCGCGCCCCGTCGGCGCGGGACGTCGACATTGGCTTCCGCCTTTTCAGGACCCTGCCATAGCCGCCGGTGCCGGCTGCCCTCACCCCGGCCCTCTTCCGGCAGGAGAGGGCCGGGAACCGGGAATGCAACACGGTGGGAGAAGTACGTGACTCGATCGAATTGGCGGATTCGAATGAATCGATCCGTTCGATCCCATCGATTCACTCGATTCACTCGAAAAACAAAACGGTTCGCCCATCGGTACCTTTTATCCGATAGCGCTCAGCCACCCTACAGTTGAGCGGTGAGCGTTCCCTCACGGGCTCGCCTATTTCGCGTCCATGATGGCCGGTTCGGCCAGCGGTTCGCAAACCAGTTTCGACGTGTAGGTTTTGTCGGTCTGGTTTCTTATGCTGATGCCGCGCCAGACTTGCTCGCCGTCAAAGATGAGACCGTATGCGCCATTCCGGCAGAACCGGCGTTTCTCTTTGAACGTGGTCGGGTCGAGCACTACAGTGAGCCCCCCCGCGGCGTACATATGCAGATAGAGCTCGCCGTTATGGTATTTGATCGTCTCGATGCCGAGTTTCACCTGGACGTTGTCGATGACGTGCGACGAGATCAGTTTGAAATCCGGCGAGATGTGGTGAAGACGCACTTGCGTCAGCGCGATGTCCGGCGGACGGAGACACCCCACGACAAAGGAGCCGTCTGGCAAGATCGCCAGTGATCCAGCCCGGTCATTGATGTCCAGAACGTGCTCTTCGAGAAGTTTCAAGGACAGCGCGTCATGGACGTTCACCTGCACGCGGCACTCCGGCGTGGTTTTGCCGCCAGTCTTATTCTGCATCAGACACACCGCGACGTACAGTTTCCCGTCACGCACCTCGCAGCCGGCGTTGTGTTCCTTGACATGGACCTGGGTGATAATCCTGCCCGTCGTGTCGGTACGCAGGATCTGGCCCGTATGGGCCCACCAGAGGTTTGTGCCGCCGTCCCACCACACATCTTGCAAGTGCCCCTTATAGACACCTTCAAGCCGAATCTCCTTCGCGTCCGCAAGCGCGGCGTCAGCCACGCTTGCGGCAAACGCCACCGCAAAAAAAATCATCAACATTTGTTTCAATGTGGTTATCCTTATTCAATCGCGGCGGAGCAACACACGCCGACGCCTTCAACATCCGAATCACTTGATCGAGAGCATCACGCCGACCTTCTTAGGACAGTCTACGAATGCGAACCAACCCAGATTGTAATCGTCGTCAGCAGGGGCGAAATCGCCCGTCGAAATCAACGGTTCCTCATGTGCAAAGTGCTCCTTGACCGCCACCAGCGACCAGGAGGTGCCGTCGTAACGATAGACGCGAATGCGGTCGGTATCTGCAACGCCCTCGGTCTGATAGCGGTAGGAAGCGAGCGAGGCAGTGGTGAACGACCGCTTGTTGTCAGCACTGGGTAAACCTTCTGCCGACGTGGTGAAAAAACCGGCACGCATCACGGTCATCACTCGATCCTTGGGTGCCAAAGGCAGTCCGGCTGGGATGTCGCTGCGGTCCGGCGCGTAAAGCATTGCGTGGACGAAAGTGTCGCTGCCGCGGGTTAAGCCAGAGGCCGTGAACACAAAACTGTTCACGAAAAGAGCTGCGTGGATGTATGGGAATGCCCCAATGGTGTCGTAGTCAGCGTTTGAAATAGGTTGTGCGGCGGGCAGAGGAGACGACCCTTGTTCACCGCATACCAGCCGTTCGTGCCGTGCGCGTTCACGGACGCAAGCGTGTTTTCCTCCTTGATCCCCACCGTACGAAAGCGCGCGAAACTGAGATCGCGCTGTTCGCCTTCGCCGTCCGCGATCACCTGACCATACATCATCAATCGGAGTTGGGCAGTGTCGTTGGAGCCTTTTCCAACAAAACCCCAGCCGCGCACGGCACCGCGCGTTTCATCCGGACTGCAGCCCACGTACAAGCGGTAGCCGCTCGCCACGCCCTGCATCTCAACACGTCCGCCGCGCATGCGCAGAAGACCGAAAGCCCCTTCCACCAGCCCGAGCGAAAGGTTCGTCACCGTATTGCCGATGAAGGCGTTCTCGCCCACCTCGATTTCACCGTAGGCGCCTTGTGCACGACCGGCAACGATGCGATATCGCACGTTTGTGACCATGCATGAATCGTTAAGCGTGAGTTTCCCGTAGCTGTTCGTTTGATAACCGAGAAAGATCTCGTTCGGCGAAGCGATTGAAGATGAGTCGTTGAGCGTGATCACGCCGCGCCCGCCCTGATTTGCGCCCACACGAATCGTGTTACACCGGGGGATGTGCGCCGATTCGTTCAAAATGAGCGACCCCGTCACGCCGGATGCGCAACCGAGCTGGAACGTCGTGGAATTCCCGGCGAGGCGCATGTCACAGTCAACTTCCAGCGTCGCGTCCGCCTGATAACCAATATAGATCGGCGTATTGGCGTCGCTGAACGTGAGCGTGGCGTCTCTCGTGAAGTGGGTGTAACTTGCGCCGGCTGAACTGCTGCGGCCGAGGGTGAGCTTACGGCCGATGTTGAGCGTGCCGGAAACCTCTACCTGGCCGCTCGCGCCGTTCTTATTGCTCACAAAGAAATCGTATATGTTCATTGTTCCGGCGTTCGTCACCACGCCCGAAGGCGGCATCGCGGTGTTCACGGTCTCCCCATGCCCCACGATGAATTCGCCGTCGCAGCCGAAGGTGCCGCCCTTGTGCACGAGCAGTGTGTTCTGGCCGGAATGCCGGCCTAAGAGAAAGTTCTTCGCCGTGTACCACGTGCCGCCATCTTCGACGGTGATGAAACTGCCGATCGTGCCATTTTCCCGATTGCCCATGTACACGTGGCCGGCATTTGTCATCGAGCCGCCATCTTTCACCGTCAACCCGATGATGTGGCCGTCAACGCCGTAACCTGAAACACCGAACCTGAGGCTCAATGTTTCGGCATGGACGCCGGTGCCGACAGTCATCGCCGGCTTGTTGCCCGCCAAGTTGTTCTTGCTCGAATAAAGGAGCACGGTGTCACCGAGCGAGGGGCAAAAATTGAGTGGCGTTGAGCTGTTCGGGGCACTAAACCACTTGGCGGCGTTCGTCCAAGGATACATCCCCTCACCCAGATGATCGTCCGGTTTGTAACACATATCCGTGTAACCGGCGGGTGGCGTCACTGTTGCAGAAAAATCTGTCGTTACGATACCGGTGGAGCCGGTCACGGTCACGCGTAAAGTGTTCGGAGTGCCGGGAATCAGGTTAGAAAGGCCGAGCTGCAGCGTGCCGGATTCGGTTATGGAGTCATTCGCTGTGCATCGGACGTCTGTCCCCACCAACGCCTCGACGACGACCTCGGCGGACGTCTCATCCGCCTCAAGCGTCACCGGCACATCCACCGTGCCTGTGTAATATGCTGCGCTACGCGGTGTGTCGACGGCACCTGTCACCGTGCCGATTGTGGCGGCGTGTGCGTCTTTGGCGGGCAACGCCACGATAGCGGCGAAGATACTGAACCGAAGAATGGCGCTCAGGTTATGGGTAACCGGAGATCCTGCGTCGGTAACCAGACTCATCCTGTCGTTCATCGTTGTTTCCCTCCATTCACATGATCGAAATCGGGACTGGTTTCGACCCACTTACCACAACAACGTGTGTTATTGTAACAGTTGAAGCCGGTTCTGGGCAAGGGAGAAACCTTCGGCGTTCTGGGTCGGATGTTCGGCCTTCGGCGTTCGGTGTTGTCTCCCGCTCCGTGCTTTCCACACAAATCCCGCCTGGTGTATGATGGCTTTGTCTGGGGGTTAGCATGTCCATTTTCATGATTCTTAAGGTTGCGTTGCGGGCGATTTTCCGCAACAAGACGCGGTCGCTGCTGACTGCGCTGGGTATCATTGTCGGCATCGCGGCAGTGATCGCTGTCGTGGCGATCGGCCAAGGCGCCCAGGCCATGATGATCAAGGAGATCAGCAGTATCGGCAACAACATCATCATGGTGTTCCCGGGTAGCCGCACACAGGGCGGGGTGCACGGCGGCTCGGGATCGAGCCAGACACTCACCGCCGAGGACGGCGAACGTATCGCGCATGACCTCGCCCATCTTGTGCGCGCCGTCACCCCGGTCGTGCGTACCGGAGCTCAGGTGATCTATCAGGAGAACAACTGGTCCACCCAAGTCCAAGGGGTCTCGACCGCGTTCCCCGAAGTCCGCAACTGGAACGCCGAGGACGGTGTCTTCTTCACCGAGGCCGATCAGCGCGCGGGCGCCCGTGTCTGCGTGCTGGGTGCGACCGTGGTGGACAACCTATTCGCGGGCGCTTCGCCGGTGGGCCAAACGATTCGTATCCGCAATATGCCTTTCCGTGTGCTCGGTGTGATGGCGCGCAAAGGCAGCAACACCATGGGTAACGATCAGGACGATGTCATCCTCGCCCCCTACACCACAGTAAAACGCGTGCTGCAGAACTCGATTTTCAACAACGTCAACATGCTGATGATCAGCCTGCATTCGTTGGATGACATCAACGAGGCCAAGACGGAGGTCGGCTCACTGTTGCGTCAGCGCCACAAGCTCGCGCCGCATGCCCCAGACGATTTCAGCACGATCGACATGACCGAAATCACCAACACGATCGGCAGCATGACGAAGCTGATGACGCTGCTGCTCACCGTCGTCGCCTCTATCTCGCTGCTGGTCGGCGGCATCGGCATCATGAACATCATGCTGGTGTCGGTCACCGAGCGTACGCGCGAGATCGGCCTGCGCATGGCGATCGGAGCCACGCCCAGCGACATCCTGCTGCAATTTATCGCCGAGGCCATGGCGCTCTCCGTCGTCGGTGGCCTGCTCGGCGTGGTGCTGGGTACAAGTGGCGCGCGGCTGGTGGGACAGCTTCAGCAGTGGCCCATCCTGATCACCGAATCGTCGGTGGCGGTCGCCTTCCTTTTCAGCGCCGCTGTCGGCATGTTTTTCGGCTTCTACCCCGCACTGCGCGCGTCGCGCCTCAATCCGATCGACTGCCTGCGGTACGAGTGACGTCGGCCCGCAGATATTTTTCTGTCCCGTAAGGGAAGTCGGAGGGCACGTAGTTCTTCACCCGGGACTGGCAGAGGCTGTAGACCTTTTGGAAGTGCAGGAAAATCCACGGGCAATCTTCGCGCACCAGTTCCTGCGCCTCGGCCCAGAACCGGTTGCGCGTTGCAGCGTCCGGGGCCGCACAGGCGGCCTCGTACAACTGGTCAAAGCGAGGGTTGGAGTAGTTGCAACGATTCGGGCCCGGCGACACATTACGCCCGTAAAAGAGCTGCAGAAAATTCTCGGCGTCCGGATAGTCCCCCACCCAGCCGATGCGGAACATCTGGCTCTGGCGTCCAGAAACGCGGCGCAAAAACGTAGGCCAGTTGTGGTACTGCGCCTTCAGCGAGATGCCCACGCGCTCATAAAACGAGATCAGCAGCTCGGTCGACTCGCGCACATCCTGCGAGGTCCGGCCCAAATCCACGGTCAATTCCAGCCGCTTGCCGGTCCGCGGATCCACGCCGTCCGGATATCCCGCCTCGCGCAGCAACGCGCGGGCGCGATCCAGATTGTACGCGTACGGGAACGGCGTCTCCAGGCACCCGTCCGTACCCGGCGGCACCGGACCGTCGCAGACAACGGTGCGGTGGTTGAAAAACCGTACCCACGCGGCGCTGTCAAACGCGCAGTTCAGCGCTTGGCGCAAGGCACGATTGGGCCCCAATATCGGATCCTCCATGTTGATGCCGATGTAAGCGACCTCTAGCGTGGGCATTGAATATAGCGTGATGCCGCGCTGCTTCAGCGGCTCACTCAATCCACCCGATCCGTCGATCACCACATCCCAGTTGTCGCGCGCGATCTCACCGAGAAAATCCAGCTCGCCCGCCAGAAAACAGAGCCACTGGGTCGACACATCGTCGATCACCGAATACACGACACGGTCAAAGGGGACTTCGCCCGATCCCGCGGTCAACGCGGCGGGGCCCTTGCGCCAGCCGCGCCACTCTGGGTCACGCACAAACGCCATACGATGATTACGCCGCCACTCGGCCAGACGGTACGGCCCGCTTCCGACCGCATGGCTGCCGAACGCCGCACCATACCGCTCGACCGCCTCGCGCGGCACGATCGCCGTGAAACTCATCGCGAGATACCAGATAAACTGATGCGCCGGTCGTGTCAAGGTAATGCGCACCGTCTGCGCGTCGAGCACTTCCAGTCCATGCACCGGACGGTCATAGTCCGTGGCGGTGCTGCTCATCGACGCCTCCGCAAACGCCCGCATGCCTTGGATCGTATCGAGCACCAGCCACTCGCCGGGCGACGCCACACGCCGGTCGCCCAGCCGTTTCAGCGAGAATACCACATCATCCGCCGTGACCGCCCGGCCCCGTGCGCATCCGTCCGCGTCGAGTCTAAAGCAGGCATCGGGCTGAAAGCGCGCCTCGGGATTCAGCCGCACCACATAGACCAGCCCGTTCGACTGCACCTCCGGCAACTCCGCGGCAAGACCGGGGATCAACCGGTATGGGCGCGCACGATAGTCGTACTCCAGCAGCGTCTCATACACGAGCTGCACCGAACGCGACGCATAGATTGACGACGCGTCGGCCGGATCCATGCTCGCCACCCGGTCCATACTCCGGCGGTAGACGGTCTCCCCGAACGCCTGACACGCGCCCCATACAGCCCAACAAACGAGTGCAAACGCTTTCATGCCGTTATCCTGCGGCAACCGCCACCGCCGGATGCAGATAGATCGGCAGCGGCTCAAGCACGCCATGTGTTGACGACGCCAGCGCCACCCGTCCCGCATCCGTTGCGGAAGGATGCGCCGCATGTGTCACCAGACGGTCCTCTGCAAACGTAGCGCGTAGCCACGGCGCCAGACGCTCCCAATCCGTCGTCACAATGCGCGTCGCGTCCGGCGCTGTACTTCCAAGCGCTTCGGCCGGCACGAGCTGAAAATCCTCCGCCGTATGCGTCGGCAGGCCGCCCCCCAGCAGGCGCACCTGCGCATCGGCAGGCCGAACCTCATACGTGACGCACCACAATCGGCTGCGTCGCGCGTCGCCCACCACCGTCACGCGCTCCTCGCCCTGGGCCTGCCCCAGCGCCAACGCCGCCGCGCTCGCCACGCCATAGACCGGTTTGTTGTCCGGCAGCGCCAGCCCCTGCAAGGCAGAGAGGCTCGCTCGGATTCCCGAGAACGATCCCGGGCCGAGCCCGCATACGAACGCATCGAAGGACGCGCCGTCCCATCCATGCTCTGCCCACCAATCAGCCAGATCCGCCATCCACGCCGGTGCGCGGGTCGGTTCTCCGTCCCAGACTTTTTCGCACACGCACGCTTTGCCTTCAAATACCGCCGCGCTGGGGCGACCTGAAGAGCGGTCAATCACCAAACTTCGCATACTGTTCCTATCACTTGAGCGTTTCCCGTCAATCATGCGCAGTTCCACCACATGGATAACCATCTGCATCCAGCACCGTCACCGGCCCCCACCCCAACGCCTCAAGCTCCGGCATCAGCCGTGCACGATCGCCCACGACCAGCCACACCAATGCGTCGGCGCGTGCAACACGTTGAGCCGCCGACTGGACATCCGCCACACTCACACCACGTAACGCCTCCGCATACCTGCGGAAGTAGTTTTCTGAGAGTCCCAGCCGCACCATCTGCTGCATCACGTCGCCGACGGCCCCCAGCGTTTCCCACTGACCGCCCAACCGCAGCGTCAAGTCCGCGACCACCTTGTCCACCTCCGCGGGCGCAGGCGGTCGCTCCGCCTGGAGGCCGGCCACCTCCTGCTTCAGCTCACGCAACGCCGCCGCCGTCTTGTCCGCCTGCACAGATGTCGAACACAAGAATATCCGTTCCCCCCGCATATCGATCAACGACGAACGCGCCCCGTAGCTCCAGTGCTTGTCCTCGCGCAGGTTCATGTTGATGCGGCTGGTGAAGGTCCCGCCCAGAATCGCGTTCATCACTTGGATGGGCGCCTCGTCCGCCTCGCGTTTAGCCGCCACCGGACATCCCGCCATGATCGTCGAATGTGCGGCGCCGGGACGATCAATCAGATAGAGCACCGTCGCGCGCGCGGCCGTTGCCGTAGTCGCGTTCAACCCCTCAAACGGCCGTTCGGTCTCGCCATCGGACCGCGCCCGCCACGCCCCAAAATGGCGTTCCAGAGCCGGCCGTAATTGATCAAGCTTGACCGCGCCCGCCACCACCAACGTGGCCTGATCAGGACGAAACCAGCGCGTATAGAACCGCTGCAAGTCGTCGCGTGTGAGTGCAGCCACGCCGGCCTCATCGCCATTTCCGCTAAGTGGCGCGGCATACGGATGATCCGCTCCAAAGATCAAGCGCGGCAACACGCGCATCGCCACACCGTTGGGGGTGCTCTTTTCGCGTTGGATCGCAGCGAGCCGTTGCTGCTGCAGCCGCTTAAAGTCCTCCGCAGGGAATGTCGGATTGACCACCACATCGGCAAAGAGCTCGACCGCCTTGTCCAAGTGACGCGTCAGCGTGTTGAGCGACACCGTAACCGTGTCCGGCCCGCACCCGGTATCAAGGCGGGCGCCCAGCGCCTCCAGCTCCGCACTGAGCGCCATCGCGTCACGGCTCCGTGTCCCCTCGTCAAGCATCGCCGCCGCCAGACTTGCCGTCCCCGCCACGCCGCCGCGATCCGCCGCGAACCCGGAGGGAATCAGCAACGTCATCTGGGCGAGCGGCATGTCGTGTCGTTCAGCCAGGATCACGCGCAGACCATTGGCAAGTCTCGTCTGCTGGAACGCCGGCAGTTGCGGCTGCGGCTTTAACGTCGGGAACGGCACGCGCGATCGGTCCATGTCGTTGGCCGTCGCGTGATATTCGGGGAATGGTTCGACCGTGAGCACGAACGCGCCATCTGCCAGCCAGGCACGCGCGGTGTCGCGCACCGTCGTCCGAGTCGCCCCCAGCGTTTCGCGCAGCAGCGTCTTGTAATACGCCGGATCGCCGGTCAGCACCGCGTTGCGCGCCAGCACATCCGACTTGCCGCCGAAGCCGCCCACCCGCTCGCACCCGCGCACGAAATCCGCCTCAAAGCGGGCTTTGACCCGCTGCAGCTCATCCGATCTTGGCCCCTCTTTGAGCAAACGTGCCACCTCCTCATCAATCGCCCGCTCGACCTCCCGGGGCGTCACGCCCAGACGGACGGTGGCAATGATCACGAACTGCCCCGCGATTTCGCGCAAGTCGGCCCAGGCATTCACGTCCGTCGCCAGTTGCGCATCGTGCACCAAGCGCCGGTAGAGGCGCGATGTCTTGCCATCCGCCAAGACGCCGGCCGCAACACTGAGTAACGTGCCTTCAGTGGTGCCGTACTGTGGGATGTTCCAGACTTTGTAGATCCGTGCCTGCGGTACGCGGTCCTGCGCAGTCATGCGACGCACTCCCGACCGCTTCGCAATATACGCTGTATGGCGCTGAACCGGAGGGCCCGGCGGAATGTGGCCGAACGCGCGTCGCGCCAACTCCACCGCTTCTTGCGTCTCCACATCGCCGGCAATCACGAGGACTGCATTCGCGGGGCCATAAAAATCCCTGAACCACGCATGCGTGTCCTCCAGCGTGGCGGCCTTCAGATCTTCCTCGGAACCGATCACCTCCCACGAATAGGGATGACCGACAGGCCATGTATTTTGCGTGATCAGGCGCCAGGCAATACGGTACGGCTGATTGTCGCCCTGCCGCTTTTCATTCAGGACGACGCCACGCTGTTCATCCAATCGTTCTTGCGTCAGCGCCCCCAGCAGGTGGCCCATGCGATCCGACTCCATCCACAGCGCGAAAGCCAGTGCGTCGCGCGGGACCTCCTGAAAGTAGTTTGTCCGGTCCTCGCTCGTGGTGCCGTTCATGCCGGTGGCGCCTACCCGTTCCATCGCCTTGAACCAGTCATCGTTGAAGTGCTCGCTCCCGTTAAACATCAGATGCTCAAAAAGATGGGCAAGCCCGGTTCGTCCGGGGCGTTCGTCTTTGGAGCCCACATGATACCAGATGTTCACGGCCACAATGGGCGCCTTGTGGTCTTCGTGCACAATGACGGTCAGCCCGTTTTCCAGAACGGTCAAATGGTACGGGATATCCACGCTCCCATTCTCCACCGCGCCCACTTGGCCCATCGAGGGCGGGCAAGCTGACGCCTGCCCCTCCCGGATCTCCGACGCGTGCGCACAGGTGATCACCGGCACCGCCCACAACAATGTCCAGCCAACCGCCGTCCGACTCATCGCGTCGATGCCCTCCGTCATCAAAACCGTTGGCCGTCAGCCAACAGGCGCGCACGCAATCGCGCACGGTCGATGGCCTGAACGCCCCGGCCCTCGTCGATCGCCTGCGCCGCCGCCGTCGCCGCGCTCTGCCCGAGAATCATGAAGACCGGCTCCATGCGGATCGACCCAAAGGCGATATGCGAGCTCGACACGCAGACCGGCACCAGCAGGTTCGTGCACTCAGCCGCCTTGGGGATGATCGACCCGTACGAAATTTTGTACGGCCCTTGCGTCGCCACCCCGATGTCGCCCTCGTTCTGCACATAGCCATCCGCCGTGATGTAGCGCTGGCAGTTGTGAGAATCCAGCGTATAGGAGCCCATGCCGACCGGATCTTTCACCTGCGTTTTGTTCAGGGTGTCGTGCTCGGTCATCACATGCTCGCCGATCATGCGGCGCGCCTCACGCACGTAGATCTGATGCGGCCAGTGACCGTTATCCGTGAATTCATCGGCGGCCAATCCCCACTGCGCCATCGCCTCGCGGATGCCGGCCGGCACGCGCGGATCGTTGGCCACGAAATAGTAATACCCCTTTTGATAGCGTTCATGCGCCTGAATGATCTCGCGCCGCCGCGCGTACGAGGCTTCGGGATAATCGTAGTTCATGCCGATGAAATCCGAACTGAACGCGCCGTGATTGTTGGTGTCGGTCTTCAGGTTGGGGATCAGGTCGAACTTCTCGAAGAAGTCCTTGCGTCCGGTCAACAGATCGCGCAGCAGCAGCTCATAATTGGCCGCATCATACCCGTCGGGTTTCGGGAAGGGGACGCAGTTAGGCGCGTGGCGTGTGAGGCAGGTACGGAAACAGTAAGCCTGCACGCGGTGATCCCCCTCCCCGGTCTTTCCCGGCGGTTCCGTCGACACATAGGGCAACACGCCGCTGGAAGGATCGCCCGGAATCTTGTAGGGAGAGATCGGCGTCATGAAGTAATGCTTGTGATGCTTGTACGCCTCAAGCTGAATGCCGTTCCAGGTCTCGCCGTACACACGATTGGCCTCACGGCCCACATGGTACGAGACGCCGGCCGCCGCCATCAGGTCGCCTTCATAGGTGGCGTCAATGAACATCCGTCCCTCGAAGCGGCGGCCACTGAGCATCGTGACCGAGACGATTCTTCCGTCACGCTTCTCCACGCCATGTTCGCGGTCGAGCCACTCATCACGATAGACCGGCACATGATGCTCCCTGATCCAGGCATCGAAAACCGCTTCCGCCACGTGCGGCTCGAACGTCCACATGGTGCGGTCACTGTCCACGCGTGACCGGCTCCCCTGCCCCACGTTCTTAAACTCGATGATCGGCTGCCAGCGCCACGCACTCGCGTCGCTATAATACTGGTAAATACGCCCGTAAAATTCCCGCGCCAAGCCGCCGACGGCCTTCGTGTTGCCTGAATCGGTATAGCCGAGCCCCCCCGAAGAGAGCCCGCCCAAATGACGGTCCGGGCCGACCAAAATGACGGATTTGCCCATTCGTGCGGCCTGCACGGCCGCAGCGACACCGGCTGAGGTGCCGCCGTACACGACGACATCCGCCACACCTTTCCGGGGGGGCACAAGGCGACACCCCGCCAACATCCCGATTCCTGCCGTCCCGATAAACCCGCGTCGCGTCACACTCTTGTTCATTCATTCCCCACTTTGGCTCATACATCGATAGGTTCCGCTCGCTCGACCGTGAACACATCGCTTACGGCGTGCCAGACGCCCACAAAACGGCATTCGCCATGATCTTGCGAATCTCCGAATCAAAGTAGATCGGGTTGGTTTCGTGCCCGAGCTGGAAATAAAAGAAGCGGGCCTTGCCTACCTGCCAACAGAATCCCATTTTCGCCGGTTCACGCGTACCGTTTTTGTGCACCTGCACACCGGTAAAGGGAACCTCGTCGGTCGGCGGCACCTTATACGGATCACTGTAACGCTCATGATTCTCTACGGCAAATTCAGCCTTCACCCCTTTGGCGATCGGATGATCCGGCATCGCGACCTTGACCACGGTTTCGGTCGTGTCGCTCACATAGGCCGCAAAAGAACAGGGCGTGCCCATTAGGCGTTTGTTCGGCTTGGCGAAATGCGCGGAGTGCAAGGCGATAAACCCCATACCCTCTTCCTTGACCCGTTTCTCAATCTTGTCGACCAGCGCATCCTTGACCTCGCCGTGTTTTTTGTGCCCCCACCAGACCAGCACATCGGCGCGCGCCAAGCGTTCATCGGGCAGTCCTTGTTCCGGATCGCTGAGGTTGGCCGTGACGACCTCCCAGCCCTTGAGCACGTCGGAAGCACGCAGCCCGTCGGCGATCGCGCCATTGATATCGTTGGGATAAAGGTCCTTCGGCGCGGTTCCCTCAGACCACACCACCACCGTTTTACGTTCTGGCGCAGCGCCCATCGCCACACAGCCGCACACCGCGCAAACTGCCGCCCAAACCCCCGCCTTTTTCATCTTTGTCATCGTTTTTGCTCCTTGCTGATTAACTGAATGCATCATAGCGCAGCAGGGCGAAAACCAACAACAAAAAAGCCTGCCTCGCGGGAAAAACCCAGCAAGACAGGCCAATCAAAAGTTATGGTGCTCGGGGGGGGACTCGAACCCCCACGTCTTGCGACATATGCCCCTCAAACATACGTGTCTGCCATTCCACCACCCGAGCGGCGAAAGTGGCGGTTACTTTATACGATTACGCCCCAGAGTGGCAAGCGTATTCGGTAGGTTTTTGGAAATCCCCCAGGGCGTTTTTATTTGAACTGGGCTCGCGCGTTGTTTATCAGGGAAACACTTCGGGGTAGACGGAATCCGGCTTTTTTGCTTACATAGACTGCGGATGGAAGCATCA
>Ga0208461_1002281_pt1 | contig 15924 bp, 12 predicted proteins | sample AD_JPNTR4_MetaG_FD_184448 | JGI IMG/M metagenome (GOLD analysis project Ga0208461, IMG submission 184448) | Active sludge microbial communities of municipal wastewater-treating anaerobic digesters from Japan - AD_JPNTR4_MetaG (SPAdes) (version 2) | ecosystem: Engineered > Bioreactor > Anaerobic... | reverse complement strand
GCTTTTGAGTTTATTACCAAACTGGGCGCAGAGTTCTATGCTTTCCATGACCGGGATATAGCTCCAGAAGGGGCCACCCCCGCGGAAAGTGAAAAAAACCTCATGACCATAGTGGCCAAAGCAAAGGAACGGCAGAAGGCAACCGGGGTAAAACTCCTCTGGGGCACCGCCAACCTTTTCTCCAATCCCCGCTTTATGAATGGGGCTGCAACCAATCCCGACTTTGCGGTAGTAAGCCATGCGGCAGCCCAGGTAAAAGCAGCTATCGATGCGACAATAGAATTAGATGGCCAGGGTTATACCTTCTGGGGCGGCCGTGAGGGCTATATGTCCCTCTTAAACACGGACCTGAAACGCGAAAAGGAACATTTGGGCCGCTTCCTCGTGATGGCCCGGGACTATGCCCGCAGCCGCGGCTTTAAGGGTGTGTTCTACATTGAACCCAAACCGATGGAACCCTCCAAGCATCAATATGATTTTGATGTGGAAACCGTAGCGGGTTTCCTTAAACAGTATGGCCTTGAAAAGGATTTCCGCATGAACATTGAGGCGAACCATGCGGAACTGGCGGGGCATGATTTCCATCATGAACTGGAAACCGCTGCCGCTCTGGGGATCTTCGGCTCCGTGGATGCCAACCGGGGCGATCCCCGGAATGGTTGGGATACGGACCAGTTCCCCATGAGCTACTACGAAACCAGTCTTGCAATGCTCACCATCCTGAAGGTGGGAGGCTTTACTACCGGGGGGCTTAATTTTGATGCCCATATCCGCCGTAATTCTGTGGACCCCGCTGACCTCTTTGAAGCCCACATCGGTGGTATGGACGCCTTTGCGGTCGGCCTTGAAGTAGCCCATCGGATTATCCAGGACGGCAAATATGCCGCCTTTATTAAGGAGCGGTACGCATCCTTTGATTCCGGTGATGGGGCCCGCTTTGAAAAGGGCCAGATGAAATTCGAAGAACTGGCTGGCTTAGCAAAGGAATACGGGAATGTCGGGTTTACCAGCGGAAAGCAGGAACGGCTGGAAAACCTCCTGAACCAGTATTTGCTTGGTTTGTAATCATTTGTAAAACACCCCGGCTGGCAGCTTGTTCTTGAGTGCTGGCAGCTCTTTGGGCTGCCGGCGAAAGGGCTTATAGGGCCTACTGGCCCTCATGTGCCAGCGGGGTTTAGTTCCGGCAACTAGCGGCGGCCAGCTGTTCTTCCGAAAGGTAGCACCACTGGCCCCGGGAAAGGTTCAGGTCCGTAAGCCTGAGGTTCCCAATAGCGATCCGTTCAAGGTAAACGCAGTGGTTGCCCGCAGCGGCAATCATCCGGCGTACCTGGTGATATTTTCCTTCGTCAATAATCAATTCCAGTTCGTAATCCCCAACTTTTTGGCATTTCAGGGCAACCACAGGCTCAATCTCGTCTTTTAAAAGGACCCCCTGCAAAAGGGAAGCAATAAGATCCGATGTAAGAGGTTTTTCTGTACGGGCCCGATAGGTTTTAGGCACATGTTTTTTAGGTCCCGTTAGCTCATGAATATAGGGTCCGTCATCGGTAAAAATGAGGAGTCCCTCCGTATTCCAATCCAGACGGCCCGCACTTTGCAAGCCCCGGCGGATGAACTGGGGCGGGAATAGTTCATAGACCGAGGGGTGATGGGAGGGCTGCTGGGAACACTCATAGCCAGAAGGTTTATTTAAGGCCAGGTACAACCTGGAGAAACAGGGCCAGCGTTCATCCTTTATATTGATGAAACGGACCTCCTCAGGATCTACCTCCAGGTCTGGGTTGGCCACCGGGTTTTCATCAATCTGAACTATTCCCCTTCGTATAAGGCTGATACATTCCTTTCTGGAGCCGAACCCCTGGGCCTGGAGCAGCTTCGCTGCGGTTGTGGTTGCCATGAAACCATTCTAGCGGCGTTGAAATGGGCGGTCAATGATGGCACATGTAGCTCTGGATTAACCTTTTTTCTTTCCCCATTTTTCGATACAGTAACCGAAAGAAAGCATGGATTGCGTTTCATAAGGAGTACGTTTCATGAGTGTATTTCAGGCAATATTTTTAGGTTTTTTGCAGGGCTTGACCGAGTTTCTTCCCGTAAGCAGCTCAGGGCATCTGGTATTGGTACAAAAAATAATGGGGATTTCCGAGCCTGCGTTGCTTTTTGATACCCTTTTGCATGCGGGAACCCTGGTAGCGGTTCTCATTGTCCTCTGGAAGGATGTGTGGGCCCTCCTTAAAAGGCCGGTGCAGCGGCTTACGGGGCTTTTAATTGCGGGAACTATTCCTACGGTCATTATTGCCCTGCTCTTTAAGAAAGCCATAGAGCATGCCTTTACCAGCGGGGCTTTTCTGGGCTTTGGTTTCCTGCTGACAACGGTAATCTTGCTTGTGGCAGAATGGCTTTCTTCCCGGAAAACTAAGGGACGGGGCGAGTCAGAAATGAAGTATACCGATGCGGTGCTGATTGGAACTCTGCAGGGTGTGGCTATTTTCCCCGCCGTTTCCCGTTCGGGTTCAACGATTGCGGGGGCCCTCGGTGTGGGTTTGGACCGGGAATTTGCAGCCCGGTTCAGTTTCCTAATGGCGATTCCGGCAATTCTGGGTGCTCTTGTTTTGCAGCTTAAGGACCTATTGCCGGCTTTTAAAGCCCACGATACGGAGGCTCTTTTTGGCGGGACCGGACTTACGGCGGTGCTTGCAGGGGTGCTGACCGCCGCTATAGTAGGTGTTTTTGCGGTCCGCTTTATGTTGTCAATTATAAGGAATAAAAATTTAAAAGTGTTCGCCATATATACGGGTATATTAGGAATACTCGTACTGGCGGATCAGTTCTTTCTGCACCTCTTCTTTTAACGTGACATGAGTTTTCCGGACCCTGGGGTTTTGCTTTGTATCCTGGGGTTCCCGGAATAGAAGACATCCCCTGAACCTGCTATGGTAACATCCAGGGCTTTAAAGGTTCCAATTTCGGTATTGCCCGAGCCCAGTATGGTTATGGTTGCATCTGTTCCGTTCAGCTTTTCTCCCCGTAAGTCTCCAGATCCTAAAACCTTATGGGATAGCTTCTCTGCTCTTCCGGAAAGCTCCAGTTTTCCTGCTCCGATGACTGAAATTGCAGCTGAATCTACATCGAGGGCGGCTTGAATATCCCCGGAACCGGCTATTTCTATGCTTAAATTTGTCCCTTTAATGGTGTCCAGGGCGGTAACTGTTGCGGCCCCTGCGATAGAAATGGAACGGAGTGAATTGGTGGTGAGTTCATATTCGATGGGGGCGTTCATAGTAAAACCAATGCCATCTTTTTGGGAAAGAATGAGGGTGCTGCCATGCTGTTCGGCGGTAATTTTATCCAGCAGGGCTTTATCAGTACGGATTTTTAACGAAGGGGTGGAGCCGATACGGATTGTTACCGTTCCGGTTCCGGGAATTTGAAGGGTATCAAAGGCTGTGACTTGCCGTGATTCTTCCACAATTTGACCGGCAAGACTCACCTGGGTTCCAAAGGGAAGGGGAATTGAAGGTAGCCGTAAAAAGCTTTGGCTCTGCGGATTGCCAACCTGTTTTTGAAGCGTGTTAGTAAATAGTACACCAACTCCGATCAGTGCAGCCAGGGCTATTCCATACTTAATGAGACTTTTCATAAGCTATAGGATACAGCCTGGGCTTAAATAGTTCAACGTCATACATAAGATGTTTCGAATTTTGTTGACCCTTAATGAGTTTAATGAGTATTTTATTAGCAAAACCATCCAAATAGGAAAGAATAATGTCAAAGCATAGTACCGAACATGATAACCATGATGGGAAAAAACATGCCCAGAGCCAAGATATGAAGGAAAAGCAGGCTGAAGCTGCTGAGGCTGGACAGGCTCAGGAAAAGCAGCCTGCGGATCAGGGGCCTAAGGAGCAGAATGAAACTGAACAAAATGAGGCACCCCAGGGTGCAGAAACTGTTAGAGCAGAATTGGAGGCTAAAATAACCGCATTAGAAGCCGAGTTATCGGAATTAAAGGACCAGTATTTACGCAAAGCAGCGGAATTTGAAAATTTCAGGAAGCGTATGCAACGGGAGAAACAGGACGCAATTGAATTTGCGAACCAGTCCCTGCTCCTGGATTTGATCCCCGTCATCGATGATTTTGAACGGGCAATCCGTTCTTCAGAAGCTGGGCGGGACTATGATGCTCTCCACGAAGGAATCAGCATGATAGAAAAACGGCTGGTCTCCCAGCTTGAAACAAAATGGGGTCTGGTCCGTTATGAATCGGCGGGAGAACCCTTTGATCCAAACAAACATGAAGCCATCATGATGGAACAGTCGGAATCTGTGCAGGAACCGATAGTAGGCGAGGATCTCATTAAGGGATATAAGCTGAAGGATCGGATCGTACGGACCGCAAAGGTAAAGGTGCTGATGCCCGCTTCGCAGGGAGCGGAGGATGGTGCCAGCGATACCAGTGATACAGGAACGGATAAAAAGGACCAGTAGGTTCTAAATTTAGTATATTGTAATGAGATGCGTTAATAAGGAGCATAGTATGGGTAAAATTATAGGAATTGACCTTGGAACTACCAACTCGTGTGTCGCCGTCCTGGAGGGAGGCGAACCGGTAGTTATCCAGAACTCTGAAGGTGGTCGGACGACACATTCTATCGTCGGTTTTACAAGCAAGGGTGAGCGGGTTGTAGGCCAGCCTGCAAAGAACCAGATGATCACCAATCCCGAAAACACCGTGTATTCTATCAAACGGTTCATGGGACGCCGCTATTCAGAAGTAACCAGCGAGATGAAACTGGTGCCCTACAAGGTAGTTGAGCAGGGTGATGATGTCCGGGTTGATATTCAGGGGAAGCTTTATTCGCCCCAGGAAATTTCTGCCTTTATTCTGCAAAAGATGAAGAAAACCGCAGAGGATTATCTGGGAGAACCGGTAACCGAAGCGGTAATCACGGTTCCTGCATATTTTAACGATGCTCAGCGTCAGGCTACCAAGGATGCAGGTAAAATTGCGGGCCTCGAGGTAAAACGGATCATCAACGAACCGACCGCTGCTGCTCTGGCTTTTGGCTTTAATAAGGATCAGAAGAAAGAAAAGGTGATCGCCGTATATGATCTTGGCGGTGGTACCTTCGATATTTCTATCCTTGAACTCGGTGAAGGTGTCTTTGAAGTAAAATCCACCAACGGTGATACCCACCTGGGTGGAGATGACTTTGACCGCCGAATCATGGAATGGCTCATAGCTGAGTTTAAGCAGGATACAGGTATTGATCTTGGAAAGGACCGGATGGCCCTGCAGCGGATCCGTGAAGCCGCAGAGAAGGCAAAGATTGAGCTTTCTGCAGTTCAAAGTACGGAGATTAATCTGCCCTTTATCACCGCCGATGCATCGGGTCCGAAGCACCTGCAGAAGACCCTGACCAGGGCTAAATTTGAACAGATGGTCGATGACCTCTTCGAACGGACCAAGGAACCCTGTCGGAAAGCTCTAGCCGATGCGGGGCTTACTGCAGATAAGATTGATGAAGTTATCCTTGTTGGTGGTTCTACCCGTATTCCTGCGGTACAAAAACTGGTTCGGGACCTCTTTGGAAAGGAACCGAATAAGGGTGTTAACCCCGATGAAGCGGTTGCAATCGGTGCCGCAATCCAGGGAGGTATCCTGGGCGGAGACGTAAAGGATGTACTCCTTCTGGACGTAACCCCCCTGTCATTAGGTATCGAAACCCTGGGCGGTGTGATGACCAAGCTCATCCCCCGGAATACTACTATTCCTACCCGGAAGAGCCAGATCTTCTCTACCGCAGCGGATGGTCAGACCGCAGTTTCTATCCATGTTCTGCAGGGTGAACGGGAAATGGCCAGCCAGAACCGGACCCTCGGCCGCTTTGACCTGGTAGGTATTCCTCCGGCACCCCGTGGGGTTCCCCAGATTGAGGTTACCTTTGATATCGATGCTAACGGTATTGTCCATGTGTCCGCCAAGGACCTGGGAACCGGCAAGGAACAGAAGATTCGTATAGAAAGTTCCAGCGGCTTAAGCGAGGCCGATATTGAACGGATGGTAAAGGAAGCGGAAGCCCATGCTGAAGAGGACCGCCGTGAACGCGAACGGGCTGAGGCCAGAAATGAGGCAGATACCCTGATTTACACCACCGAAAAGAGTCTCAAGGACCTGGGTGACAAGGTGAGCGCTGCTGACCGTTCCCGGATCGAAGAAGCGGTGGCGGACCTTAAGAAAGCCATGGAAGGCAGCGATGTCGAAGCTATTAAGGCAAAGACTGAGGCTCTCAAGCAGGCTTCTTATAAACTGGCTGAAGAGATGTATAAGCATGCCGGGCCCCAGGGTGATGCCGGTGCTTCCGGTGGTGCTGCGAGCGGTTCATCCGATTCCGGAACCAGGTCCGCAGAAGACGTGGACTACGAAGTTGTCGATGACGATAAAAAATAATCTTTGAAAAAGGATGCCGACGTGGCCAAACGTGATTACTACGAAGTCTTAGGTCTTCAGAAGGGTGCATCTAAGGATGATATTAAGAAGGCCTATAGAAAACTCGCCATCCAGTATCATCCGGACAAAAATCCGGGGAATAAAGAGGCGGAGGAAAAATTCAAGGAGGCCACCGAGGCCTATGAGGTCCTCTCCGACGATCAGAAACGGGCTGCCTATGATCAGTTCGGCTTCGCCGGAGTGGAAGGCATGGGCGGGGGGCAGCAGGATTTCTCCTCGGCCTTCCGGGATTTCGAAGATATTTTTGGGGATTTTTCAGGTATTTTCGATACCTTTTTCGGAGGTGGAGGACGGCGTTCGTCCCAGTCTTCCTCTGGAATACGCCAGGGGGCTAACCTTAGGTATGACTTAGAGATATCCTTTAAGGATGCCGTATTTGGGACCAAGGCTGAAGTTGCATATACCCGCAATGAGGTATGTTCTACCTGTCATGGAAGCGGAGCCTCCGGTGGTTCGGGCCGCAAGGTCTGTACCACCTGCGGAGGTACCGGTCAGATCCGCAGAAGCCAGGGCTTTTTCTCTATAGCGAGTCCCTGTCCGACCTGCGGAGGCGAAGGCTATGTTATAGAACATCCCTGCCGTGAATGTGGCGGAACGGGGGTGCAGAAGAAGAAACAGAAGATTATGGTGACCATTCCTCCTGGAATAGAGGATGGTAAACGAATCGTCATTCCAAATCAGGGTGATGCGGGACCTAATGGGGGGCCCTATGGGGATCTCTATGTTTTTATCAGGGTTAGACCCCATGAATATTTTGAGCGGGATGGGCTGGACCTGTATTGTGCGGTTCCGATTTCCATTACCCAGGCTGCCCTTGGTTCTGAACTCTATGTGACAACCCTGGATAACAGGAAAATTAAGGTAAAGATCCCTGCGGGCATTCAAAATGGGAAGATGCTGCGGATCCGTGAAGAGGGAATACCCTCCGGAGGCAGAAAGGGGGATTTGTATATTAAATTGATGATACAGATCCCTGCTAGGCTGTCTAAACGCGGCCGGGAGCTGCTGGAAGAACTGGCGAAGGTGGAGGGCGAAAACACTTCCCCCCAGCCAATACCCCTTTCAGAACTGAGGAATAATTAACCGCTAGGCGATAATTTCACCAAGGGTGCAGACCTGTTTAAGGCTTTATATGCTGCCAGGCATTATGGTAGTATGAGGTTTCTGCAAAAGTCTGTTACTTTTGCAGAAACCTCTTGCAGTATTTTTACAATAACAAGATAATTATTTATTTAGTATAGAATAGTAAAAATACTGCGTGTGCATCTAAGGTTGCTCTTTCAAAACTCTCCGAGTTTTGAAAGAGCCTCAGTAAATAAAACTTTTTTCTTATCAGAAGGAATCAATTCTATGGAAACGCAGCGAGATGGTTTTGCTTCTTCGGTTGGAGCCTTTACTGCTACGGTTGCCTCCGCGGTCGGGCTGGGTAATATCTGGAAATTTCCCTATCTTGCAGGGGTTAATGGAGGGGCCGCCTTTGTGCTGACCTATCTCCTGGCGGTAGCCCTGGTAGGTTTGCCTATTCTGGTCGCAGAGCATGCGATTGGCCGAAAAATGCGCCAGGATGCGGTGGCAAGCTATGCAAGGGTGGTTCCTAAAGAAGGCTTCTGGGCGGTGATTGGCTATGCGGGTATAGTTGCTGCTTTTTTTATTATGGCCTTTTATTCCGATGTGGCAGGATGGGTTTTTTCCTATATCCCTAAGTCATTAATTGCAGCTATTCGTGGTACGGCCCCGCTGGAGAGTAAAGCATTTATATCCCTGTCCAGCGGCACCTGGGAACCCCTGCTGTGGCAAGCTGGGGTAGTTGTTTTTATTTCTATCATTGTACTGGCTGGTGTATCAAAGGGTATTGAGCGGGCTACGAAACTCACCATGCCCATCCTGTTAGGATTATTGATCCTCTGCGATATACGGGCCCTGACACTCCCTGGTGCGTTTAAAGGAGTTCAATTCCTTTTTGAGCCAGACTTTAGTAAATTAAGCGGGGCGGTTATTTTATCAGCCCTGGGGCTTGCTTTCTTTAAGCTCTCCCTCGGAATGGGTACCATGACCACCTATGGGTCTTATATGCCACATACAGTAAGGCTGGTGCCGAACGCAAGCCGGGTCGCTCTGGCTGATACGCTGGTTTCCATACTGGCCGGTTTGGCTATTTTCCCCGCCGTTTTTGCCTTTGGCTTTGAACCCGCATCGGGGCCTTCGCTGCTGTTTATTTCTATCCCGGCGGTGTTCTCAAAAATGCCCCTGGGAAATTACTTTACGGTTCTCTTTTTTCTCCTCTCTGCCCTTGCAGCTACCGGCGCTATGATAAGTTTAATTGAAGTACCTGTAGCCTGGCTGAGTGGAAAAATGAACTTAAAGAGGCCAACTGCGGTGCTCATTACCGCTACAGGTATCCTTGTCCTGGGTCTGCCTGCAACCCTTTCGCTGGGCCCCTGGGCCGATGTAAAGCTATTTAACATGGGCTTCTTTGACCTCTTAGATTATATCCAGCAAAACCTTCTTTTACCACTGGGCGGTCTAGCAATTGCCCTGGTGGCAGGTTGGAGACTCCCGAAGGCAGAATTTTTAAGGGAACTTGAAACCGCAGAACCAAATAAACCGTGGTATATTCCGGTGCTGTATACCTTTATCAAATTCATAGCCCCTGCTTTGATTATTCTTGTCTTTTTAAACGGATTTGGTGTTTTTGGGAAATAAGTAAGCTTTTCGCAGGCCGGTTGCGCCCCTAACAGTCATGGGGTATACTGACCTGCGGAGGCTTCAGTTCATGAGCGATTGTAAGGTCATCGGTATCTGTGGTGGCTCTGGATCGGGTAAAACAACTATTGTAAGAAAAATTTCAGAACTTTTTTCTGATTTTGTGTTTCTTGCCCAGGATAATTATTATAAATCAGCAGAATTTATATCAAATAATAATATAACCGCCTTTAATTTTGACCACCCCGAAGCATTTGATAATGAACTTCTCATTGATCATCTTCTAAAGCTTAAAGATGGAATTGCTATAGAGATGCCCCAGTATGATTTTGTTCATCACCGACGCAAGGATGAAACTGTTCATGTAGAACCAAAAAAACTGATAATATTTGAAGGTATAATGATTTATACCAATAAAACAGTGCGGGACCTTATCGACTTAAAGATTTTTGTCGATACCCCAGATGATATCCGTTTTATAAGGCGGCTTCAGCGGGATATACATGAGCGGGGGCGGACTGTGGATTCAGTCATAGACCAGTATATTAATGTGGTTCGTCCTGGCCACTTTGAATTTATTGAGCCGACCAAGGCTTACGCAGATATTATCATCCCCGAAGGGGGCCATAATGAAAATGCCCTATCGGTTCTGATGTCATTTATTAGAGAAATAATTCAAAATTGACAATTTAATAGAACTGACTATATAAAGGAAGAGGCGGTACACTATGTATAGAAGGATAACGAAAACCCTCGAAATAAGCACCCTGATTATCAGCATGGCTCTTTTTGGGATTCTAACCCCGCTTTTAAGCAGGGAACTCAGTTTTCTGGGCATATTATTGGTTGCCGGTACTGCTTTTATCCTTTTGCGTTTTTTCTATGATAAAAGTAATCAGCGAATCAATGATTTCCTGAAAGATTTATTCTTTAATAGGGGTGAAACCCGTCTATTAGTAAACTTTGTGGACCGTCTCCGGTTCTGCTTTACTATTGGTGATTTAATCAGCGCTTTTCGGGAAATATTGGAAAAGCGGGCCGATGGTACCATCATGTTTCTTGATATGACCAAACGATATATGGTCTATAATAGTCCAACCATCATTGGTATGGATCAGCATGTATTCGATGAGCTGGTCCGTCATTATGAGGGTTGGAAAGATGGTATTTATTTTTTTGATGATAATCTGGATCTGGTATCTAATCATCGGAAGAGCCGGGGCTTTTTTGTGGTAAGCGGAAACCTGCATTGCTATGTCTTTATGCGGTATGTTCGGAATATGGATGAGGAAATATTCCCGCAGATTTTTAGTGAATATGCCAATTTTTTAAAGAGAAATGAAACTATTGAAAAAATGTTTGCCATTGCTGCAGTTTCCAAAGAATGGTCCATGGTTGCAGAAACGCAGCGGGCCTTTTTGCCTAAAAAGTTACCCGATATACCTAAGGTAGAGCTGGCCTCCTATTTCAGGCCCTTAGTGAATGTATCCGGTGACTATTATGATGTTCTGCCGATTGATGGGGATCGGACCCTTTTATTGCTTGGTGACGTATCCGGGAAAGGTCTGGCTGCAGCCCTTATCATGGGTATTGTGGTAAACACCATCCGTATTATGGAGAAAAAAGACGATCTGGAATTGGTCGTTAGGACCGTAGATGCGGCTATCAAGGGGATGAAGCTGCAGGATAAATATACGGTGCTATTCCTGGGGCTTCTCGATACGAAGAAAATGGAATTATCCTATGTTAATGCTTCCATGGCAGATCCGTTAATTATCTCTGAAACTAAGGCGGGCCGTCAGATCCGACGGTTAGGATCCAACTGCAGTGTGATCGGTATACTGGATCTTGATACGGTCGGTGTGGATACGGTGAAACTCCTCCCCGGGGATGTGATCCTGATGGCATCAGATGGGGTGTCGGAGGTCAGCAACCAACAGGGGGAAATGCTTGGGGATACCGAAGGCTGGATTGATTTTGTAGTGGATGAATCCCGTGGTCCGGTCCAGGAATTTTTACAGAAATTATCGGATCTGGTGTTCAAACATGCCGCAGGTACAAAGTTGCGGGATGACGTGACCGTTCTGGTAGCAAAGGTTCAGGAGTAAAAAATGATTATTTCTATTTTAAACTATGCTTTATTTGCGGTCCTGCTGATATATGGGTTTAGAGTCCGTTTTCGTAGTGCTGAAAATCTTAATACCCAGCTTATTTTTTATTATACCGTTGCAGCAGCCATTGCTGCTCTGGGATTAGGAATAGGGTATTCCTCTGCCCTGTCACGCTATTCTGGTGCTGCACTCTTTTTTATTCGTCTTACGGCTTCAGCAGTAGCAGGAACCCATATTCTGGTTTTCATGCTGGCCTTTTCTTTTCACTATGAACGAAATCTGCGGATCATAAGAACCATAGGGATGCTTGCCTGGGCTGCCGTGGCAGTCGTCATTCTGTTCTCGGATTTATATGAAGCTCAGGTAACCTGGGAAGCGGGTGAACTGGTCCATGTACGAGGACCCCTTTTTATACCCGTAGTTGTGGGCGGTTTCGCCCTTGGAATCTTGAGCGGCATCATTCTATCTATACGTCGCCTCTTCTTTAAGAGCCAGATATATAAATTACAAACCCTTCTGGTCATAGTTGGTCTTTTTTCCGGGTATATAATAACCTTTGCATTAGCCGTATTCCTGCCGGTTCAGTTTGGACTCGTTTGGACCTATCCGTTTATGATGCTAGGGGGAACCTTGTTTGCCTTAACGTTGGGCTATGGGGTTTCTATTACCCGCCTCATTGATATCCGATCTGTTGTAAGCTCACTATCCTCATTTATTCTATATTTTCTTGTTGTTGGTGTTATCAGCGGTTCTCTTTACGCCTTCCTTTATCTTTTTATCCGGGATCTACCCTTTTTCATAGTAGTGCTTGTTGGTGTGGCAGTCTTTTTTGTGGTTGATATTATCAGCGGAAAATTAAGATCCCGTTTTACGTCACTCCTGCAGGGCCAGGGAGCCTATGCTGAGCGTTTGGAAACGGGACTTTCTCAACTCGATTATTCCAAGGGCCGTGATGCGGTAATATCTGAATTTATAGAACAATTACAAAAAAATATGGGTTGTTCTTCTATCCATCTTTTTATTGAAAATGATGAAGAGCAGCTTGTGCTCGCCGGTTCTAGTTCTAAAGCTATTAACAGCAATAATAACAGCATACCAAGGAAAAGTCCTGCGATTGACCATCTTTTAAACGAAGATGTATCCATCCTGATAAAAACAGAAATTATTACCAATTATGATTATCATACGGTAAAGGATGAATTGCTTAAACTGCTTGATACCTATAATTCGGATGCGCTGGTATTGCTTCGGGATGGACGTTCAGTAATTGGGGCATTACTTTTAGGTGCAAAATCAAATGGGGCTGAATTCCTTGATTATGACTATGATTCCCTCAGACGAATATATGGTAAGCTCTTTGTCACAGCCTATTACCTTAAAAATATTGCTCAAGAATCTCTGGTAATGACCGTCGACCGGGAACTGGAGTTTTCTGAACAGATTATTCAGTCCCTCCAGGAAAACATGGACAGAATTGAGCACCCCCATGCAGATATTTCCTTTATGACCCGTTCTGCCCGCAAACTGGGTGGTGACTTTATCGATTTTATACGTCTTACCAAGGACCGATATATCTGTGTTATGGGCGATGTTTCTGGAAAAGGTCTCAATGCCAGTATGTCCATGGTAATCTTAAAATCTATTATCCGTACCTATTTAAAAGAAACAAAGGATTTTAAGACCCTGATCGTCCGGGTGAACAGTTTTATCAAGGAATATCTTCCCAGGGGAACCTTCTTTGCCGGTTTTATTGGTCTGTTTGACTTTAATGAACGAAGTCTCTATTACATAAACTGCGGTATTCCTACCATGCTGCTTTTGTCTTCCGCTTACAACAATCCTGTTGAAATTCAGGGTGCAGGAAAGGTTCTTGGCTTTGTTAAGGATATTGCTCCCTATATCAATGTGAGAAAGGCTGGTTTTAAAGCAGGAGATATTCTTCTGGTAACAACCGACGGTCTCATTGATGCTGAGTCGGTGCGGGGTGTTCGATTTGGTAAAGAACGGCTGCAGGCAAGTCTGCTGGAAAATAGAAGTCTTTCTGCGGAACGTATCGTGCGGTTCCTGAATGAGGATGTAACCGAGTTCATTTCCCAGGAAATCAATGACGATATAACCATCTTAACGATAAAGTTTATATAACGTGAAGGAGGATGTATGGACCATTTAAATATAACCGAACGTCAGGGCGATACCTATGTGATGCTTGAAATTATTGGTACCGTCAATTCCTATACCTACAGTGATTTTCAGCAGCGGGTTTATAATTTGATTGAACGAACCAATCTTGTTTTAGATATGTCCCGTGTATCAAGCCTTTCTTCATCGGGCCTGGGGGTTCTTATGTCTGCGGTAGAATTAGGTCAGGATCGGGGCCATAGACTTTATATTATGAATCCCAGCGAAATTGTTAGGATGGCCATCGATTCTACCGGCTTCCCTGAATTATTTCCCATTATCCGTTCATTGAACGAAGTCCGGTAAAAAATTGATGCATTGTTTAAAACTTACTTCATGTATACTCATGGTCCTGCTCATAGGCTGTATGCCGTTGGCAGCTCAGAAGCAGAATGATAATGTGGTACAAAAGGTTCAAAAAGCCCTCGCTGCTGCCCAGGTTCCGACACCTTTACAGGAAAAGATACTAGCAGACATAAAATCGAATCCAGAACCATTTATAGAGAGTGTGAAGGGTGTTTTAGCCCAGGATTCATACCTCTGGAAACTGGTTGATAAAACCCATGGATTGGACCAAACCTACGAACCGGAGGATTTAATCACTCTTAAAAATGGTTCCTATTTATTAAATCGCTCAGGCTTGCAGCTCAGAAAAGAAGCTGCCCAGGCCCTTGAGACCATGGCAAAGGCAGCCAAGGTTGATGGAGTGCCCCTCGTTGTATCATCCTGTTATCGCAGTTATGACTACCAGAAACAGGTCTATGAACGGAATGTAAAAATCATGGGCCAAGCTGCAGCCGATCGGGAATCCGCAAAACCGGGACACAGCCAGCATCAGCTTGGTCTGGCGGTAGATTTTGGCAGCATTGATGATTCCTTTGCTAAAACTGCTCAAAGCCGCTGGCTTATAAAAAATGCATGGCGTTATGGCTGGTCCCTGTCATATCCAGAACATTTGGAACAGGTTACGGGGTATCGCTGGGAAAGCTGGCATTATCGATATGTAGGCCTTGAATTAAGTAAGTTTATCCGCACCTATTTTGATGATATTCAGCAGTACGCCCTGGCTTTCCTGTATTATTACGCTGCAGGACAGCCCTGATACCTTTGCCGGTGATCGGACTTGCCTTCCAGTCGCCTGCATCCTGCAGGCTCCTTCCAGGCCGCCTGCGGGGCCTGCCGGGGCCATCCTGGCCCCTTTCCCTCGCCTTCGCTCGGCGGCCCCTCCGGTTCAAGTCCAATGAAAAAAAGGGCTGTCCTAAAGGACAGCCCCGTTGCTTATGCCGGCGATCGGACTTGAACCGATACGATCTCGCGATCAGTAGATTTTGAGTCTACCGTGTCTGCCATTTCACCACGCCGGCGTCGCTTAAGTGGCAGTATATTACACAAAAAGCCGGCGACATTCAAGATAGAAACGCTTTTCTATTCCCTCTCCCATGGAAAAACTTTTCCGGGGCAGGGGCCCCGACTTCCCAACAGTAAGAAACAGGTCCCCCTTGCCTACCGGCGGAAGGAGTATCCCAACCCGTTTTTGTTCTGCCAAAGCCAGCTCAACAGTATCCTGGTCACCATGGATATAATCGATAGAGCGGGTATTTGGTTTCTCTGAGATAAAGCGGTCAAGCAGAGGCTGAAGCGGTGCGGTGGCAATGGCAGTGCCAGGAATGGATACCAGCCGCAGACCATCCTGAGACACAAGACCGTACTGGATGGTATTGGCTGAACCAGCCTTTAACCTGGCTGAAAGGCTCTCCGTATCTTTAACATCTTCTACCTTTGCCGAAAGCTTTTCCCGCAGGAGAAGCTCAATTTCGTTCAGAGAGGTACCGAAGAGGATACGATGTATAGGTTCAAAATCGATCCCCTCATCGTAAATATTTTCAACTTCAACCAGAGCATAGCGGGCCGGGTGCTCCATAATAGCTGGATCATATTGATGAGCAGTCTTGTATTCTTCCCAGACCGCTTTGGCGGTTGCCAGGGAATGGTTGCCGTCCCCTACGGCATAGAGGAATGGCTCTGCCGATGGTGAGACCCTTCCATCGCGGTTTATTGCCTGCCGAACGAGCCGTTCCAGGTTATCCGCAAGATATTCAAAGTCGTCTTGAGTATCCAGGACCCAGCCTGAAATACTCCCAGCCTGAGCCATAAGGGATGTACTATATCGGGGGGGCCTGGTTTTTGCCCCTTCTCCAAGGCCTTCTACCAGGCGCCATTCTGGATCATCGATAAGTACGATGATGTGGGGGCTTTCGAGGGGGGCATTCCGGCGAATTTCGATACGGGGCGGGAGCCGTTCCGGTACGGTCCCTTCGGTTGCACGGATGAGAGGCCTGGCCTCAGGATGCCAGTCATAGCGTTCAAGATCAAGGGCAAAAACCAGGCCCCGGCGGCAGCTGTGGTATGGGGTGGCCCGTT
>Ga0208461_1002278_pt1 | contig 15933 bp, 9 predicted proteins | sample AD_JPNTR4_MetaG_FD_184448 | JGI IMG/M metagenome (GOLD analysis project Ga0208461, IMG submission 184448) | Active sludge microbial communities of municipal wastewater-treating anaerobic digesters from Japan - AD_JPNTR4_MetaG (SPAdes) (version 2) | ecosystem: Engineered > Bioreactor > Anaerobic >... | reverse complement strand
CAGCAAAAACGCGAAAAGGCCGGTCGCGCCGGGAAAACCTCAAACCTGAAACCTCAAAAAAGACATCGAAAACCCAAGCAAATACGCATGGGTAAGGGCTGATTGCGCGGCCTATGGGATGCTAGTGATGTTTTTTTGATTTGTATGTGTTGCGGCCTGTCTTTAAAATCAAGACAACGGAAAGAGAAATTATTTGTCCGGTGTGTGGAGTGCCGACAGGAGGTCCCTATGAGCCTATTGTGCGGTTGTGATGTGATGACGCACAGTCGTGTGACGGTAAGCCTTGTGCGTGATCTTCGGCGCGTCTCCATGAGCAGAATCACCATGTTTGTGGTGGCAGCCTGTCTTCTGATTGGTCGGCAGGCAGCGGCGACTCCTGTGCCGGTGGTGCATTGGACGTTTGACGGCGGCTCGGCGGCTAACGTGGGTAGCGGCGGCAGCGCTTTGGATGGGACGGTGTACGGTGACCCAACTTTCACCAACGGCATGGGGGGGGCTGCCCTCGTGCTGGATGGTGTGGATGATGTTGTGGCCTGCAACTATCAGTTGCCGGATCAGGGATCGATTGCTCTCTGGTACACCCCGGATAGTTTCTACAACTGGAACACGATCTTTGATAATTCTGCCCATAATGATTATTGGGAGATGTGGATTTACGATAACAGTATGGTGCGTTTCCGGGTAGGGCCGCCTGCTGTGGAGGGCCAAGCGTCGTCGGGCCAGTTGGATTTCTCGCTGAATTCGCTGAATAGCTCCAATCATTGGTATCATATTGTGGTCACTTGGGATCGTGCTGCAGCGTTGGCCACCATGTACGTCAACGGTGTTTTGCGACAAAGCCGGACGATTGAATTATGGCAGGTGCCTGGCAGCATCGTTTACATCGGTGGCGGTAGAAACACGAAAGGCAAGGGCCAGGTTGATGATGTGCGCATCTATGATGTTGCGCTGACGGAAGAGCAGGTGCGTGCGGTGCATGCCGAACTTGCAGAGCAGACGCCGATGATCAGTATTTCGTTCGACGAGTCGGAGGCCAATCGCGGTGCGTCAGGGGGCGCACGTTATGACGCCGTGCTTTACGGCGCACCGATCTGGACGAATGGATTGAACCACCGGGGAAAAGCGTTGATGCTCGACGGCATGGACGATTATGTCGCCGTGTCATATAAACTGCCTTCGTCCGGCTCCGTTTCGTTGTGGTACTATGTGCCCGGTCCGTGGTACAATTACAATTCGATTTTCGACAATTCGGCGCATGAAAACTGTTATGAGTGTTGGGCCGATTTCAACGGCAATTTGCAGTTCCGCCCAGGTGATAGGGGCGGGTTTAAGACCGTACACAACCTTGGGGGCGGGAGTAACCGCTGGTATCACGTGGTCTGCACCTGGGATGCGGTCTCCAGCAACATGACGCTCTATGCCAACGGCGTTGAGCGAAGTCGCGTGGTGAACATGAGCGGCGAAGCCTGGCAAACACCCGGAGCGACCTTCTATATCGGCGGTGGACATCCCGGGAATACGCATGGCAGAGGTGCCGTGTCGGACTTGCAGATCTTCGAGGCGGCGCTTCCGCCCGAGCGCGTGCGCCAATTGTTTGAGACGAAACGGATGCAGCAGGGCGGGTTGAAGGCCTATGTGCCCTTTGACGGTACGGCGGAGGATGTGGTCGGCGGCCATGCGGTGGTGTTGAGCGGTTCGCCAACCTTTGTCAAAACACAGGGCGGTTTTTACAAAGGGTTGAGCTGTGCCGGGGTGGGGTCTCAGGATCATGCCTCGATTTCCAATGTGATGGGGTCGATGGTTGGCACCATTGCGCTCTGGTACTACGCTCGCGGCCCCTGGTACGACTTTCAGACTATTTTCGACAACTCCGCGCATGGGGACCATTGGGAGTGCTGGATTTACGCTAGCGGTGTACTGCAGGTCCGTACAAGCCGCAGGCCGGATAATACAAATGTGGGTACGATGCCTTTCGATCTCAACACGCTGCGAGGGTCGAATAGTTGGTATCACATTGCTTATGTCTGGGATCGTGGCCTGGGACAGACCCAGCTTTATGTTGACGGGGTTTTCAGGGCGAGCGCTGATTTGAATTCACACTGGTGGACCGATCCCCATCCGACGTTACATCTGGGAGGCGGTAACCCCGGGAATACCAAGGGCAACGGCATCTGGGACGAGGTGCGCGTCTACGACCGCGCGTTGACGGACGCGGAGATCGCCGCGCTGACGGTGATCCCGCCGATGCCGCCGCCACGAGGCACGCTGATCTTGCTTCATTGAGAAGCCGGCCGCGGGTGATCGAGAAGAATCGTTCAACGCTCAACTTTCAAGTTGGGGATCAGAAAGGACCGACACGGATCATGACACGGACAACGGCATGGATGATGGCTGGAATCATGATGGCTGGGTGGGCCGCGGCGCAGCCACCGATCCGCTTCATCTCGCATCGCGGAGAATCGGCGGATGCGCCGGAAAACACGATGGCGGCCTTTCGACTGGCAGTCGAACGTCAGACGGGCGGCTTCGAGTGTGACGTCTATCTGACGGCGGATAACGAAATCGTCTGCATGCATGACACCACGACGGCGCGGACCACGGACGGCAATCTCACGGTCGCCTCTTCGACGCTGGCGCAACTCCAGCAGTTGGACGCGGGCTCGTGGAAGGGCGCAAAATACGCCGGCGAGCGTATCCCCACGCTGTCGGAGGCGCTGACTTTGGCGCAGGACGGCCTGGAGATCTATGTCGAGATCAAAGGCGGCGCGAATATGGTGCCGCGCCTGAAGGAGGTCATCGAAGCAGAGCCCAAGGCCACGCCTGAACGTGTGGTGCTCATTAGCTTCCAGTCTGCGGTTATCAGTGCCGTGCGACAGCAACTGCCGGCCTATCGCGCTTATCTGGTGGCCAGTTCGTCAAACGTGGATGGGGTGTTGTCGCCGAGCGTTGCACAGGCCATCGCGAATTTGCAGGCGTGTGGTGCGAGCGGTCTGGATCTGCAGGCCAATGGCCTGATCGACGCAAATTACGTACAGGCGATCCAGAACGCGGGCTACAGTTTCCATGTCTGGACCGTGAACGACATCCAGACGGCCGCCTCGCTGGCTGCCATGGGTGTGGACTCCATCACGACCGATAAAGGGATGTATTTGTCATCCATTCTGAATGGGGTTCCTGCTGTGTCCTTGCCGACACCTGTCATCCACTATAGTTTTGACGACGGGACGGCGACCAACCTGGGGAGTGGCGGCGGAGCCTACAACGGGACATTGCATGGCTCTCCCGCCTTCACCAACGGCATGGGCGGGTCTGCCCTCGTGCTGGACGGTGTGGACGATGTTGTGGCCTGCAGCTATCAGTTGCCGGAACAGGGGGCCGTCGCACTCTGGTATCGCCCGGATTTTTTCTATAATTACAACGAGATTTTCGATAATGCAGTCCATAGCGAATGGTGGGAGATGTGGATTTATGACGACGGACGTTTACGCTTCCGTGTTCACAAAGATGACGCGAGTGGCGTGGGATACGATCTGGATAACCTCAACGGGTCGAACCACTGGTATCACGTTGTGGTGACGTGGAGCCTGCCGGCAGCGGAGACGGCCCTGTACATCAACGGGATGCGTCGCGCGACCGGTGTGATCTCCCAGTGGGTGACACCGGGCACGACGTTCTATATCGGTGGTGGTCACAGTGGCAATCATAAAGGGCGAGGCCTGGTTGATGATGTGCGCATCTACGATGTTGCGCTGACGGAAGAGCAGGTGTGGGCCCTACATGCCGAACTAGGGGAACAGACGCCGATGGTTCACATTGATTTCAACGAGTCATCGACGAACATCGGTGCCGGTGGCCCACGTTATGATGCGACTCTGAATGGTGAACCTGCCTGGACGAACGGACTTAATGATCGATGGATGGCGCTCGCGCTGGATGGCGAGGATGATGTTGTGGCGATACCGTATAAATTGAACCAGGCGGGGACGGTCTCGTTGTGGTATTACGCTCCTGGCCCCTGGTACAATTACAACTCCATTTTTGACAATTCGTCGGGAGGCGATAATTATGAGTGTTGGATTGATGGTAGTGGGGCCCTGAATTTCCGAACAGGACGTCCTGAAAAGATCGCGTCCTCTCTGGGTAGTGGGTCCAATCGCTGGTATCATATCGTCTGTACCTGGCACACGGCATCCCTGACGACGGTGTTGTATGTCAATGGTCAGGAGCGCCGCCGTCTTGTTGATACGAACAATTGGCCGAATGCCGGCAACTGGTTTTACATTGGTGGCGGGCATAGTGGTAATACAAAGGCACGGGGTGCGGTCGCCGACTTTCGCCTGTACGACGCACCGATGTCGTCGAATCGCGTGGCAGAGCTTTTTTGGGATATGCGGAGGCGGCAGGGAGGCCTGAAGGCCTATGTGCCTTTCGACGGTACGGCGGAAGATGTGGTCGGCAGCCATGCTGTGGTGTTGAGCGGTTCGCCAACCTTCGTTAAGTCGCAGGGCGGTTTTTACAAAGGGTTGAGTTGTGCGGGGCCAGGGTCGCAGGATTATGTCTCGATTTCCAATGTGCTGGGGTCGAAGGTCGGCACGATCGCCCTCTGGTACTATGCGCGTCCTTGGTACGACTACCAAACCCTTTTTGACAATGCCGTGCACGCGGATTATTGGGAGTGCTGGATTAACACCTCCGGGCAGTTGGGGGTGCGGGTCACTTCTAAGACAGGCGGAGGCGACAGAAGGTACGACTTGGACAATCTGCGCGGGCCCAACAACTGGTATCACATTGCTTATGTCTGGGACTTCGGTATTGGCGAGGCGCTCCTTTACGTGGATGGTGTCTTGCGTGGAACGGCTGTGACGCACTCTTCCGCTTGGGTGGATCCCGATCCGACGCTGTGTCTGTCAGGGACGCGCAACACCCAAGGCAACGGGATCTGGGATGAGGTGCGTGTCTATGATCGTGTCCTGATGGCGGAGGAGGTCGCGGCTCTGGCGGTCGTGCCGCCGGCCCCGCCACCGACCGGGACGTTGATTTCGGTGCGCTGATCGGCAGGGTAATATCGCTTGACGAGATGATCAAGCGCCACCGTCGCAGACCGTGAGCGTCGAGTGTAGGAGAAAGGGAGCACAGGTCGAATCCATGAAGAATCTGACAATGCTGACAGTGATCCTGGGGCTGACGTGGGTCGGTATGGCCGTGCCGCAGACAAAGCCTGTGCGTTTTATCGCGCATCGTGGCGAATCGATGGATGCTCCGGAAAATACGATGCCGGCCTTCCGGCTGGCGCTCGATCGGAATCTTCTCGGTTTCGAGTGCGATGTCTATATGACGGCCGACAATCAGCTCATTTGCCTGCATGATCAGACCCTGGATCGTACAACTGACGGCAGCGGCAAGCCGGGGGATTTTACGCTGGCGGAGTTGAAGAAGCTTGATGCCGGTTCCTGGAAGGGCGAGCGGTTCAAGGGTGAACGTATGCCCACGCTGGATGAAGCGCTGACGCTGGCTTGTCCCGGCAGGGAGATTTACATCGATATTAAACGGGGCGTCGATATTCCGCGCCTCGTTGAGGTCGTCAAGGCTGAACCGCGGGCCACCGCTGACCGGATTGTTTTTCTGGGTGGCAGGCACAACATCCCGCAACTGCGTCAACTCTTGCCGGACTACCGCGCTTACTGGTGCGTCGGCGTGCGCGAAAAGGAGGATGGCACGCTGTCGCCTAGCGCACAAGAAGCGGTGGCGGCGTTGAAGCAGATGGGGGCTCACGGTATCGATATTCAGGCCTACGGCGCGGCAGCGCAGCGGCTGATCGACCGCGAGTATATTCGGACGGTCAAGGAGGCGGGTTTCAGTTTTCACGTCTGGACGATCAACCATCCGACGCGTGCGGCACAGCTCGCCGAGATGGGGGCCGAAACGATTACCACGGATTGCGGTGGCCGGCTGCACGCTTTGTTGACCGAACCGCCGCCCCCATTGCCCACGCCGCTGGTGCACTGGACGTTCGACGGCGGATCAGTGGCGAACAGGGGTACCGGCGGGACCGCCTTCAATGCGGAGTTGATCGGTTCGCCTGAACGTGTGGCGGGTGTGCGGGGGGAGGCGTTGCGTCTGGATGGAAAGGATGACGCCGTCCGTTTGGCTTACCGATTGCCTGCGCAGGGATCGGTGGCGCTGTGGTTCAAGCCGGATGGCTTTTACAACTACAACACCGTGATGGATAATGAGGTGAACGCCGATTGGTGGGAGATGTGGATCTACGAAACCGGTGTGCTGAAGTTCAGGGTGGCGAACGGTACGGGCGAGGTTGCGTGCAATCTCCAATCGTTCGGTGGGGCCGGAAGGTGGTATCATATCGTGGTGGTTTGGGACTTTGTTTCGGCGCGTGTGGCGAAGCTGTTCGTGGACGGCGCGGAATGCGCGTCGAGGGCGATGCCGCAGTGGGTGGAACCCGGTAGTCACGTGACTTTCGGGGGGGGCCATCCGGGAAACAAGAAAGGACGCGGCGATCTGGATGATGTTCGCCTGTATCGTGAGCCGCTTTCGGATGCGCAGGTATGGGCGTTGTTCAGCAATACGAAATAGGAAAGGAGTGTGCCACGTGATGAAGGGTATCTTGCGTGCAGCGTCGGTGTGTGTCTGCTTGGCGCAGATGTCACTCGCGGACGACATTCGTTTCATTTCACACCGCGCCGGTTCTCGTGCGGAGGCGCTGAACGAACCGGCATCTGAGCCGGTGCCGCTGGTACATTGGACGTTTGATGGCGGAGTGGCGACCAACTGCGGTAGCGGAGGGCCCGCGTACGACGCGATCGTGTCCGGCGCAGTGGCGTTTACCAACGGCATAGACGGAGGCGGGCTCTGTCTGCTCGGCGGAAGCCAGGGGTATGCGGCGTTGCCCTATACCCTCGGTGACCAGGGAACGATTGCGTTCTGGTACAAGCCCTCGCGGTTTTACAATTGGAACTCGCTGTTTGACAACACCCGGAATGCCAACCAGTGGGAGATGTGGATCGATGCCGACGCAAACGTCAAGTTCAGGCTCGATGGCGAACAGGGACTCATCTCCTACGCCAACCTCAACAACAAGCACAACGGCTTGAACGTGTGGTATCACTTTACGGTGACATGGGATCGGTATGCGGAGACGAACCATGTCCGACTGTATGTGAACGGTTACGAAAGAAAGAGAGCCGATATCTCCTTCTGGATCGACCCCGGCACGATGGTCTATTTCGGTGGTCATACCGGCAATACGCCGGCCGAAGGCATTCTGGACGAAGTACGCGTCTACGAGACAGCGCTGGCCGACACACAGGTACGGGAGCTGTATGACCCGATCGCCGAGCGCACACCGGTGGTGCAGGTGTCATTCGACGAGAGCGTAATGAACACCGGCACGGGCGGCGAAAAGTTTAACGCGACGCTTGTCGGTGACCCGGTCTGGACGAATGGGCTCAACGGATTTGGCATGGCACTGGCGCTCGACGGTATGGACGATTATGTGTCCATACCGTATCGGTTACCAGTCTCCGGTTCGATCTCTCTGTGGTACTACGTTGCCGGGCCGTGGTATAATTTTAATTCACTTTTCGACAATTCGGCCAATTCTGAATGGTATGAATGCTGGGTTGACGGTGGCGGTAGATTGAACTTCCGGCCTGGTGAACGGGGAGGCTTGCGTGCCGCGCACAGTCTCGGCACGGGGAGCAACCGTTGGTACCACGTTGTATGCACCTGGGACGTGGTCTCCAGTAACATGACGCTCTATGTCAATGGCGTTGAACGCAGTCGCGTGCTGAACACGACTGGCTATGGATGGCAGGAGCCTGGAACAAAATTTTTTACGTCGGTGGCGGGAATGTCAACAATACGAACGGTAGAGGGGCGGTGGAGGATCTGCAGATATTCGAGACACCGCTTTCGCCCGGACGCGTTATCGAGATGTTTGACGACAAACGCACGAGACAGGGCGGAATGAAGGCCTATGTGCCCTTTGACGGTACGGCGGAGGATGTGGTCGGCAGCAATTCAGTGGTGGTGAGCGGTGCGCCAACCTTCGTTAAGTCGCAGGGCGGTTTTTACAAAGGGTTGAGCTGTGCCGGAACAGGGTCGCAGGATTATGTCTCGATTTCAAATGAGCTGGTATCGCCGGTCGGCGCGATCACGTTGTGGTACTACGCGCGCGGCCCTTGGTACAATTATCAGACCGTGTTTGACAATCTGAGCTATCAGGAATATTGGGAGTGCTGGATCTATGAGAACGGGATACTCGCGGCGCGGGTCAGCAACAAGACCGGCGGCGGTGATGTCAGGTATGATCTCGACAACCTGCGTGGTCCTGACAATTGGTACCACATCGCATTCGTCTGGAATCTCGGTTTAGGTCAGACACGGCTGTATGTCGATGGCGTGTTGCGGGCGACCGCTTCGCTCACCGCCGAGGGGTGGATGGATCCTCATCCGACGCTGAATCTGGCGGGCGGTCATGCCGGCAACTCGAAGGGCAACGGCATCTGGGACGAGGTGCGCGTCTACGACCGCGCGTTGACGGATGAGGAGATCGCCGCGTTGACGGTCATTCCTCCCATTCCTCCGCCCGGCGGTACGCTGATCAGGATTTATTAACACGAAAGAAAGGACAATACGAACAATGACTAGGATGATGACTCGGGTAATGGCTGTGGTGATGACGGGCGCGGTGGTGACCGGCTGGGCGCATGCGGAGACGCCGCATGCGCGGTTCATCTCGCATCGGGGCGAATCGATGCGCGCGCCTGAAAACACGATGGCCGCTTTCCGCGCGGCGGTGGAGAATGGTGCGGACGGGTTCGAATGCGATGTCCATCTCACCCAAGACAACGAGATTGTCTGTCTGCATGACGGCTCGACCAAACGTACCGGCGGCGCGGAGTTGAAACCCAGTCAGGCCTCACTCGCCGAGTTGCAGGCGCTGGACGTGGGCTCGTGGAAGGGGCCGCAGTTCAAAGGCGAGCGGATGCCGACATTGAGCGAGGCGCTCACGCTGGCGCGCGACGGTATCGAGATCTATGTGGAGGTCAAGTCTGGCCTGGAGATCCTCCCGCGCCTGGTTGAGGTGATCAAAGCTGAGCCCAAAGCCACACCGGAGCGTGTGCTCTTTATCTGTTTCAATGCGGACGTGATCGCGGCGGTACGTAAAGAGTTGCCGGCGTATCGCGCGTATTGGCTGTCCTCAACCGGGCCCCGAAAGAACGGGAAGCCGGGGCCGACCGTTGAGCAGATCATCGCCCAGGCCAAGGCGTGCCAAGCGTCGGGTGTGGATATTCAGGATTCGGTCGATATCAAGCCCGATTACATTCGTGCGATCAAGGATGCAGGACTCTCAGTCCATATCTGGACGGTCAATCGCGAGCCGCGCGCGCGCGAGTTAGTCAACATGGGTGTTGAGACCATCACCAGCGATTGCGGCGCGGCGCTCAAGAAGGCGATATACGGTGGGATGGCTCGGAAATAAGCCCGCCGCGCGACGGCGCCGTGACTGATCGAGAGTGGTATACTGCAACGCTCAAGATTTTCACGCGGCCTGTAGGTATCCAGAGCAGATGAATCAACGGGGATAGATTGATGGCTAAACAGCGGATTGCGGCGTTCGGCGTGTTGCTGGCCGCCGCCACATCCGGCGCGGCTGAGACTGTGCTGGATCCTTATTACGATGTGGATTGGGATACGGTCACGTATGTGCACTCCTTCACGCACCAGCATGTATCTGCAAACCGATTGCAGATGATGCACAACATGGGTTATGGGCATCTGCCGGTTTCTAATTACTATCCCTCGAAACCGCTCTATCCGTTTCCCGAAGAGTTCCGGCGGGCCCATCCCGAGGTGCTGGGCGCGCCAAACGCGGAGCAGCACAGCACCACGGATTCCCCGTTACACTTCAATGCCGTGGGCAGTTATTATACGACCGGCTATGGTGAGACGCCGCGTGTCCAGCGGGACCGTTCGCCGATTGAGTATGCGTTTAAGGGACTGCATGTGTTCGATCCGGCGAACGAGCCGTGGCGCGGGATCTATCGCCTCGACCTGTCGTTCGCCGCTGTTGCGGGGGCCGGCGCCGAGGCGTCGGTACGCCTCACGGTGGATGGCGCGCGGCAGGTTTCCTATAAGAATTTTTCAGAGCCGCCTGATGGCGGCATCGTGAGCGACCGGGTGCTGACCTTGACCTCAGCGCGTTCTCTGGCGCTGAAAGCCTTGGAACCGGCGATACGCGTACGGATTGCCTTTGATCCTGCGTCGGTGCGTATCACCCAGTTTCGTCTGATGCAGGGGACCTACCGCCCATGGCGCGATGCCTTCCGGGCCGCGCTTGACGGCAATGCGCGGGACGCTGATGGACGCCCCATTGAAGGGCTGATGTTTCCTGATGGGGGCGGTATCACGCTCAACCACCCGACCGAACCCTTATCGCGTGTGACCGCCTATCTGGATTTTGATCCGCGCGTGTTGGGCATTGAGGTGTGGAACCAGCACGTCATGTTTGGCGGGACGACGCTGGAAAAGGCGGCCACAATGCCCTTTTACACGCTGTGGGATGAGGTGCTGAGAACAGGCCGACGCTGTTACGGGTTCTTCGTGAAGGACCATTGCTTTTTCGGTCGCGGCCGCAACGTGCTGATGATGCCTCCCGGCGGCGACGTGGCGTCGCGTGAACGGCAGGCGTTGCGCGCGTACCGTAACGGGTGTTTTTTTGGCCTGATCGGCGCGATGTCCGTCGGAACGGACGGTAAGCCTGTGTCGCCCTACGATCTGAGCGGTTTCAAGTTTACGCGTATTTCGTTGCGTCGTGAGCAGGGACGACCGGTGAGTCTCGATGTGGCAGTTGACGGGGCCGACACGCAGCGCCGTCCGAACATGCAGATCCGGTTCATCACGGACAAGGGGCTCGCGCAGGTCATGGATGGTGGTTCGGCAACCTTTGTTTTGCCGCGTGCAGCGGACGGCAGTATCGCCTGTCGGTATGTGCGGGCTGAGGCCTTCGCATACCCGAACACCCATTCTGGCGGCCAAGCGCTGTCACCAGCCGCATTCTCCGCGCTGAACGTGTTTCAGATCGCGCGTCTGCATGATATGCGGGGCGACAGTGGTGGCGTGGTTTATATGGATGGTGACGCTGGAACCCCGTTGGGCGTTGTCGATATGCTGTTCTCCCAGCCGATTCTTTTCGTCAAATGAGGTGTCGGCTATCGGGCGACGGCGTGGTAGAGGAAGCGGGTGCCGAATGGCGGTAACGGCTCGGGGGGCGTGGTGTACTGGTGAAGGAGCGTGGCGACCGCGACAGCGGGCGTCAGTTCCGGATCGGGATTGAAGCCGCCCACGCGCCAGAGTGTGCCCCAGCCTTCCAACCGGTAGCCGCCGATGAAACCGTGCTCGAGACCGGCCACCAACACAGTGACGGGTGCGCTCGAAGCCGATGGTGTGCCTCGGTTGACCACGCTCACGCACCGGGCGACACGTGCGGCGAGCTCTTCACCGAGCCAGGCTTTTCCTGTGCCGGTCACGCGAAGCGGTTCCGGTTGCTGGTCGACATCTCCCGAGCTGATCGGGAGCCGGAGGTGATTGAGCCCTGCGGCTCCCGTGTGCTCGGTCTGCCAGGCGTTGCCCTGACGGAACGCCGCGCGGTGGAAGGAGTAGGCGGCGGTTTCCCACCAGATGCCACCGCGATTGACATACGCGCGTATGGCATCGAGCGTTTCGCGCCAGCGACCGGGACCTGGTGTCAGGAAAAGTTCGCCGTATGGATTGATGATAGTGAAAACCCGATCCGGCCCTGCGGCCAGAGCGTCGGCAAGCTCTTCATACGTCGACAGCGTGCGCACCGTCAGCCCATGCTGACGAACCAGGGCCGAGGTTTCCAGTGCGGCCCGCCAGGCGGACGGCGTGAGGGTGGTCAAGGCCGGTGCGATACCCGGCCCCAGATCGATCACGGCGACCGCGGGTTTGGCGCCTGGCCAATCGCGCGGCGCGAGAGCGGCGCGTTCGGGCGGCGGCGGCATGCGAGCGATGCTGCCGCGTGGCGGCAAGGTGAGGCGTAGCGTGCCGTCGACCACGCTGAGACGTGTGTCGGGGGCACCGTCGAGCGTGAAAGCGGTGGTGTTGTCGAACGGTGCCGGGATTGAGACGGTGGCACCGGGCGCGCCGTAGAGCCACAGTTCGCAGCGATCCCCTTCACGTTTTGTCACGTATCCGGTCCCATCCGGCGCGCGGCCCGCCGTGAGACCGGGCGCATCGGCGCGGAAACCGTAGGCGGGGAGCTGTACACCCGCGACATTACGCGGGGTATCGCCGAGATTGCAGCGCAGACGCACGTCGCCGTACGTCGCGTCGAGCGTGCCGTCGTCCGCTTCGCGGCGCGGGTCGCCGCCGGCCGCCAGCAACGGGGCACGATCATGCGTGAACGCGCGTAGCGGTTCGCCCAGATAACGGGCGCAGACGTTTTGTTGCAGGCAGGCGAGCCAAGCCAGCCACTGGGCATGTTCGTCCTGCTTGAGCATCCAAGCCGTGACATTGTAACTGAGGCTGTAGCCGAGGCCCAATGTCCAGGAGAGCACCTGATCATTGGTGACGAACTGCCCGAGATCGTGGTGCAGGAAGATCGCCTTGTCGTGCATCAGTGCGAGGGCCAGCGGGAAAATCTCCCATGTGTCGGCCGGATAGACGGCCTTGAAAAGGCGCACCCAGGACGGCCTGTGTGTGGTGGGGACGAGACCCCAGCTCAGGCCGCTAAGCAGGGTCTGGTAATTGGCCACACGGTCCCAGCCGTTTTCGGTGCCGAGCGGTACCACGCGGCTGTCCTCGTCGTTCATTGCGATCATACCCTCGCTGTAGGCATACGGACATGGCGAAGCAGGATTGGTGTCGTAGTGCCAGCCGCGCGCGCCACACTGGTCCTGAAAGAGGATGTCGACCGGGAACTCGCGCGTGAACTGCTGCACGGTGACGCGGTTGGCGGCCTGGACGGCTGGGTGCCAGAGGGTGATCGTCCACCCGGTGTTGTTTTGGTAGCGTTCGCGGCGTGGTTGGCCATCGAGTCCTTTGAGCAGGGGGGCGTCGCCTTCTCGCACAAAGGTCGGCCCTTTGGGGTCATCACACCACCAGGTGGGATTCGTGTAGGGAGAGACCAGATGCCCCATGGCGCGGGCACGGGCGAAAAAGGCGCGCAGCTCTTCGGATGTGCCAAAGGACGGGTGGGGCGGCAGATGGTCGGGGTACTCTTTGTCGAAACCACCTTTGAGATAGTCTGCGAAGTGGATCAACGCGGGCACGGGCAGGCTTTCGAGGGACGCGTCTTTATCACGGCAGGTGCCGCGCAGGTAGACCAGAGGGGCCTGTTTGAGGCGCGCGAGGGTGTCGGCGGCGAGCTTGGCGGTAAGCGGACGGGTGATGTTATTGGCCGTTGCATAGCGCGTAAGATCGTCCGACACGGGTGTGCCAAGGGTCAAACGCACCGTGGGCGTACGCCAGGTGGTGCCGGCCGTGACGTGCGTGTGGAAGGCATGTTCGCAAGAACCGCCCCGTTCATCGCCACCGCAGCCCAATTGGCCCGGCACAAAGATGTCGGCAGGGGATGTGGCGGCCGCCCACGGCTGCGTGACGGTGCGCGGCTGCACGCGGTAGAGTGCGGCGCGACCGTTTTTCGAGTCCAGGTGCATGAAATCGGCAAAGGCGGACGGGTAGGGGAGCGAGTGGGTATAGAAGCGGGCCGGACGCATCACACAGTAGAAGGAATAGCCTCCGACTTCGAACCAGTGCCCTCCCCCTCGGACATATGCCCGCACGGCTTCAAGCGTGTCAGCGAGCCCGTCGTCGGTCGGCACGGGGATGGCTTCACCGTAGGGGTTGAGGATACAAAGATAGTCCGAGGCGCGGGCGGCTGCCAGCATCTCGTGTGCGGAGGTCAGTTCGGTGAAGGTCAGGCGGCCGCGTGAACGGGCGGCGATGGCGGACAACTGATCGCGCCACTCGACGACCGTGACATCACACCACGAGCCGCGCTCCGGCCCGTTGACGAGGCTGACGAGGCCGATACGGGCACGCTGCGTATCGGGCGCGGCGGCAAGTTTGGCGACCGTGGCGGTGACCAGTGGGAGGATAACGGGAGCCTCCTCTTTGCGCACGCCACCGCCGATGCGCCAGAGGCCGCCCTGAGTTCCGCCGAGACGGCTAGCCGAGAAGTAGGGGCCGTGGGCGGAATCGATCAGCACGAGATCGGCTTGTGAAGCGGTAGGGGGGCGATTCACAACTGCCGAAGCTCGGCTGATACGGGATACCGCCATGGGGGAGAACCAGCGTTTGCCTTCTTCGGTCACGACGAGAGGCACAACCGGATCGTGCACCTCACGCAGTCTGAGGTTGCCGCCGTAAAGCTGCCGGTAGCCTGATGGGCCTACACTGGAGAGGGGCCAGCCCGATGGGCGGTCCGCGGGTTGCGGCTCAAAGAAACGGTGGTTCAGCGCGAGGCCGAGACCGGTATTGCCGCTGTGGGGCATGATGAAGCGCTTGACCGAACCGGGTGCGAAGCGTAGACGGCCAGGCAGGTCAAAGCGCAGGAGTGTCTGCGTGGCAGGCGCGGTGTCGGCGGAGAGTTCGATACCGTCAGGCCGCGCACGTGCGCGAACCAGTACCGTCATTTCAGGCGCGCGATAGGTGAAAGTCCATTCATCCTGTCCGGGTCCCGAGTGACTGGCGAAAGTACGCAGCGCGTTGGTGGCGTGGAAACTTGATGCGTGTATCGTAGAACCGTCAGCAAAAGTGGCGGACCACAGGCCATTCTCGCCGCTCTGCCAGACCGATCCCGTCTGTCCCGTGGGGGTGACGGCAGTGATCGCGCCGTGCGCTGGGCTGAAGCGGACACAGCCAGAGGGCGGGGTGAGCATAGGCTCGGTCGCATGAGCGAGCACGAGCGGAACAAACGTCAGACAAGAGTAGGGTAAGTGAGGCATACGACTCCAAGGGTTACGTGCCATCGTACTTGTGGAGTAAGGCGGTTTCAAACTTCTTTAGCGGCCTTTGGCGCAGCATGAAGATCTTGTAGCCGCGGAAGCGCCACCATTTGCGGACACGTAATTGCCAGAGCAAGACCTTTTCGCGCGGGGTCCCGAGCGATTCAGGCGCGAACCGTGCCCAATGCTTGTAGATGCCGGAGAGGTCGAGCCGTTCCAGAAACTTGCGGACACGCATCGGCAGGTGTGCGGTGCGGACGGCGGATTGGAAATCGATCAGGAGCGGTTGGCCGTCCGGCGTGACCAGAATGTTGTTGGCGTTACGCAGGTCAAGATGCACCACCTGTCGGCGGTGCATGTCTCTGACCTGAGTCTCCAGCCGCGCGAAAAATGCGGGAGGAAGTTCGCCCGGAGTGAAGGTGTTGAGTGCGCGGCTCGGGACAAAGCGCTGGGCCAGCGCGAAGCGGTCGAGGCGCATTGTCGCCGCAGGCGTGTAGCCGCCCGACTCGACGCACTGCAGAAACGCGCATTCTCGTCGCGTCATCCACACGCCAAGTGTCCAGCGCAGAAACAGGGGGCGGGCACTGAAGTCTTTGACGAACCATTCGCCGCCGACCGTGACGCGCCAACAATCGGCATTGCACCATCTGCCCTTGTGAATGCAGGTTTTGTTGAGCTTCGAAAAACTGTCGCGATCAAGTTTCATATGTGGCGACATCGTTGAGATCCTTACGATGTGTCTCCTTTATACGATGTTCGTCGGACTGTACGCAAGCCCAGACGTCAACATGTTTCTGGGCAAGGTGCCCGGGGGCGCAGGGCGTTTTTATTTGAACGGTTTTTGTGCGGTGAGGGATCGCATGGCGTACGATCTGTTCTCGCGGCAGGCGTCGGTGAAGTCGCCAAGGTGGCCGTCCGCGGTGCGGGAGTTGAAGAACAGCAG
>Ga0208461_1002261_pt1 | contig 16020 bp, 18 predicted proteins | sample AD_JPNTR4_MetaG_FD_184448 | JGI IMG/M metagenome (GOLD analysis project Ga0208461, IMG submission 184448) | Active sludge microbial communities of municipal wastewater-treating anaerobic digesters from Japan - AD_JPNTR4_MetaG (SPAdes) (version 2) | ecosystem: Engineered > Bioreactor > Anaerobic... | reverse complement strand
ACTTTCATCAAATACTCCGACATCATTAAAAACCTTCTGATGAACGATAACCGCGGAAGGGCTGACGATGCAAAGCGGCAGACATTGGGCAAAAATCCAACCCGAATATTTTTGATGCTTCTTTGTAGTGAATAGACCGAATAATTTTTTTGATTTCAGGGAGAACGGTTGGAACCACACTGAATTCATCCAATCCCAAGCCTATCAGGAGAATTGTTGCAAGCGGATTGCCCGCCATTTGTCCACACATTCCTACCCATACCTGATTCTCTTTACCACGTTGAATAATGTATTGTAAAGATCGTACAACGGCGGGGTGAAATTCCTGAAACAAATCAGCGACAATTTCATTCCCGCGATCAACGGCAAGCAAATATTGAATTAAATCGTTCGTGCCAATACTAAGAAATTGCACTTCCTTCGCAAGATGATCGGTAATCACAGCCGCAGCCGGCACTTCGATCATCACTCCAATTTGAATCTTCTCATCGAAGGGAAGGTGCTTCTGGCGCAAATCATCTTTTGCCTGTTCGAGAAGTTGTTTGGCAAGCTGCACTTCTTTGATACTCATTACCATTGGAAACATGATGGCAAGATTATGCTTGACGCTCGCTCTCAGGATTGCGCGCAGTTGATCTAAAAAGATTTGCGGTTTATCGAGCATCACACGAATTCCTCGCCAGCCGAGAAATGGATTATTCTCTTTGACGCCTTGAGCCATAAATTTATCGCCGCCAATATCGAAAGTACGAATAATAACCTGTTTCGGATACATTGCTTCTGCAATTCGGTTGTAATTTTCATACTGTTCATCTTCGGACGGGAAAACTTCTCGTCCAAGGAGAAAACTCTCTGTTCTGTACAGCCCGATGCCATCTGCGCCTTGTTGTTTCACAAAGTCCAATTCCTCTAAGAGCTCGATATTTGCGGAGAGCTGAACACGGTGTCCATCAAGAGTCTCTGCCGGCTCCTTCCGAAGTTTAGCAAGTCTTTGCGTAAATTGTTCATTGTCGGCTTTTTGTTTTTCAAAATATTCAAGAGTTTCTTGCGTTGGATTCAGAACAACCAATCCATTGGAGCCGTCAATAATGACGACGTCGTTCGATTGAGCAATTGTTGAAATTTGATGTACTCCCACAACGAGCGGAATCTTCAATGCACGCGCTAGTAGAGCCATGTGGCTCGTCGCTCCACCTAATTCGGTAACGTAACCAAGTACATCGTTCCGACTGAAAAGCAATGCATCGGCGGCGGCAAGGTGATGAGAGATGATTATATACGATCCGTCAAGTTTCGACGGTAACTTCTGCTCCTCTAAATTTCGGAGAATACGATTACAGACATCCTGAAGATCGTCAGCACGTTCACGAGTGTACTCATCCTTCGCACCAGTCATAATGCGATAGTATTTTTCAATTTCATCCCGAACAAGAAAATCGGCGTTCTTCTTCTCCTTGCGAATTCGATCGATGATAGTTGTAAAGAGATAATCATCTTCGAGCAAGAGGAGCTGCGCCTCGAATATCTTTGCCTGTTCCGGTCCTAACCGTTGATCGGCAAATTGGAATACTTTCTGAAGTTCATACTGTGAACGCTCACGAGCTTTTTGGAGCCGTTCAATTTCTTTTTCAATTTCTGTCTGATCCAGCGAGCGTACATAGACCGATGGAGTATGCTTGCGGAAGATGTACGCGGGACCAATAGAAATTCCCGGCGACGCTGGAATCCCTTTAAAACGAATTTCTTTGATTGAAGTACTCGTTACCATTTTCTTTACCCATTGATATTATTTACATTGGTTCGTCAAAGCCGCGTTCAAATAAATCCACCATTGCTTTACACGCTTCCTCTTCATCAACACCGTCAAATTTCAGAAGCAGTTTTGATCCTTGCTCTGCGGCTAACGTCATGACACCGATGATACTTTTGCCGTTGATTTCAATGTTGTCCTTTTCAATATAGAAATCTGATTTGAATTTTGCTGCTAATTTTACAATTGCTGCCGCCGGTCGAGTATGTAAGCCTGCCTTATTTCTGATTGTAACTTCCCGCTGAATCATTTTCCATACTCCCGCTTAATAGCTTCGGTTCAGCACTTTTTCTGTAAGCCAGATCAGCATCTGGCGAGCAGGCGTTTCCGGCAGCACAAAAAGTTGTTCCTTCGCTCCTTTAAGATCTTCCTGAATTCGTTCCATGGCTGAATTGATTGCTCCGGTATCTTCGTAAATCTTACGATATTTACCAATCTCTTTCCGTGTTACTTTTCTTGCAAAAACTTTTTCGAGAGCTTTTCGTTCATTTCCTTTTGCTCGCCGCATCGCTTCCAAAAGCAAATAGGTCCGCTTCCCTTCCTGCAGATCGCCGCCAATTGCTTTTCCAAATGTACCTTCATCTCCAATAACATCTAAAAGGTCGTCCTGAATTTGAAATGCTCTCCCAAGATGCGCTCCATAGTTGGAGAGCGCTTGAACCTGAGTTTTGGTACCTCCGCCGATAGTGGCTCCAATTTCTGTTGAAGCTGAAAATAATTTCCCCGTCTTTTTTTCAATCATCATAATATATTCGTTAACGTACACCCGAGTTCGGCTTTCGAATTCCTTATCGAGAGCCTGACCTTCGCACACAGTAACAACAGCTTCTGTAAAAATTTGGGATATCTTTTGAATATCCGGCGTTGGTGTAGAAAGAAGTTCCCGATATGCAAGCGCTAAAAGCACATCGCCAACTAAAATCGCTGTACTCTCATCCCATTTTTTATGCACCGTCGGACGACCGCGACGCGATGGTGCATGATCCATAATATCATCGTGAACAAGCGTAAAGTTGTGAAGAATTTCTATCGCTGCACCAGCCGAAATCGCGTCGGTACTCTTGCCCCCGACTGCTTCGCACGATAACATCAAAAGCACCGGACGAAGTCGTTTGCCTCCTCCTCTAAAAACATAATGACATGGATTGTACAATGAACGAGGTTGCTGCACAACGATCCTTTTTTTCAAATACCGCTCTACTTGTTTTATATAATATTCAAAGTGTAATTCAGGTGTGATAGACATAGGAATTCCGTTTTTGAACTAATGGTTGTTGTTGAAGATCCGATATTGTTTGCGAACCAGTAAGAAACATCGAACCGCGAAATTCTTTTTCCCATCGGTCGAGCAGATTTAGCGCCGCTCTCTTCCCGCCATCTTGAAGCTCTTTGAGAAGAGGACGAGCAACACCAACATAGTTTGCTCCAAAGGCAACCGATTTTGCCATATCGACGCCATTCGATAATCCGCCTGAAGCAATTATTTTAAACGAATGCACGCCGTTATCTCTCAAGGCAGCAACCTCGCGCAGCGCATCAACCGTCGGAATTCCCCAATCCCAAAAAGCATCGATGACCGATTTTTTTTCTTGTTTCGATTTAAACTTTGTTCGTAGAATTTCGACACCAGCCCAACTTGTGCCGCCAGCACCAGCAACATCAATATATTGAACTCCAACATCAAGCACTTTCGATGCCACAGTAGCCGAAATTCCAGCGCCAATTTCTTTTACAAGAACCGGAATAGATATTCTCTTGACAAGAAGTTCAAGCGCTTTCAACACTCCGCTAAAATTTGTATCCCCCTCCGGCTGAAGAAATTCCTGAAGTGGATTGAGATGAATTGCAAATCCATCTGCTTCGATGAGGTCTGCTAAACGGAGAATGTTATCAATTGCATTTGGCTTTAACAATTCAGTTCCACCAATATTCCCAAAGATAGGAATCTCCTTCGATACATTCCGAACAATGGTAAATGAGCTGTGGTACAGTTTGTTCTCTAAAGCTTGCCGCTGACTTCCAACGCCAAGCGCAAGCCCTTTTGTTGCACAGATTTCAGCAAGTTGTTGATTTATTCGTTTCGCCGCCGCATAGCCGCCTGTCATACTTGCAATGATGAGCGGAAATGAAAGCGGTTTGCCGAGAAATGTTGTTGAGGTCGAGATGTCGGATAAGTTTATTTCAGGCAATGCGTTATGGCGAAAGTCCCACTGCTCGAATCCTGTGGTTTTCGTGCGATGGGAAACATCCTCCCGCAGCGTAATATCGACGTGCTGTTGTTTTCGTGAAGTTGTTTTCGATGATTTCATATTCTTTTTCACTTCAAATAATAATCAAATGAGCTTGCAGAATCAAGGAAAACGAAAGAGAGGATTTACATTCAAAAGAAGAAGAGACGACAACGTCATATCAACATTGTTGCATTGGCGTTTGACGCATTGGATTGATTTGTTTCGTTGTGGACAATTTGAATAATCGTACAATGGTGGAAATTGAATTGTGTGTGGGTTCCCTATCACTCACAATCCTGCCCACTCGAAGACGACGACGTTTCCTACGATTACGAAAAAGGTGTCTTTAGTCTGACCAAATTCACTTGCCGGAATTCTACATCAAAACGCCCGACCGTGGAAATTTCAAGTTTAAGATATAAAGTATTAGAAGCCACGTTTTTTCTTCCAAAGTATTTGCTTCCCTGGCATTGACGTCCGTTATTACAACATAACGCAACGTAATCCAGATGGAGCGCACCTATTTCTTAAATATTTTCATTGCAATTACGGATTATTATTTGTAGAATGACGCCAAATGAATCTCGATGCAACGCCAACGACCCATTTGACTTTAGCGGACGACATTCCGACCGCTGGATTTTGGGAAAACGGTACAGATCTGCGCTATATTCAGGAAGTTTTAGGCCATGCCAGTTCCAAAACTACGGGAATATATACTCATGTCAGTAAAAAGAGTCTCAGGAAAATCGTTAATCCCCTCGATCAGGCAATTTTAAATCAAGGAGTAAAGAAAAATGCTTTATAATCTTAAAGACGAAATATACGCCATATGGCGTATATCCCACCAAAATCCGTTGGATATACGAAACAGAAGTTCGTTTAGCCACGAGTTAGCTGCAATTTGCACAAAAGGAGTCAAACTCGATGAAGAAATCAATAACATCAATACTCTTTTTCCCTTTCTTCCTTTTATTTATAGGTTGCGAAAAAGATAGCACGCCTATCGAGCCAAAACCAGAAGAACAACAGGAGTATTTTTGGCAAATCACTAATTTCCCCAAACAACCTGTTCGTTCTCTTGCCACAAGTCAAAATGGATATTTATTTGCTGGAACACCTTTTGGTATTTGGCGTTCAATTGATAGTGGCAACACTTGGCAGTCGTCACTGAATTGGTCAATCAATGGTTATATTGCCACAGGACCTAATGGACACATTTTTGCTACTGCTTTCAATTACGTATTTCATTCTACTGATTACGGTTCGAATTGGACGTACTCTGATTCAGGGTTATTTGTTGAAGTAAATTCCACTCGGTATATTGTTTCTCCATATTCAATTGTTGTTGCTTCAAATGGTGACCCTCTCGTTGGAACCTTAGCAAGCGGGATATTCAAATCCACCGATCATGGCATGAGTTGGTTTAAAACAAACTTTCCTTCCCTAGATAGAGATATTCGTTCTTTGCATGTTACTTCACAAAATGTTGTTTTCGCAGGAGCAAACTTCATCTATAAGGTCATTCTTCGTTCCACCGACAACGGCTCTACATGGATAGAATTACCGTCACTAACAAATAAAATTATTTATGCGCTTGCATCCGATTCTCTCGGCAATATATGGGCAGGTGGTTCATACGGCCTTTATCGTTCTTCTGATAATGGTGAACAGTGGCTGCCAAATGGTTTTATAGATTCAATTGTAACTTCCGTAGCTGTATCTCCTTTAGGACGTGTATATATTTCAGTTTTAGGTTACGGTGTTTTCATTTCTACAGATATGGGATCATCTTGGCAACCAATAAACTCGGGATTAACAGATTTGGGGGGCACTTGTTTACTGATTGATAATCGTGGCTATCTGTTTGTAGGTACAAATAATGGAATTTTTAAAAGCAAAAAAAGTATTTTCTGACAAGTGCAAACTGCAGCTAACAAGCAAAAGCACTTCGCTCAGCCAAGTAATCTTGAGCGAATCACGACTGGCGTCGGATTCGCTCAATGCCCCGCAACGCGAGAATATTTTTTTAATAGCGTTGCGGTGCACTGCGTGCTTTTGCCACACGTTATGTGCTATGCTAACAAAACAACGTAATAAGTAACTAACAATTAAAACAAATAAAGTATGTTTAAAAATCCATTTTCATTTGAAGGACGAATCAGAAGAACTGAGTATGGTTTGTCATTTATAATTTTTGGTATAGCAAAGGTTATAACACAATTTATTGCTGTAGGTATTGCAGGTACGAATAGTTCAGATATGAGCGGTGCAGTAGTCCTATCGTACATTTTTCTTATACCACTTCTTTGGTTTCTTTGGGCACAAGGTGCAAAAAGATGTCATGACGTAGGTAAGAATGGATGGTGGCAAATAATTCCCTTTTATCCAATTTATTTGATTTTTGGAGAAGGAATTAAAGGAGAAAATGAATATGGCGAAGACCCGAAAAAAGTATCTTCTGAAACAAGTAACTTTTAAATTAAATGTGGTATAAAATAATTGAGATTATAGATTGGTTTGGCGAAATGACCGAAAGGTATAAACTAATACGTGACTTTAACAAAGCAGGGAAGAATGCATTTATAGCAGGGATTACACCAACATTATTAGAAGCAAAAATCACAAATGGCGACAGTAACTATCGTCATCAATTTTCAAAATTCTTAGGTGGTGGTTACAGAATTAAAGCACTTTCAGGTAGACCGCTAAATAGAGAAGAGATGATAGAAATCGGAAAAATAATTCTTGAAAATAAAGAATTAGTGAGAAAACTCATTGCTCTTGGCTGGGATACTCTGGAAGTACATGACAATTCTGGCTTTAATGGTTGTAAATGGCCATTAAAAGATTATGCTAATATTGGTGGATATTTAAATTAAAAAAACATGAACTTTTTACAAATCGCAATTAAAGACACAATACAACAAACTAATCTAATTGAAAAAATAAACTCTAATTCAATTAACATTTGGCATTATATAGCATTCGGAGAATTTTTAATTATACTTTCATTGGTTTTCTATATAATTTATCTGAAGCGAAGACAAACATTATCAAAATTTGAAAAAGAAATTCTTGAGGCGAAAAATACTGACATTGATATGGACGATTTAATGTTAAGCATTAACAAGTCGAGGGAGCTTTATAAAGAACTTAGCCGAAAATGCCATCCAGACCAACACATGAATAGTGAATTCCAAAAGGAAATTGAGGAACTATTTCAAGAGATAACAAAAAATAAGAGAAACTTTCAAGAACTGGTAAAGTTAAAAGACATTGCAGCTAATAAGTATAACATAAAAATGAACTAGATATGGAAGTAGGTGCAGTAATATTATTTAACATTATCTTTTTCGGTTTGCGAATTTTCGGAGGTATTTATTGTGCTCAAAAAGCAGACAAACTAAATAGAAGTGCAGGAGGCTGGGCTGTATTCGGCTTATTTTTTCCAATAATTGCAATTATTTGGATTAGTAATTTGAAAAAGAATATTATATGGCATGACAACATAGAAATTACTGAAAAGAAATGAAGCACAAGCACATAACATCACCTATACGCAAGCAGGGTTTTCGTTCTTCGTAGGACAGGAAAGTGGTAAATTCAAAGTTCAGTTCTTCGTAGGAAGTTCAGTGGTTAAAATCCCTGCCTGCGTATAGCTGAAAACCGTTACCTGCAAGCCTAAAAGACGACACAGTAAGAATGAACGACAGAAATATATATAAAAAGACGGGACAAATGAACTATCAGACAGCCGACCCAAAAGCCAAGGCTTCTGTATTTTTATTTTTTCCCATCGCACATTTTTTAAAAACAATTTTAACCAACCGCAAAAATCGCACATTTGGTTTTGTCCGAAACACACGCCAACCCTTCGCAAAACCAAAAGAGCCATTTTTTGCCAACGCACAACTGAAAAACATAAATTCGAAAATTATTAACTGGCAGTATAGATGAACTTAATTAAAAACAATCCATACAGGATAGTCGGTTTGCTCGTTGGAGCAACCGCAAGGGAGCAGACAAAGCAAATAAGCAGGCTCAAAAAATATATTGAAGCCGAACAAGACCCGGTAGACGACTTTAGTTTTCCTGCTCTGGGAAATCTTCATAGAACTATTGAGAAAGTCGAAGAAGCAGCATCAAAACTAAACCTTGATAATGACAAGATAAATGCAGCCTTATTCTGGTTTTGGAATGGCAACCCAATAACAGATGAAGCTGCTTTTGAAGCATTGAAAAGTGGCGACATTGAAGCAGCAAATGAAATTTGGGGGAAACTAATTACCAAAACTGACGAAGAAGGAAAAAGATTTTGGAAGCCAGTTACAGGAAAAAACTACTCTGCTTTTCATAATTTTTCTGTTCTAAATATTATTCGAGCCAACGGCAATTTACACAATGCTGTTGTAGCAAGTTTGTATTTTCTTGAAAGCGACTTTGTTCAAAAATTTGTTTCATCTGTAGTAGATGAAACGCACAAAACCAGCAAAAAGGAGCTACAACTAATATTCCTCAACCAACTTTATACAGACCTGGAAGCCAACAAAAAATCATTAATACCAAAGTTCCTTGAAATTCTTAATAATCAAGATTTTTTAGCGAAGCAAGATTTTATGATAAGATTTGTTCAAAAGCTAATTGAACAAATTGAGCATAAAATTGAAACAGCAAAAAATAAGAGAAAAGCTAGCAAAGCCAATGCTGCGAAAGCAGGTGAAGAATTGTTTACATCAACTGCAAACGACTTGAATCAACTTAAAAGTATTGTTGGTGCATCTGATTTAAAATATACTTCCATATCCGACAAAGTTGCCAATGAAGTTCTACAATGTAGCATAGACTATTTTAATGATAGTCAAGAAAAGGACAGCAATTCTGATTATTGGGAAACATCAATGAAATTGGCTAAACAGGCAAAAACTCTTGCAATTGGTAAGCTTACAAAAGACAGGATTAAAGACAGCATTGAAACACTTGAAGAAATGAAAGAAAAAGAGCTTTCTCAAGCTATCGGTGTATTAAAATCCATTAAATATGCTTATGAAGAAGCGTGTAGACAAATTGACAAACAAGTTGAGGAAATACAATACGATACGATTGGAACTTTAAGAGTTCCAAGATTCAATATTTCGATAAATTGGAGCAAGGTAGAAGAAATGAAGCGGAACTGTCTTGCTTGGGACAAAGTAACTGAGGTTATCCGTGAAGCTATCCCCCCTCAAAACATTGAAAAAATAAAACGAGCTAGCAACACAACTAAAGTAAGTGAATATAAGAGTTTGGTTAATTTCTTAACGAGCAAAATCCCTTACTCATACAAGAACAGAATAGAATATATCAATTATTGGGAAACACCAAAAACAACAACTTCGTCAAGTACTTCATCGACCACGTCCAGAACAACAACAGGTTCAAGTTCATCAAGCGACTTTGAATTTGCCCCTAATGCATGGTGGATTTTAGGACTTGTAGGCTTATTTATTGGAGCAATAGCTGGTGGTGGTGGTGGTGCCGTAATTGGTGCTTTGATAGGTGCAGGTATAGGTTCAAAATTTAACAACTAATAAAAGATTATGAAAAGAATAATGACATCAATTTTAATTTTGGCAAGCGTAAACGCTTTTGCACAAACAGAAACCTTAACCAAAGATGATTTGGCCATGGAACTTCAACCTCTAAAAACAAGTATTCAGACCTTGCAGAAAGAGAACGGAAGTTTAAAATATGAAATAAGCAATCTGAACATAAAGCTTTCAAATGCTTATAAAAGCATTGATAGTTTAAGAACTCTAACGCAAAAAAATAGCTCTGCTATTTCGCAAACTGCAAGTGAACTTGGCATCAAAATCTCGGCAACAGAAACTAATACCAACCAAAAATTCATGGAGGTTGATAAATCACTAATTAAAAATTCACTATATGGAATGATTGGAGTATTAACTGCAATTCTTATTTCAATATTTATTTACTGGCTATTAAATAAACGACAAAAATCAGATAAAACCGATATTTTCGAAAAACTTAGCCGAACTAAAGCTTCCATCGAAGAAAGTCTTGTGAAACAATTCGAAAAACAAACTGAATTACTGAATGCACAGATACATCTCCTTGTGCAACAAAATAAAAATATTCCAGCAAATGCAAATCAAGAACCTGACCATTCTTTGGCTCTTAAGGTAGCAAATGAAGTAAATCTAATTGAAAGAAATTTATCCTTAATGGATTCTAATGTGAAAGGATATAAGCAATTGAAAAAATCTATCGAAAAAATTAAAGACAACCTGAATGCTAATGGTTATGAAATAATTGAACTCTTAGGGAAAACATATCACCCCGGTTTACCGGTTACTATTATTAACTCTTTTCCGGATGAAAATTTGGAGAAAGATCAAGAGGTTATTTCTAAAATCCTTATACCTGCAGTGAGGTATAAGGATAAAATAATCCAAACAGCACAAATTGAAGTTAGTATAGGCGTTTAACTTTACAAATAATAGAAAATATGAGAACTAAAATTGATTACGGCATCGACTTAGGAACTACCAATTCTGCAATAGCAAGGATGCAAAATGGCGCACCTGTAATTATTAAAAGTGACAAACAAAAAGATACAATGCCATCCTGCGTCCATTTTACAAGAAAAAAAGATATTTTGGTTGGTGACCCTGCTGTTGATGCTTTACAAAATGATAATGTTAGAGCATTAAGAACTTTCGAAAAATCAAAATCAAACACATTTATTGAGTTTAAAAGAACTATGGGAACTACAAATAAATACTATAGTTCCCACATGGATCAAGAATTTACCTCTGAGGAATTATCTGCAGAAGTTCTTAAAAAGCTTAAATCCTTTGTAAAAGATGACAATATATCATCAATAGTGATTACTGTTCCTGCTAAATTTTTAAATCCACAGAACGAAGCAACCATGCAAGCTGCCCGTTTGGCAGGTTTTAAACAAGTTCATTTATTACAAGAACCTGTTGCAGCAGCAACTGCTTATGGATTATCTTCGAAAGTTAAAAACGGATTTTTATTAGTATTTGATTTTGGCGGTGGAACATTTGATGCTGCATTATTAAAATCAGAAGAAGGGATATTATCCATCAAAGATACAGAAGGTGACAACTGGCTCGGAGGAAAAAACATTGATGAAGCCATCGTTGACCAGATAATTATTCCAAATTTAAGGAAAAATTATGAATTAGATTCCTTTCTTTCTGATCCAGAAAAAGTAGAGATTTTAAGAAATGCTGTTAAACCTTATGCCGAAGAAGTAAAGATTCAACTTTCTTTTAAAGATAAAGACACCATTCTATCACAATTGGGAGATCTACCATTTGTAGATGAAAATGGTAAAGAACCTGAAATTGATATTACTGTTGACCAAAAAGATATGGAGAGGGTAGTAACACCTATATTCCAGAAAGCTATCGACATTACAAAAGCACTATTAAAGAGAAACAACTTAAAAGGAACCGATTTAGCAGCTCTAATTTTAGTAGGTGGTCCTACATACTCACCTATATTACGCAGGATGTTAAAAGAACAAATAACGGATAAATTAGATACATCCGTTGACCCGATGACAGTAGTTGCTAAGGGGGCTGCATTATTTGCATCAACTATATCAATATCAGAAGAAATTAAAGAGGAAAGTCGGGATAAAACCAAACTTCAGTTGGATATTAAATACGAAGCAACAACAGTTGAAACGGAAGAAATTGTTAACGTAAAATTGTTACCAGAAAAAACAGAAGGTACAATTCCTGAGAAAGTATTTGTAGACATCATAAGAAAACCTGAAGGTTTTTCTACCGGTAAAAAACAAATTACAGAAAAATCTACGCTAATAGACTTAATTCTTGAAGAAAATTGTACCAATGAATTTGAAATTGTAGCATATGACAATTTTGGTAACAGAATTAATTGCCAGCCACACAAGTTTACAATATTACAAGGAATAGGTGGGGTAGATAGTATGCAAGTTTTACCTTACCATATTGGCATTGTAAAATATTTTCAAGAAGAAGAAAAGGATCTATTTTTTCCAGTAAAGGGACTTGAAAAAAATAAAGCGATAAAATCCGGTATCACTGGAGTAGCTGATAATTTAAAAACAAGACGAGATATACGTCCAGGAGTCAAAGAGGATATAATTAGAATTCCCATCTACCAAGGTGAATATAATGCTGAAGGAACTAACCCTGATTTGAATTATCACATTACGGATGTAATTATCTCAGGAACTACTATACCAAAACTGCTGCCAGCGGGCAGCCCTGTTAATATTAGAATTAAAATTGATTCTTCCTCTTTAATGACATTTATTGCAGAATTTCCAACTATTGAACATGAGGAAGAATTAAAAATAGAAATTAAACAAGCTGAACCACCTAAAGCTGAAGATTTAAAAATTAAATTCGAACAATCCAATAAATTAGCTAAAAAAGTAAACAGATACGACATATCGGAACGACTTGAAAAATTAAAAGATGACATTGAAAGCATTGGTTCAACAGCAGATGGCAGGCTACGTTTAATGGATGAATACCGCAAAATATTATTAGATCTTGAAAAATCATCAAAAGAAACTGAATGGCCAAAAATTGAACAAGAACTCAAAGATTCGTTTTATGAACTTGAAGAATTAATTGAAAAAATTAAGGAGAATGGTGTAGATGATAATCTAAATATGAATAAGATTAGCGCATACATTGAAGATTTTAGAAAAAAGATTGAGTTAATTATCAAAGAAAAGAACATCAAAGAAGCTAAATTATTAAATCGAGAAATTGATCAATTAGACTTTGAACTTCGTAATGCAGTTACAGGGAATGCAATGGATGCTCAATTCCTAAAGCATTTTAATGATAATTTTAATTCATTCCATTGGAAAAATTCCAGCAAAGCAAGACAACTCATTAATCAAGGAATGCAAATGGTGAATAGTGGAAATACAAGTTCAATTAGGCCAATATTGGTAGAACTAGTTGGCTTATTACCTCAAGATGAAATTCCAGAAACACTCGAATAATGAATTTAAATAAAGGCATATTACCAAAAGGTTTTACCATCAATAGTAAATATAGCATTATGCTTTTTATTAAACAGGGCACTAATGCTGAAACATATCGTGTAATTGATTCTAGTGGTAATCTTTATTTCTTGAAATTATTCAATTATGCAAAAACACATCGTTCAGCATTTGATAACGATAACAACCTTTTGGAAATCGAGCTTTTGAAAAAAGTAAAACATAAAAATATTGTTTCATACAAGGATAGTGGTGAGCTTATTTATGAAAACAAGAAGTTTGGGTATTTGATATTAGACTTCATTCCCGGTGAAACTTTAGCAGAGAAAATAATTAGAGAGCCATTTACCAATTATTACGACATTCAAAGCATAATATCTGATGTTTTAGAAGGTCTAAATTATTTGCACAGTTTACCCGAGCCGATAATTCATAATGAAATTACATCTCAAAACATTATGCTTGACTTATCAGGAGATGTTCCTAAAGCTATAATCATAGATTTTGGATATGCCCGTTCATTTCATCAATCAACTAAAGCATTCAATAAAACAGGATTAAATTTAAACTATGTTGCATCGGAATGCTTTAATGGACTATATTCACCGCAAAGCGATATTTATTCTGTTGGGGCTGTAATGTATCAATCACTCTTTGGATTGCCACCTTGGTTTAAGGACGTTTCAAAATTTCAAACAGACAGAACGAATGCAGAAGAACTTGTTTTGCAAGAAAGAACCAGACCTTTGACTTTTCCAAAGCTTTCAAATGAATTTATCGGATATAATGAGGAAACAAATTTGATTCTTAAAAAAGCTTTAAGTCAAGATATAGAAAGCCGTTTTCAAACTGCCAATGAGTTCCTTAAAGCACTGAATGGTGAGATTGAAGTTGAAGACATTGATAAGGTTCAGAAAGTAAAATCAGGCGAAAAACCCGAAAAGAAAATACAAAGCAAAAAAGTTAAAGGGAAAGGGTTTGATGCTATTGCAGGAATGAAGGACCTTAAAGAGCAATTGAAATTAGATGTAATTGATGCTTTACACAACCCTGAAGAATATGCTAAATATGGATTAAGTATTCCAAATGGGATGTTATTGTATGGACCTCCTGGATGTGGCAAAACTTTTTTTGCAAAGTGTTTAGCAGAAGAAGTAGGTTTTGAATTTATGCTTCTTACACCTGCTAGTTTAAAAAGTAAATATGTAAATGCTACGCAAGAAAATATAGCTAAATTGTTCGAGGAAGCTGAAAAAAAAGCCCCAATACTAATTTTTATTGATGAAATAAATGAGTTATTGCCAAACAGAGAACATGATAATGTTCATGAAATGTCAAAATCGGCAGTAAACGAATTTTTGGCACAAATGGATAGAACGGCAGAAAAAGGAATTTTCATCATTGGAGCAACCAATTTCCCTCATAATATAGATCCGGCAGCATTACGTGCAGGTCGCTTAGAGAAGAAATTTTATTTGCCCCCACCCGATTTTGAAGCAAGAAAATCCATGTTTGAAATGTATTTAAAAAACCGTCCATTAGATTTTGGAATAGAATATGATCAATTAGCCAAATTAACTGAAAATTATGTTTCGGCAGACATTGAACTTTTAGTTAATGAAGCATCAAGATTGGCATTGAAAACTAAGTCAAGAATATCAATGAAAATTCTGGAAGAGGTAATCAAGAAAACTAAACCATCTGTTCCATTACAGGAGTTAAAGAAATATGAACTGATAAAAGCAAAAATGGACGGAGAAAGCATTGATCAAAAAAACGAAAGACCACGCATTGGATTCAAATAATAAAATATAGAAAATATGGACACAATATCATTTGACAAACTTTTGTTTAAAACCGCATTTTGCTGTATGGCATGTGACGGGAATATAGCCCAACAAGAAATAGCTGTAATAAAATCAGTATGTGAAAAATCACCAGTGCTTAAGTATTTGAATTTTGAAGAGGAAATTAATTCTCTTATTTCCGAAACTAATTACAAAGGTAAAAATTTCATTAATGAATTTTTTAATGCTCTTAGAAGTACTGATCTTTCGGAAGAAGAAGAATTAACTTTAATTGACTTTGCGATTCAGGTTATTAAAGCAGACGAGCATATCGAGTATTCTGAAATCAAATTTTTCAAAAATATTCGTCACCGTTTGAAGGTAAGCGATGAAAAGATTTTAGAACGCTTTCCTGACATTGAACAGTATTTGGAACAAGATATTATTACAGACGGATTTCTTGACAAAATCACAAGCCAATATTTTGAGGCGATCGAGTTGCCACAATTTGACCTAATCAGCATTGCTGACAATTCACAAGATGACAAGAATTAGTATGAACAACGCAATTAAAATAGGCTTAGCGATTTTGTTTTTTCTTTGTTTGGCTGATATGCAATACGGATTTTATCAGTTTGTGAGGTTTGCAGGCCTAATTGGTTTTGCAATTTTAGCATATCAAGCAAACAAACAAGGCAGACAAACAGAAATGATAATTTACTGTGGACTTGCTTTGCTATTTCAACCGTTTTTCAAAATTGCACTTGGCAGACAAATGTGGAACATAGTTGACTTAGTTGTAGGAATAGGACTTATAATATCATTATTTATGAAACCAAAGGAAAGCCCACGCTAAAAGCAAGCACATTTGCAATTCGCACAAGCCAACGCACAGACCAAAAATTGCAAAAGAGCTTGCTTTGCCAACGCAGCCAAAAATTGTTTTTAAAAAATCTTCCAACGCTTCAAAAAATAAAAATACACCGACACACAGCCCAACAAACACAGCAGAGAATGACACTGAACCTCAATATTGACAAGACATACAACGACACGATGGACAGAAGGCCAGCAGGTAACAGCCGTTTGCCGCAATGGGGGCTGACGTGGTTAAATCAAATGCAGTGCTTCTATCAACATTTGTGCTTG
>Ga0208461_1002260_pt1 | contig 16026 bp, 10 predicted proteins | sample AD_JPNTR4_MetaG_FD_184448 | JGI IMG/M metagenome (GOLD analysis project Ga0208461, IMG submission 184448) | Active sludge microbial communities of municipal wastewater-treating anaerobic digesters from Japan - AD_JPNTR4_MetaG (SPAdes) (version 2) | ecosystem: Engineered > Bioreactor > Anaerobic... | reverse complement strand
TTATACCACCTGCATAATAAATATGATTGTCTTTGATCATTATCATATCGTAAAGCCCTATTCGGTGATTTTCGCCACCACCGATTTTCACGGCTTCTTTTTCGATGAGACGCAAGCCGGGTGTAGTTTTTCTCGTGTCGAGAACTTTAGTTTTGAGTCCTTGCAACTTTTGAACATATTGATTTGTATGAGTTGCTATACCGCTCATCCTTTGCATAAAATTTAATATCGTTCGTTCCACTGCAAGAATATCACGCTGTGGTCCGGAAAGTTTAAAAACCACATCTCCATTAGATACTTTTACACCATCGTCAATGAATGTTTCGAGATTTAGTTTTGGGGAGTAATAATGAACTACTTTTTTTGCCACGTCAACACCGGCAATAATTCCATCTTCTTTAACAAGCAAAACAGCCTCAGCTTTATTATCTTGGGGAATACAACTTAATGAAGTATGGTCGCCATCGCCTATATCTTCGGCAAAAGCTCTCTCAATAAGAGGAAAAAGATATGAATCAGAAATCATAAATCTTTATTCTTCTTCTATACGCATTTGATGAATTAGCAAATTTGAACCGGAACCTTTGAGCAAAAAGTAAACACGATATGTTTTGCCGTTTACAGTTTCGAGACTTCCAATAGCATATTGAGCAGATTCTTTGCCTCCTTGATGAAGAACATTAAAATTTTTTACTTTATTTTTATCAAAAAAATCTTTCAGAATTTTTTCGGCTTGCTGCTTACTGTACACGTCGTCAATATTTATAACTACCAATTCAATGCTGGAATTAAAATATTTTGCAAGTTCTGTAGCATTTCCAACCTTTATTGCATCAAAAATTTTAGGCGGAATATTAAATATTGGCAAAAGTGCTGATTTTACCGTAATTACAAAACCTAAAAAAAACACTAACATTATCAAATTCAATTTTTTCATTTCAAAAGTTTTTTTAATTTCTTCAAAAATCAAACCAAGCTTAAATTTTGTGTCGCAATATACAATTTTTTTACAAAAAGTAGTATTTTTAACTCAAATTTTTTTTATGAACATTAAATTAATTGTTGTAGGCAAAACTGATTCTGGTGCTTTTTTATCAATATTTAACGATTATGCCAAGAGAATCAATCGGTATGTGAAGTTTGAAATGAAGGTAGTTAAAGATGTTCCTAAAACAGCAAAAACTCCTCCGGAAATTGTGCGAAAAAAAGAAGCGGAACAATTAATTCAAAATATTACTGAAACCGACTACGTTATTCTGCTCGACGAAAAAGGCACAGAATTCAAAAGTACAGAGTTTGCAGATTTTTTAAATAAAAAATTTACGCAATCTTTAAAAAATATAGTGTTTATCATCGGAGGAGCATATGGTTTCGATAAATCTGTTTATGAACGATGCAATTTTATGTGTTCCATGTCGAAAATGACCTTTTCTCATCAAATAATACGTATTATTTTTGCAGAACAACTATACAGAGCTTTTACCATCATTAACAATGAACCTTACCACAATGAATAAAATATTCAGGCTTAAAATCAGAAAACTTTCGGAAAAAATTAAATCATTTTTTGCAAAAAAATTTGCTGTCTCCGGAATTTTGTTTTTATTTTTTGCAATTTTCAGTATTTCGGCATATTTCATCAAATATAATCACGAACCCCTTCCTGAGGAAAATATCAATCCGGAAAAAATACAAAGAGTTCTTAGCTCAAACTTTGAATTTTTACAGGCTGAGTCAAAAAAAATTACTGAATTAGCATTGACATCACAAGGCAGTCTTTTTGAATATATTAAGCAAAAAGAAAAAGTATATTATGAAAAATTCTGTGGCTTTTTTGTTTACGAAGATAACAACTTAAAATACTGGACAAGTAATAATATTCCTTTACCTACTAGTACTACTTTTCATTTTTTCGATAAAAGTTTGATTTACCTAAACAACGGATGGTATTTGTGTTATGCATACGAAAAAGAAAATGTTCATACTGCCGGCATATTTTTGATCAAAAAAGAATATTCCATCGAAAACGAATTACTAGTCAATGAATTTAATCCTCTTCTCGACATTGACAAAAACATAATGTTAAGTACCGACCCTATTGAAAACTCAAAATATATAAATATTCCTGAGCACAATATTTCTTTTTATCTAGGCTTGAAAAATAAAAATAATCCCACCAAGAAAGAATTTGGAGCAAAGCATATATTAATTTTGCTGTCAAGTCTGTTTTTTGTTTTATGGATTTTTTCACTTTCTGCACAATTTATTAAAATTAAGCCAAAATCAGGTTTGTATATTTTGCCTTTAACCCTAATAGTTTTAGCCTTTGCAAGATATTACAGTTTAAAATACGGCTTATATTCAGGATTCAAAGATTGGGCATTGTTCAGCCCCGAAATTTTTGCTCAATCATTTTGGTTGAGTTCGCTGGGCGAATATTTATTCAGCGTTATCGTTTTCCTGCTATTTTCAATTTTCTTTTTTAAAAAATTTAAAATCGAAAGTTCTAGAAAAATCCATCCAATATTTAGTGTTTTATTGAGTATCGGGATGGGAATTTTATTTGCCGTTTTAAGCTTGTTTATTTCCGAAATATTGAAAGGAATTGTAATAAACTCTTCAATCTCCTTTACTTTTGAAAACATCATTTTGTTGGATATTTATTCGATTTTAGGAATAATCATTATTGGAGTGGTTATTTTATCTTTCATTTTAATTTCATATAAAATCGCTTTCTCATTAAGACAAAATTTAAAACTTAAAGTAATTATTCCAACTATAATAATTTTCACCATTGGAGCATTTTATCTAACTTTCAAAAAGATTTATGGAGAAAACGAAATCTTGATTTTTTCAATTTTATTTATGTTTTTATGGATTTGGCTAAGCATAAGTGCAATAAAACATAAAGTTTCATACTTTTCTTTAATTGTTTTTGTTTTTATTTCATCTTTAATAATTTCAGAACATTTCAGCAGAATTTCTACAAATAAAGAATTGGAAAGTTATAAGGTTATCACATATAATCTTGCCTCGGAACGAGACCTAAATGCAGAATATTTTCTGAAAGAAATTTATAATCAACTAAAATATGACACAAAACTTGAGCAATACATTAAAAATAAAGATATTCCGTTAATAGAGAATTACATCAAAGGCGTTGTCAGCAGTAAAAGATACTTTAATAAATACGACTTGCAAATTACTGCATGTCTCGAAAAAGACAGTTTGATTTTACCCTTTGAGCCAAACAAAATTAACTGTCATGAATTTTTTCAAAGACAAATAAAAGATTATGGAATTGTGATTCCGGGAACAAATTTTTATTATCTCGAAAATCATAACGGAAGAATAAGTTATTTAGGAGAAATTGCCTCAAAACTTTTCGATGGTGAAAGACTCAATATTTATATAGAGGCTGATTCAAAAATTTTCAGCGAAGGACTGGGATATCCCGAACTCCTTTTGGACAAAAAACAAACTGTTAAGAAAACAACCCGAAAAATCAATTATGCTAAATATCATAAAGGGAAACTTATATCCAGTAAAGGAGATTATAAATATCAGTTTTCATTGATTTCACAAGATTCTGATACAGCAGAATATTCTGTTTTCACTGCAAACGGCTATGTGCATTTTAAATACAGACCCGACAACGAAAACCTAATTATTGTTAGTAAACCGGATACTCAATATAGTAAAGAACTTGCTTCGTTTACCTACATTCTTGCATTTTTATTCATTATTTTTAATTTTTCATGGATTTTTTTTAAATTGATAAACAAAAGGATTTTCAAAGGAATAAGTCTAAAAGAAAAAACGCAAATAGCATTTATTTCGATGTTGATTATTGCTTTGCTTGCTACCGGAGCTATTTCGATATTGTTCATAATTGATGGATATAAACAAAAACAAAAAGAAACAGTTTTAGATAAAATATATTCGGTACTAATTGAACTTGAACACAAAATTGGAGATAGAGACACGCTGGATTATAAAGACACCGAATATTTGAATTCACTTTTAATAAAGTTTTCGAATGTTTTTTATACAGATATAAATGTTTTTGACCTTAATGGAGTTTTATTGGTAAGCTCGAGAACAGAACTGTTTGATAAAGGCCTAAAGGGTCGTTATATGGACATAAGAGCATACGAAGAGTTAATCGTAAATAAATCGGGAGCTGTAATAATTAATGAAAATATTGACAATATTGATTATTTATCAGCATATATACCTTTCAGAAATTTCAACAACGATGTTATTGCATATTTGAATCTTCCGTATTTTGCAAAACAAAACGAATTTAAAGAAGAAATTTCGAATTTTGTCATAGCCTTTTCAAACATTTTTTTGATTTTGATTTTGTTCTCTATACTCGCCGGATTCCTCATTTCGCGTAATTTAACCAGACCGCTTTCGATGATTCAAGAGAGAATAAAAGCAATGGATATTAAAAAAAGTGCCGAAAAAATTTATTATTCCCGAAACGATGAATTGGGAGGTTTGATACGAGAATATAACCGTAAAATTGACGAACTTAGCGAATCAGCAATAAAATTAGCACAATCAGAAAGAGAATTTGCATGGAGAGAAATGGCAAAACAAATTGCTCACGAAATTAAAAATCCACTCACGCCAATGAAGTTAAGTGTTCAATATCTGGAAAGAGCTTACGACCATAAAGATGAAAAATGGGAGGAAACCTTTCGAAAGGTTTGCCGCACTTTAATTGAACAAATTGATGTTCTTTCCGAAATAGCAAATGAATTTTCGAATTTTGCAAAGCTACCTGCCCCTAAAACCGAAGAAGTAAATATTGCCGAAGTTGTGGAATATTCTGTTCAGCTCTTCGCACACGAAGACAACACAGAAATAAAAGTAAACAATCTCATACACTCAAAACCCATTGTTTTAGCAGATAGAGAACAATTGATAAGAGTTTTTAACAATCTTATTAAAAACAGCATACAAGCAATTCCATTCGGGAAAAACGGAATTATCGAAATTAGTTTACGGGAAAATGAAAATTATTATATCATTACGGTCAAAGACAATGGAGTAGGAATCCCAGAGGAAATGAGAGAAAAAATCTTTGAGCCAAACTTTACAACAAAATCCGGAGGTATGGGACTCGGACTCAGCATTATAAAAAGTATGCTCAAGAACATTAATGCAAAAATCAGTTTTACAACCGAGGTAAATATAGGCACAGAATTTAAAATTGAAATATCAAAAAAATAATTATTTTTACGGCAAAAAAATATGATAAAGGAAATATTTGAGCATCGCAGTATTCGCAAGTTTAAGAGCGACCCTATTCCCGAAAATATTTTAAACCAAATTCTAGAAGCTGCCATTAGAGCATCTAATACGGGAAATATGCAAGTTTATAGCATCGTTGTTACAACCGACCCTGAAATAAAGGAACAACTTTCTCCGGCACATTTTAACCAGGCAATGGTTAAGCAAGCCCCTGTTTTATTAACATTTTGTGCTGATTTTAATCGTTTCAACAAATGGTGCAGACTTCGCAATGCAAAACCTGGTTATGATAATTTTTTGTCGTTTTTAACTGCTGCCATTGATGCTGTAATTGCAGCTCAAAATGCCTGCCTCGAAGCGGAGCATCATGGTTGTGGAATTTGTTATCTGGGAACTGCTATTTATAATCCCGACAAAATTATTGATATTTTAAATTTACCTGAAGGTGTTGTTCCAATTACTGCTGTAGCAATGGGATATCCCGACGAAAACCCACCACTCACCGACCGCTTACCGCAAAGAGCAGTGGTACATAAAGAAAAATATCAGGACTACACCGACGAAGAAATTGATGAGTTATATCGCGTAAAAGAAAACAATCCCGAATACATAAAATTTGTAAAGGAAAACAACAAAGAAACATTGGCTCAAGTATTTACGGATGTAAGGTATACCAAAGCAAATAATGAACATTTCTCTAAAGTTTTACTTGATGTTTTGAAGAAACAAGGTTTTTAACAAAATTTGCGAGTTAGTAAAAGTTATATTTGCATGAAGCTTGACCTATTTTGGCGTTAAGGGGATATGCTGACCTTTTTGAACTATTCTCAAGAGGCCGATTATTCAAAATGAACTAAGCATAAAAGAATAATTACTAAAATATTACTTTATTGCTGTTTGAGCATCCTACAAATTATTTATTTTAATGATAATTTAATGGGATTAAGCAAATTTTTTCTAATTTCTAAACAAAAAATTCCCAACTAAACTAACTAATCAACCAACTAACCAACTAAACTTAGGCTTAAAATTCTCATTAAACACAAAAAAACTGCTCAGACCTCAAAAAGCATAAAAATTATTCAAAAACAAAAAACATTCGTTTTATTTATACCGCAGTTTGCTGCAATTTCAAAAAAGTAAAAAAAAATTTTTGAAGGTTTCGTAAATATATTCTAAATTTACAATGCGGTTTTGCAACGAAGAGAAATAATAGAAAAAGCAGCTTGCCGCTGAAACTTACCTGCAACTGTAAATAGACCATACAATGAATAGACATTTATCATTATTGATACTTTTTACTTTAACATTATCATTAGCACTGACAAGTTGTTCTTCAATTTTCACAGGACTTTACGGAATGAAAAAAATAAAGACTATTGACGAAAAGACTATTCTTCGATATGCCAAAAAATTTAATATTATAGATGTTGACTGTTACGAACTTGACACAGCTTATTTTTTATATCTCTTCTCACTTGACTCGACTAAATATAAAACACAAATAAAAAATCATTACCAACCATTACAAGCACTTTATTATGAAAATTCAGGACATTTAAAATCATTTCAGGTGAATTGTTATACAGGAGGTTTTCCAAATTTAAAGTGGGACAGAAATGAAATAATGACAACTTTTCCACCCAAGCAACAAGCCCCAATTGATAGTATTGTTTCACTTTCTACACAAATAAAATATTTAAAACCATTATCGCAGACTTCAAAACTTTTGGTGGACAATTATGACTACATTGTAATTGTTTATTGGAATAGATTTATGGGAAGACAGAGTAAGAGGCTAATTCATTTCGTTCAAGAAAACAGTAAACTTGAGAAAGAGAAAAAAGTAAAAATAATATATGCCAATACAGACAACATTTTCGCAGGGCAAAAAAAGAACGGAAGCAGGTAACAGACATTTATCACAATGGCGGGTTCAGTGGTGAATTAGATATTCTACCTAGCATCAACTTTTGTGGTATATTTATAATGAAATGCTCCGCAATCGGTAACAAAAACATACAACCAAAACGTTTCAAATATTTCTAAGAAAAATAACTCCAAAAAATTCACATTTCAAAAAAATTTTATTTTTATGCTATTCATTGTTTTTAATTGAGTGCTTACAATCAAAATTTGTTCTTGTCTGATACTACAAAAATCAATTTAATATCTCATAAAGTATAAGATAATAGAATCTAAAATAAAATAAATACATTGGTTTTGACAGATTTTTGAAACATTTTATATAAATTTTTATATATATTTTAATCATTTTTATGTTATTTAATAATTTTTTCTTAAATTTACATATAGAGATAAAACATCACTTTATGGCTTATTTAGAATTATGTTTAACTAAAAAGATGAACTTTTTTAAATTATAATTTAAAAAGTGCGGAGTCAGCACGATAATCACTGACAACAATAAGATGAAAACAAAAAAATTATTTTTAACTTATTTATTAGTTGACACAGTTGCTCTCACTATTATCGCACAAACTGAAATTCCAAATGCAAGTTTTGAAAACTGGGTAACAATAGGCCCTTACGAGAACCCTGATGAATGGTCGTCTTTTAACAATTTTTATAATTTTGGATTACCTGAATTGTCATTTAAAACTACCGATACTTATTCTGGAAATTATGCACTAAGATTAATAAGTGATACCGTTACATTACCCCCACCTTTAGGAACGAATACACTAGATACTTTAGCCGGATATGTTTTTCTCGGAAATCCTGATATGAATAATCCCGGTATAGCTTATTCCGAACGACCTATCTCAATGCAAGCCTATGTAAAAGGGACTATAGTTTCTGGAAGCAATGCTTATATTATTGCTACACTTAGAAAATGGAATAATACAACTTATTCTAGAGAACTAGTTGGACAAGCATTGTACTATATGCAAAGTTCTATCTCTAATTACACACAAATATCTGTTCCTTTTAATTATTATAATTTAACAGCTATTCCTGACACTCTTGAAATCAAAATTATGGCAGGAGATGTTGGTCCTGGAGGACTGATAATGCCAGGTAATGAAATTTTTGTTGATAGTATCTCATTCTCTTTTCCCGTTAATTTAATTGAGAAAGGTAAAAACAATACAAATATAAAATTTTTCCCTAATCCATTATCATCATCATCTGAAACTATTCTGCAATTAGAAAGTACTCTCGGTAACGCAACATTGACAGTTTACAATTGTCTAGGCCAACAAGTAATACAAATAACAAATATTTCAGGAAATAAAATTACTTTTCAACCAAACAATTTACCTGGTGGAGTTTATTACATCAATCTCACACATAACAGTGAAGTTATTTTGGTATATAAACTTATCATTACAACTAGTAATCCCTAGTTATAGAGAACTTTGAATTTCGAAAGATTATAAAATTAAACCAACAAATCAATAAAACACACTAAATATCTAAATTTGTTTAATCATGAAAAGATACTTAATCGATTATGAAAATATTATTTATTTTTGTAATCATTAAAGACATCGTGAAACTTAAGATATTTAAATTAGACAAATTAAAACTATTTACTTTATAAAGAAACTTTTTAAATAATAAATTTGGCAATACTATTAAATTAAATTTATATAAAACTTATGTAATTTTTTCATTATGTTAGAAAAAATAATTGATTTTAGTGTAAAAAACAAACTTATTGTTATTCTTTTTACACTAACTATTGCAGCATTTGGGTTTTATAGTGTTTTAAAAATACCTGTAGGAGCAGTTCCTGATATAACCAATAATCAAATTCAAGTTATAACCACCTCTAGTAATTTATCCACTCAAGAAATCGAGCAGTTTATTACTATGCCGATAGAAATGGAATTGTCCAATTTACCCGGAGTAAAAGAAATCCGTTCTATTTCAAAATTTGGGATCTCGGTGGTAACTGTGGTTTTTGAGGAAAACCTGGGAACATATTTGCCTCGACAGTTAATAGCCGAAAAAATAAAAACTGCTTCAGCAAATATACCCGAAAATTATGGTTCACCGGAAATGGGTCCTATAACCACCGGATTAGGTGAAATTTACCAATACATAGTTGACGTTAAGCCTGAATATAAGGATAAGTATACTACCATGGATTTGCGAACCATTCAAGACTGGATAATAAAAAGACGCTTATCGGGAATTAATGGTGTTGTTGAAATAAATAGTTGGGGAGGTTATTTAAAACAATATGAAGTTTCTGTTATTCCATCTAAGCTCAAAAGTCTTGATATTAGTTTAATGGAGGTTTTTAATGCCCTCGAAAACAATAATGAAATTACCGGGGCTTCATATATCGAAAAAACAAATCAAAGCTATTTTATTCGTGGCGACGGACAAGCAAAGTCTTTAGAAGATATTGAAAACATTGTGGTAAAAAATAATGCTGGTACACCCATACTGATAAAAGACATCGCTAATGTTAAATTCGGTTATGCAAATCGGTTTGGTGCAATAACTGCAAATGGAAAAGGAGAAACTGTTCTCGGTCAGATTATGATGCTTAAAGATGCCAATTCTAAAGAGGTAATTAATGAAGTAAAAAAAAGGATAGCAGAGATTCAGAACGACTTACCCGAAGGCGTTTTCATTAATCCTATCCTTGATAGAAGCGAACTTATTTCAAAAACGTCTTTGACAGTAACTGAAAACCTAATATTTGGGACAATTATTGTATTGTTGGTCGTTGTAATGTTTTTGGGAAATTTACGCTCAGCAATGGTTATCGCTTCGATGATACCATTGACATTGTTATTTACTATTGGCATGATGTTTATTTTTGGTATAGATGCAAACCTAATGAGCTTAGGAGCTCTTGATTTTGGAATTATCATTGATGGAGCAGTAATAATAGTAGAATATATTGCTATAAAATTAGTTGTGCAAAAAGATAAAATCTTCTCATCACAAGGTGATGAACGCCAAACTTTGTTGGATAAAATTTCTATTTCAGGCTCTTCACAAATGATGAAATCAGCAATTTTCGGTCAAATTATTATTCTGATTGTTTTCATACCAATCTTATCATTAAAAGGTGTAGAAGGCAAAATGTTTCGTCCCATGGCATTATCATTCTCCTTTGCAATAATAGGTGCAATGATTTTAGGCAATACTTGGTTGCCAGTTGCCTCTGCTCTATTTTTAAAACCACCTAAAACAAAGAAACCTAATATTTCGGATTGGATTGTTAACAAAATTTATCTATCATATTATCCTGTGATAAAATGGTCGTGTGGACATAAACGCATTGTTCTTGGAACTGCAATAATTTCGTTATTTGCAACAGGAATTTTATTTACACAAATTGGGGGGGAATTCGTTCCAACTCTTGATGAGGGCGACTTTGTAATACAACCGGTATTAAAAACAGGAACTTCTCTTTCAAAAACAATTGAAATGACCACTAAAATGGAAAACATTTTAATCAGCAAATTTCCAAATGAAGTCGACCAAATTGTTTCCCGTATTGGCGCCGCAGAAGTTCCTACCGACCCCATGTCAATGGAGGAAATTGACATGATTATTAAACTAAAACCTAAAAAAATGTGGACATCGGCAACAAATAAAGAAGAACTTGCTGAAAAATTCAAGGCAGAACTTTCAATAATTCCTGGCGTTGATTACGAATTTACACAACCCATAGAAATGCGTTTTAACGAATTAATTACTGGAGTACGTTCTGACATTGCAATAAAAATATTCGGCGAAAACCTAGAATACTTAAATCAAAAAGCACTGGAAATCAAAAATCTTATTGCCAAAGTCCCGGGTGTGAGTGATATAATTGTTGAAAAAACAGCTGGCTTGCCGCAAATAAAAGTAAATTACAATCGAAATAGATTAGCATACTATGGTTTGGACATCCACACATTAAACTCTTATTTATCTGCAGCATTCGGAGGGGTAAAAGCTGGTGTAATTTTCGAAGACGAAAAACGCTTCGATTTAGTAATGCGATTTGATAATCAAAGCAGAACAGACATTGATGATATCAATCAACTTCAGGTTCCTTTATCAAACGGACAAAAGGTTACATTAAGCGAACTAGCCGATATTCAATACACTCAAGGTCCCGCAAAAATTTCCCATGAAAATGCCCATAGAATGGTCGTGATTAGTGTAAATGTTCGTAACCGTGATTTAAAATCAGTAATACTTGATATTCAGCAACTAATCCAAAAAAACATAAAACTCCAACCCGGTAACTTTATTAAATACGGAGGCCAATTTGAAAACCTTGAAAACGCAACAAACCGTTTAATGATTGCTGTACCAGTAGCTTTATTGCTTATTTTTATTTTTCTTCATTTTGCTTTTAAATCCTTAAAAGATGCAATCATGATCTATACCGCAATACCATTAGCTTCGGTTGGAGGTGTTTTTCTACTTTGGATCAGAGGAATGCCTTTCAGCGTTTCGGCAGGTATCGGTTTTATTGCTCTTTTTGGAATAGCTGTATTAAACGGCATTGTTCTTATTGAACATCTAAAAGAACTTCAACACAATGGTATGCATAACATTCGCGAATTAATAATCACAGGAACTAAAAATCGTTTTCGCCCAGTTCTGCTTACTGCTAGTGCTGCAGCTATGGGATTTTTACCTATGGCTATATCAACAGGGGCAGGTGCTGAAGTTCAACGACCTCTTGCTACAGTAGTTATAGGTGGCCTTATTACTTCTACAATGCTTACTATGATTGTTTTGCCATTACTTTTTGAAATATTTTATAATGTTAAAAGCATAAAATTTTTTCCACTTAGGATTATTCGTTCTTCTCCAATCATAATGTTGATTCTTATTTTTATCCCTACAATTTCAATTTTCGGACAGCATTCAGAAATGAAATTAAATGCAGTAATTGATACAGCTTTAAACAACAATTATCAGGTTAAGGCCTATAACCTAAAAATTGAAGAAAGTAAAATATTGAAAAAATCTGCTTTTGCTCCTGATAAAACTATATTTAGCTATGGTACCGACCAAAATAACATTGCAGAAAACGGTTATCCTTTAAAAGTTTGGGGAATAGAACAAAACTTTCGTTTTCCAACTCTTTATTATGCCGAAAAAAAATCAAAACAGTTAGAGGTTTCTTTAGCAGAAACAAATTTGAATATTGTAAAAAACGAGTTAATAAAAAATGTTTCTATAACCTATTTCGAACTTCAAATTCTTCTGAATAAACATAAATTGTTTCAGACCCTTGATAGTCTTTATACAGTGCTTATCAACAATTCAGAAAAAAGAGCAGAAATCGGTGATGTTAACCACCTTGAAGTATTGAATATTAAAGCTAAAGAATCTCAAATCTCACTCCAACTTAATATGTTGAAGGTTGATATTGAGAATGCCTACAAACGTTTAAAAGTGCTAATGAACTATGATAAGGACTTTACTATTCCATCCTCAATACAACTGCTGCCCGAAGTTTCGGAAATCCCCAATAATTTACCTGTTTATGATTTGTTTAAAAACGAAACCGAATATGCAAGTTCTTTGATTAAAATTGAAAAAAATAAAATGTTACCGGATATTTCCATAAATTATTTTTTAGGGTCAAATCAATATGAAAATGCTAAGTATTATCATGGTTTTCAAGTTGGAATTGCTTTACCACTGTTTTATAATAATTATACAAACAAAATAAAAGCTGCTGAACTTTATGCAAATGCGGAAAACCTACTTGTAGAAAATCAAATTTCAATTACTAATAACCGACTAAACCAGTTTTTAAGTGATCATATCAAATACAAAACAATCCTAGATAATTACTATTTAATTGGAAAACCTTTAATAAATGAAATTATGAGAACTGCATTAAACTCTTTTCAATTAGGAGAAATAAACTTTTACCAATTTGTAAGCAGTTATGAAACTGCTATACAAATGCAATTGGAGTACTTTGATAATGTATTGAATTTCAATCGAACAATCTTAGAAATAATTTATTTTTCAAAATAAACTTTAAAATATATGAAAAAATATACTATAATAACTATAGTTATAAGTTTGATGATGGTTGCATGTAAAAGCACACCCGAGCAATCCCCAGATAATAATTCGGAACTTATTCAAATATCAAAAGAGCAATTTAACTCAGAAAAAATGGAATTTGGGACAGCTTTGATTCTCCCATTTGCCGATGTGATTTATTTCACGGGCAATATTATACCAACAACCGATGGACAAGCACAAATAAGTTTACCCTTACCCGGTATAATAAATAAAATATATATAAAACCTGGACAATTTATTAGCAAAGGTTCGGAAATGTTCGAAGTTTCAGGAAATGAGTTTATAGATATTCAAAAAGATTTTGCAGAATCAGCAGCAATTACTTCAAAATTAAAAAGTGATTATTTAAGAGCTAAAGAATTGTTTAATCAGAATATTTTAGCAACAAAAGATTTTACATATGCCGAAAGTAACTATTATGCCGAAAATGCAAAATATACTGCTTTAAAGATTAAACTCGAAAAAATGGGACTTGATGTTTCGAGAATCGAAAAAGGTGAATTTTATTCATCTTTTTCGATAAAAGCTCCTATTAGTGGTTTTGTTTCTAATATTCAAGCAACAATCGGACAATATATTGAACCTCATCAAAATATTGCCATTGTTATCGACAACAATTCCTTCCAGATAAAACTCTCTGTCTTTGAGAAAAACATTAACAAAATAAAAACCGGACAAACAGTCGAATTTTATTTAAACGGCAATAAATCCACAAAATATAAAGCAATCATAAACACAGTTGGGAAAAGCATTAATTATGAATCTAAGTCTGTTGAGTGTTATGCTACTATTGACAATGTCAAAAACATCAATATTGTAAACAACCAATTTGTCGAAGGCGAAATTTATGCTGATTGTGACTCTGCTTTAGCAGTTCCTGAAACAGCCATCTTAAATTTTGAAAATGACAAATATCTTTTACTATTTGAAAAAGAAGAGAATTCTACTTATTACTTCAAAAAAATAAAAGTGAAAACAGGTCGTAAAGCCAACAACTATGTCGAATTAAAAGAAAATCTCCCGACTCAAAAATTATTCATAACGCTAATGTGCAAGTGAGGGCTTTTTTCTAATTAAGAATTAAGAATTGTGTTTCGACTTCGCTCAACACCCGTTCGACTTCGCTCAACACCCGTTCGGCTTCGCTCAACACCCGATAATTAAGAATTATTTGCTCGCTTTGCTCGCTTGGGTTTGCTTCGCAGAGTTCGCAAGCTCACTCTGCTCGCAATTTCAACAGCCATAATGCTTCAGTTAAAAGTTCATAAAGAAAAGCCGAACAGCTTTTAACACTTCAACTACGTTCAGTGCATCGCTTTTAACACTTCAACTACGTTCAGTGCATCGCTTTTACCTTTTAACTGATTTTCAGTCTTATCTATGCGAATTTAAAATTTAGCATAAAAAAAGTAAAATTGCAAAAAATGTTATATTTTTCTATATTTTTATTGTTTTTTTTCGACTTTCTTCACCAAAATCTAACTTTAAATATTTCATAACCCTTATAAACTTTCCACATAAATAATTTTTATTAAAATTTGTAATTATTTAGCTGCCCTGCAAAGTTAAAAAATTTTGACCATCGAAAGTGCCCTTTAATTCTTCGAATATGTTTTTGTTGTTTTTGCGAGCAGTAGAAACAAAACTTTCGATTCTTGCATAGATTTTTGCACCATCCTCAGATCGAAAACAATTAGAAATTTTCAGTTTTAATTTTGTTGGTTGCAAATCTCTTTCTGCCAGATTGTTTGTAAAAGGGACTTCTGGGTTAAATGCAAAGGCTAAAACGGCATCACGATGTTTAATGAGACGTTCTACTAGATTTCGGGCTTTAGTCTTTTTGGGTTTTCCTCTTTTTCCTGGTATTCTTATTGGAAGTGGTTCTGTATTATTGCCCAATTCGCAGATATTTTGATATCTCATCTCAATATTGCTTCTGTTTTGTAGTCGTTTGGTAAAACTCATCTCCTTAACTTCTAGTAAAAATCTCCTTAAATCTATCGCCCATTTGTTATTCTCATTATTATCAATCACACCCTGCAGTTCTCTAATTAAATGAGCGCCGCACAAAGCATGTTTTATTTTTTCGAGATTAAAGTAACTACTCCAGCAGTCGTGGATTAACCAATTAACTAAGTTGTCCAATATCGAACTTTCGCTAATAAAAGCCTCACGTCCACGTTTTTCATGTGCAAATTGATAAGTAAACAAGATACTCGACAGTGTATGTATCCAATGATTTTTCTTGTTAACTTTAATTCCAGTTTCATCGGCATGCACCACTTGCTCTTTTAATAGATTTTCGAGTATTAATTTTTCGCTTTGGGCAAGTTCATTGTAACATCTCTTATTTGCAGAATAAACCGTTGATTCGTTTACTGAATAACCAAATAAATCTTTGAACAGCAGTTGTATTTTCTTGTACGGAAGTTTATAAGTAGTACTTAACATTGTTAAATATGCTCTTACTCCATTACCATACTGTACAGGCGAATTTACGTTTGATGGGCTTATTCCTTTATGTGTTTTTCCACATATTGGGCATGTTCCACCAAATATTTGATATTCGGTAACTTCTAATTTTGGTTGTGGTAAATCAAAAACCTGACGTTTTTCGGCAACAAATAAATCTGCGCTATTGAATGTGTGACCACATTCACATTTATCCGGACGACATTACTTGCGTGAGCCCTGCGGGGTTCTACAATTTCATCAGGGTTT
>Ga0208461_1002251_pt1 | contig 16081 bp, 12 predicted proteins | sample AD_JPNTR4_MetaG_FD_184448 | JGI IMG/M metagenome (GOLD analysis project Ga0208461, IMG submission 184448) | Active sludge microbial communities of municipal wastewater-treating anaerobic digesters from Japan - AD_JPNTR4_MetaG (SPAdes) (version 2) | ecosystem: Engineered > Bioreactor > Anaerobic... | reverse complement strand
TTTTACGCAGATTGGGTTCCCATATCCGATGAGTTCTATTATTAGCATGACTAACTTTATTGCCGTGAATCGGCTTTTTTCCGCAAATATCACAAACTTTTGACATTTTCATTACTCCTTAAAAAGCGTGCAAATTTGCCGAAAATAATTGGAAATATCAAATAATTTCTTTATTCCCCGTAGGACAGCCTTTCCAGGCTGTCTATGATAAACCTTCTAGGCTTGTCTATAATAGCTTTTCCAGGCTGTCTATGATAACCTTCTAGGCTTGTCTATAATAGCCTTTCCAGGCTGTCTATAACAGCCTTTCCAGGCTGTCTTTATCCGACAGGCAAGAATGCCTGTTAAGTTAATATATTTCAAGTAAATGAAATTATTATTCAATTACCAGAGTTTATATGAACAAAACTATGGCGATAAATTGATTGCAAATTGAATTTTGAAACGTTAAAATAACTATCAGTTATGAAATTTATTTGCTATAGAATGACAGGTTTGATTAAAGGAATAACTGAGTTCTTAGAGTAAGTTTTTATGAGCGGATTAAAAGCGAATTTATATAACAATTTATTCTGTTGGTTTAATTCTAAGATTTAATGAATATGTTTTATATTGCTCATTCTTCATTTTATTTAATATTTTTATAAGGTAATTAGTTTATCATGGACTTAATACCTGAAGATAATAAGATAATACCTAAAAATGGTAAATATTCGCAAGATATTTTGCCCTGTTCTATTCGAGAAAGAACTAAATATTACCGAACAAAAATAGCAATAGGAACAGAGCGTACCTGTTCCTGTCCTTCTAAAAAATTGAACTGCTTACAACCCAAAGAATGGCTTAAAAGCCAGATTGGAGTTTGGCAATTTTTCTATGAGAGTAGAGATGTTCGGGATAAAAATTTACATCCAGCAACTTTTCCCATTGCATTAGCAAAAAAAGTGATTAGTCTTTTTACTCATGAAGGCGAGCTGGTGCTTGATCCATTTGTAGGTAGTGGAACTACGCTTTTAGCGGCTCAGGATTTAAATCGAAATTCGGTTGGTTTTGATTTACAAAAAAAATACATCGATTTATGTGTTAGCAGATTAACAAAAAGTAATTTATTTAACAATACTCAGCAAGTTGCGATAGAAGATGATGCTTTACATATTCCGGATTATTTAGAACCGAATTCAGTCAGTTTAATATGGACTTCTCCGCCCTATGCTAATTTGCTGAATAGAAAACGAAAAAATAAATCGCGTCGAGATCGAAACAACGAACAGCTCTATAAAATAGAGCAATATTCCCAAGATCCGAGAGATTTAGGAACTATGGCATTGGATGAATACACAAAAGCAATGGGTGACATTTTTGAAAGTTTATTATTGTTACTTCGTCCTAAAGGCCATTGTGTAATTAATGTTCCTGATATGTGGTGGGAAAATAAGCGTATAACAATTCACGTAGCCTTGATTAATGAATTACGTAAACGCGGTTATGAACTTCGTAATACAATTATTTGGGACAGGACAAATATAGTTAATAATATTGGAATTTTCGGCTATCCAAGTAATTATATAACAATGGGTACTACTTTTGAGTATTTACTTGATTTTTGGAAGCCACTAAAGCCTTGAAGATTTATTCAAAAAAATCATTGATTGAAGCTTTAAAAGAGATAAAAAATCGCGGTTGGATTTTAAACGCCCGTCCAGGTAATGCTGGAGGTATTGGCAATACATTAGAAGATTTGCTCGGGATTAAAGAAAATAATTTACCCATTCCCAATGCTACTGAATGGGAATTAAAATGTCAAAGATCAGATACTAGTTCATTAACTACACTTTTTCATATGGAACCATCTCCCAGAGCCTTAAAATTTGTATCAAATATTCTATTACCAAAATATGGATGGAAACATAAACTCGCCGGCATAAATTATCCGATAGATGAGATGAGTTTCCGGCAAACAATTCATGGTTTGGGAAGAAGTGATAGGGGGTTTATGGTTGAGATTGACAAAAGTGGCCGAAAGGTTTTAATATCTTTTGATTCTAGCAAAGTTGATCCTCGCCACTTAGATTGGTTAGAAACAGTAGAACAGCGTGTTGGATTAGGCGAACTAAATCCCCAACCGTATTGGGGTTTCGATGATTTAAATTATAAAGCAGGTACAAAACTCTTGAATGCTTTTTATGTTCAGGCTGATGTTATGAAAGTAGGGGATAAAGAATTATTTCATTACAATCAAATAATGATTTTACAAGGTTTCAGTTTTGATAATTTTGTAGGAGCACTTAGTGAAGGCAATATTCTTATAGACTTTGATGCGCGTTCAGGTCATAACCATGGTACTAAATTTAGATTACGTCAAAATTCGCGCCCAAAATTGTATTCAAATATTCAAGAAATAACATAAGCCTAAAACTCATTAAAAAACGTAAAATTTTAAACTCGTAGGACAGCCTTTCCAGGCTGTCTATGATAGCCTTCTATGCTGGTCTGTATCCAACAGGCAGGAATGCCTGTCCTATAAAAAGAAAAGGCTGTCTGCGATAACCTTTATCAGGCTGTGTCTGTATCCGACAGGCAGGAATGCCTGTCAAGTTTTCTGTTGAACTGTCTTATTCTTTTGGTTTGGCGGATGTCTGTATCCGACAGGCAAGAATGCCTGTTAAGTTTTCTGTCGAACTGTCTTATTCTTTTGGTTTGGCGGATGTCTGTACCCGACAGGCAAGAATGCCTGTCAAGTTTTCTGTCGAACTGTCTTATTCTTTTGGTTTGGCGGATGTCTGTACCCGACAGGCAAGAATGCCTGTCAAGTTTTCTGTCGAACTGTCTTATTCTTTTGGTTTGGCGGATGTCTGTATCCGACAGGCAAGAATGCCTGTCAAGTTTTCTGTCGAACTGTCTTATTCTTTTGGTTTGGCGGATGTCTTTACCCGACAGGCAAGAATGCCTGTCCTACAATAAGAGAAAGGCTGTCAAACGACAGCCTTTCCCTTTACAGAACTTCAGGAATTGCCTATTTCATTAATACCATCTTGTGGTTCTTGCGGAATTCGCCAGCCTGCATTACACAGATGTAATAGCCGGAACTAACCTGCATTCCATGATTATTCCTCGCATCCCAGATGACTGACTTATAACCGGCTTGCTGTCTCTCATTGACCAGAGTGCGAATTTCCCGTCCCATAATATCATAAATGACCAGTTTGACGTGTACTTCTTCAGGGAGGTCGTATTTTATCGTGGTAATCGGGTTAAACGGATTCGGGTAATTCTGGTGCAGGGCAAAGACTTTTGGAATCAAATCACCTTTGATTCCCTCCTGAGTAAGATTAATGGTAAAATTGACCGTATCGGAACTGCTGAAAGCCTCCCAGAGATCATAAGCCAGAACATAGACTTTATAATTACCATTATCTTTGTATGACGGCGCTTCAATCAGAATGGATGTATCCGGTGTTTCAATCGAAATTACCACCGAATCTATATCCGCTTTTAGGATAAATAAATTATACGTCAACGCCTCACCGTCTGGATCAACGGCTTTGCTCCATTTTACCTCAAGTGAATCACGGACAATATCGCTGTTAGTAACTATGTAACCTTCGGTAGGCTTCAACACAGTAAAGGGCGAAGGCGGGGTGTTCATCTTAAGGATAAAATTGACCGTATCGGAACTACTAAAAGCTCCCAATTTATCATACGCCAGAACATACGCTTGGTAATTACCATTATCCCGGTAAGTCGGCGCCTCGATCAGAATCGATGTGTCCGCTGATTCAATTGAGATAACCAGCACACTCTGATCCACGTAATAGATGAATAACTTATATGTAATTGCATCACCTTCCGGATCAACGGCCTTGCTCCATTTTACCTCAAGCGAATCGCGGACAAGATCGTTATTGGTAACTGTATAGCTGTCAGCAGGCTTTTGCATAGCAAAGGGTAAAGGTGCAATATTCGAGGTGGCGCCTGCTGTCCACATTGAAAAGGCATCAATACCGGTGAGAGTAATTTTATTATTGCCTACATCCTGTATTCCCCCTCTCTCATCCCAGGTTTTACCGGTATCAGCTGAATTATATAGTGACAAATGCTCTTCCGATAAGCCGTTCAATTCACTCTCATCATAATTGAAAACTAAGGTAGCATTTAATCCAGTATTGGTCGTTGGAGTAATTATATACCAGCGACTTATACTTAGTGCATTGTTGACAGAATCGGCGGCGAAACCACGTTTAACAACTGTTGAACCTAAGTCGGCACTGGAAGTAATCACTGCGCCTAAGTTACCAACATTAACAGCAGAAGGTGTAGCCAATACCTGTGTTTCTGAAATTGTTCCATTTCCGGTAACACCTCCCCAGGTTAGCGCCTTGCCATTCAAAGCTAAATCGCCATTCGTTAGTCTCAGGGTGTCACACACAGTTGACTCGGACAAAGTCACACCAGCAATATTATTAATGACAAGATCATTTACCGTCGCTGGTAGATCACTACCGGTTACTTGTGCCACGGTGCCATTATAAACGTAATTTGCGGCAGTGCTCAGTGTCCGAGTTGTAGTGCGAATCGGTCCGGCAACCGGATCAAGTCCAGCTGGTACCCCAATATTCAACGTCGCACCATCACCTAAAATAAAACTGCCTGTTCCATCTACAAAACTATTCTCATTAGCAAAAGTAGCCGTCCCGTTCACTGTGATTGAACCATCAATAGTAACTCGACTAACACCTTCGGTTGCTCCAGTCGTTAAAAATCTATCACCAATAACAATTGAACCGGTCTCTCCAACTATTAATGTCGCCGTATCTTCGGCAGCCGATAGTAACGTAAATGAACTGTGCGGCTGTGATAAATCCATTGTGCCATTGACAATGAATTTAACGCTTTGGCCAGAGGCACTGGATATACTACTGCCCACGCATATACTAGCATAATCAACAAATGTAATCGTTTTTCCAGCATTGAAAATTATTACATTGTTATCAGTTTGCGGATAAATGGCGACGCCACCGGTACCGCTACTACCGGTATACATAAACTTCGTATCAATGTCAAAAATGGTGGTATCTCCGCTGACACTGCTATTTACTCTAAATCGAGAGGGTGCAAAAGTTCCAGTACCGGTTATTACTATTTTCCCGCCACTCCTTGCATTCTCAAGGCAGATGTTATTCCCAGGACTATTTGGATCACCAAAAGTGCCATTTACTACTGCTGAATCGCCATTAATCCGTACATACCTCTGGTCAGACGTCGGATTCGGCTTATCAGCTACAAAGGTCGCTCCAGTTTCAATATAAAGATTTTTACAGTTTTTACCGGAAGCATCCAGAATAACATCATAACCGTTCCTGATAGTGACATTATTGTCTTTACCTGGTGCCGCACTGGCTACTACCCAGTTGGTACCATCAAATTTTTCCCATGTGCTTGCGGTGTTCCATTTCCCACCATCAACAGCTGAACGGTAGTCTCCAACATTTTGTGCCCAGACTACCGAGGTCGCGATGAGACAAAATGTAATTAAAAATAATGTTAAACGTTTCATAACCTCTCCTTATAATTTGGGTTTTACTACTATCTTCAAAGCATAACAAAATTGATATATTTTATTATTGTCATCATAGCAATCTATTTAAAATTTGTAATCAAAGGTTATTCTTACCAGTTTAATTGTCTCAATGTTATTTTATACATAACCCTTCATAATATTTAACTTAGCATCAAAATGAAGATAGAATAAAACCGTATAATCTCCCTATTGATGTCGGAATAATCTCCATATTTACACTCTCCATTCACATCCTAACTTTATGAAATAAGAAATTAAAAGTCAAGAGTTGTATGACAAATATTCTGTCGTCGCCGTCTCATCTATAATTCTTGGAAAAAGTTGAAAAATTTTATTTCGTCACGGTTTTAAATTCAGAGAATTTTAGAGTTCATATTTTATTTAAAACATTGACTTTAGGTTTCCTGTTCACCTGGCGATTTTAAATAAACTTTGCGCACCGGATAAGGCATCTCGATTTTTTCCTCCTTGAAACGCTGGTGAATGCGCTTGATCAGTTCATGCTGAATAGGAAATTGAACCTCATAATTCCGCACTTTGACTATCAAGTTGAGACCGATACTACTTTCGCCAAAACTATTAAAACGTACCAGGGGCTCGCTCTCCTTAACTCCGCCCTCAACTTCGGTCAAGACTTCTCTAGCAACCTGGAGCAGAACTTCTTCGACCTTATCCAAATCATTGTTATAGCCGATCAATACCGGTACGATCAAAGACATTTTTTTATCCGGACGGCTGTAATTGGTTATAATCGCTTTAGAAAGTTCCGAGTTAGGAATGACATTCTCGTTGTTTGTCATAGTTCGGATAATTGTATTGCGCCAGTTGACGTCTTTGACAAATCCTTCTACCCCGCCCGACAACATTATATAATCATCCGGCTGAACCAACCTCGTACCGATAATAAAAATACCCGCAAAAAGATTAGAAAGCGTATCCTGCAGTGCTAAAGCCACCGCCAAACCGCCAACTCCCAAAGCCGTTAATAATGGCGTAATCGAAATACCTAGAGTTTGCAGAATTATCAAAAACCCGATTACGTAAACTACAATCTTTGTCAGATTAATAAAGAGAGTCAACGAAGGCATTTTTTTACGGCGACCAAGATTTTCGATAAAACCAACCGCAATCCGGGCTAGCAAAATTGTAAATGTCAAAATCATCAACACTATCAGTAATTTGCGCAGGTTAGTGAGGACTTCTTGCTCGATTCCAAAATAACTTAAAGCAATGTATAATCCCACTAATCCCATAATGATTATCAATATTCCGCGTAGCGAATTACCAACTACTTTTAGCGCCGTTCGCCGAGCTTTGTGAACGTTTTTCCTCCATCTGCTAAACACTAACCTATCCAGCAGTAATCCTATTAAGGCGCTAATTACAATAATAATAAATGGCAAAATGTAATTTGTAATTGGTTTAGGCATTTTCTATCCTTTTAATTTTTGGGCAAAATTGGGTAAGAATGTTTGATTTTTCCAGCACTCTCTCATAATAATTCAAATTACATCTAATAATAACGATTCGGCGCCTTTATTTCAAGAACAATTAAATAAACTAAAGCCCAATTAATTGTTTAAAATGTAATTAACATCTTGATTGTTAGCCTTTATTTATCCAATTATAAAAATTTATTTGCATATATGTAAAGCGGATTGTATATTTATTCGTTTTTTAAGTATATTTATACGATTTTAAAATGAATACTAAAAGAGACCGACATAGAGCTATCCGACAAATAATTGCCTCCGGACAAATTTCTAACCAGAACGAACTAAAAGACATTCTCGAAAAGCAGGGCTTTGCTACGACGCAGGCAACTCTCTCGCGCGACTTAATGGCTTTGAAAATTATCAAAGTCCCCGATGCCGAGAAAGGGTATATTTATGCGCTTTCCGAAAATTACCAAAGCTCGTTACTGCCAGTCGAAGGCGGCTCTCCCCTGCAAACCTGCCGTTCCATCTCCTTCTCCGGCAATCTGGCCGTGCTCAAATGTCTGCCCTCTTATGCTCCCAGCGTCGCTCTGGTTCTCGATGCCTATGAAATGGATGAAATTATCGGCACAATTGCCGGCGATGATACCGTTCTAATCATTCTAAAAGAAGGATTGTCTCACGAGCGCTTTCGAAACGCGCTCGTGGAACGTTTCCCGGAATTGCATAATCGGATTTAGACCGGGACCTTCAATAAATAAATCTTAATCAATAGATCCAACCCGGTAGAATTAACTATTATGAAAGGAAATTAATTGATGTTAAAAAAAGTAATATTAGCATACAGCGGCGGTCTGGATACCTCCGTGATCCTCAGATGGCTAGTCAACAAAGGCTACGACGTAATTTGCTACGTCGCCAATGTCGGGCAGAAGGAAGATTTTGCCGCCGTCGAACAAAAAGCCCTTAAAACCGGTGCTTCGAAAGTCTATATCGAAGACCTGCGCCGTGAATTCGTCAATGACTATATTTTCGCGGCTTTGCGCGGCAATGCTATTTACGAAGGACGTTATTTGTTAGGCACTTCCCTGGCGCGTCCTTTAATTGCTCAGCGGCAGGTCGAGATCGCCCAGATGGAAAAAACCCATTATTATGCTCATGGCGCGACCAGCAAAGGCAATGACCAGGTCCGCTTTGAATTCGCTTACTATGCGCTCGATACGGATGCGATTGTCATTTCGCCCTGGAAAGACCCAGAATTTCTCGCCGAATTCAAAGGCCGCAGTGATTTGATCAGATATGCGGAAAAGTGGAACATTCCCGTCAAAGCTTCTTTAGCCAAATCTTACAGCGAGGACGAAAATCTGATGCATATTAGCCACGAAGCCGGTGCCCTCGAAGACCCGGCTTTTCGACCGCCGGAAAATGTCTTCAGCCGGACCGTTTCACCGCAAGATGCGCCGGATTCTGAAACAATTCTGGAAATAGAATTCAAGGACGGTTACCCGATCAAAGTCACCAATCTCAACGATGGTGTCGTCAAAGAAGACTCTTTAGAACTTTTTTGTTACCTTAATGAAATTGGAAGTCAGAATGGGGTTGGGCGAGTTGATATGGTCGAGAACCGCTTCGTCGGTATCAAATCGCGCGGCGTCTATGAAACTCCCGGCGCTACGATTTTATGGGCGGCGCACCGCGACCTGGAAGGTATTGCAATGGATAAGGAGGTAATGCACCTGCGGGATATGCTTTCGCCAAAATTCGCCGAATTAATCTATAACGGCTTCTGGTTTTCACCAGAAATGGATTTTTTAATGAGTGCTTTCGAGAAAAGTCAGGAAAAGATTGACGGTTCGGTCACGGTCTCCATTTACAAAGGCAACGTCATTCCCATCGGACGTCGTTCCCCGATTTCACTCTACGACCAGGCTCTATCGAGTATGGACATCGAAGGCGGCTTCAATGCTAATGACAGTCTGGGCTTTATTCGCGTCAACGCTCTCCGTCTGAAAGCTCATAAAATTGTCCTCAAAAAGAAAAAACCCTACAACTGGCGCATCAAGGACTAACCTATGAAACTCTGGCAAAAAAAATATAATCTCAACGCTGTTATCGAAAAATTCACCGTCGGCAACGACTATTTACTCGATCAGGAACTGGTGCCGTTCGACTGCCAGGCTTCCAAAGCTCACGCTCGAATGTTGAACAAAATCGGCATTCTCTCGGACTCTGAAACGGCAGATTTGCTCAGCGGAATTGATCAAATCCTCGATTTACACGCCAAAGGCCAATTTATAATTCGACCCGAAGATGAAGATTGCCACACGGCGATCGAAAATTTCCTGACGGAAAAAATCGGCCTAGCCGGTGAAAAAATCCATACCGGTCGCAGTCGTAATGACCAAGTTCTGACCGCTTTACGCCTTTATTGCAAAACTAAACTAAATGAGATTTCCTCCGCGGTTCAAACTACTATCACGACCATCGCCGCATTCATCGAAAAATATGGCGAGGTAGCAATTCCCGGTTTTACCCACACGCGTAAAGCTATGCCGTCTAGCGTAGCGATGTGGGCTGGCGCTCTGCAAGATGCCCTCACGGATGACCTTGATTTACTAGATTGTGCGAGGAAATTTGTTGATCAAAATCCACTTGGCACCGGCGCTGGCTTTGGCGTTCCGCTGGCTCTCGATCGCCAGATGACAACTGCCGAATTACAGTTCGCTCGCATTCAAGAAAATCCGATTTACGCTCAAAATAGTCGCGGCAAATTCGAAGGTTTTGCCCTCAGCGTAATGTCACAAATTATGTATGATTTAAACAAATTTGCCTCCGATCTCATTTTATTTACCATGCCGGAGTTTAATTATTTCTCTCTTCCGGAAGAATTTCTGACTGGCTCATCCATTATGCCACATAAGAAAAATCCGGATGTGCTGGAATTACTGCGCGCCAAATATCATGCGGTTTTCGCCTATGAAATGCAGGTTCGCAATACCCCGGTAAACTTGATTTCCGGCTATCATCGCGACCTACAATTGACCAAAGAAGCCATTATCCGAGCTTTTAAAACGACACTAGCTTCGGTTCAAATTACAACGGTTTTATTTGAAAATTTATCGGTCAACCGCAAAAACTGTCGGGAAGCTATGACGGCCGAATTATTCGCTACCGAGAAAGTCTATCAATTAGTAAAAAGCGGCGTGCCCTTCCGCGAAGCTTATCGTCAAATCAGTCAGGAATATGAGGATAAAAATGAAAAACAATGCTAAAATTCGTGTGTCTGTAGTCGGTGCTACCGGCTACGCCGGTTTCGAACTGGTAAAAATTCTGCTACACCATCCGTACGTAACGATCAGCCGTCTGGCTGTCATCGCTGAAGAAGTCGGTTTGTGTTTTTCGGACATTTTTCCGGCGCTCAAAGGACTTTGTGATCTGACCTGCACTGCGATTGACGTTCCGGAAATCAAACGCGAAAGCGACGTAATTTTCTTTTGTCTGCCGCATACGGTTAGTATGACTTATATCCCTGATTTTATAGGAGATGAAAAATTATTGATTGATCTTAGTGCTGACTATCGCCTCAATTCGGCGGAACTTTACCAAAAAACTTATGGCGTCGCTCACGCCGATAGCAAGCATTTGCCAAATTTTGTCTATGGTCTGCCCGAATTCAACCGCGCTAAAATCAAGACAGATAAAACCGTCGCTAATCCCGGATGTTTTCCAACTGGAATAGAACTGGCTTTGAAGCCAGTTTTGCAAGCCGGATTAATCGAAACCACGGCGATTTTCGTGGATAGCAAAACCGGTGTCTCCGGCGCCGGACGCGCTCCCAAACCGGCTTATCACTTCCCGGAATGTAACGAGAACTTGACCGCCTATAAAGTCGCCTCGCATCAACATGAACCGGAAATCGAACAGGAATTGAGCAAAATTGCGGGCGCGGTGGTTGATGTAATCTTTGTGCCACATCTCGTTCCTTTGACACGCGGCATTTTTAGTACGATTTACGCCAAATTGCGGCGGCCAATTTCTCAAGCCGAATTATTGACTTTATATCAAAATGACTATCGAGCCGAACCCTTCGTGCGAATTTTGCCGAATAACCAGATACCGCAATTAAAAAACGTCGCCAACAGCAATTTTTGCGACATTGGTCTGAAAGTTATCGGCGACCACTTGATTCTGCTAAGTGCAATTGACAATTTAATCAAAGGCGCCTCCGGGCAGGCTGTCCAAAATTTGAATATCATGCTCGGTTATCCTGAAACGACCGGATTATTATAAGGATGAAATAAAATGAACTTCTACAATAATCCTAAAATCACCGACCCCAAAGGTTTTACCGGTGCGGCAATGCATGCCGGCTTCAAGCGCAAACGCCAAGACCTGTGTATAATCAAAAGCGCTGTACCGGCTAAATGCTCAGCTAAATTCACCACCAACGCCGTTAAAGCCGCGCCACTTATCGTCGCAACGGAAAATTTACGGAAATCCGGCAATCGCCTTCAGGCATTGATCATCAATTCCGGTAATGCCAATGCCGGTACCGGTCAACAGGGTTTGAACGATGTGCACGAAACTTTGAGTCTGCTGGCCGCCCAGCTGAAAATTCCCGAGGAGTTGATTCTGGCTTCCAGCACCGGCGTGATTGGCCAATGCCTCGATATGGAAAAAATGCGTCAGGGCATTGCTCACCTCGTACATCATCTTTCTATCGAAGGCGGTGCCGCCTGCGCCGAAGCGATATTGACAACCGATACCGTCGAAAAATCATTCGGCTTAAAATTCAAAGTCAATGGCGTGGAAATCAAGCTCTGCGGCATTACCAAAGGTTCTGGAATGATTCAACCTAATATGGCAACGACCCTGGCTTTTGTCACTACTGATGCCGACATTGACCACGATTTTCTCGAAAAGACTTTCACCACGGCGATCACAAAAACATACAATATGATCACTGTTGACGGTCACACCAGCACCAACGATACTGCGCTAATAATGGCGAACGGTTTAGCGGGCAACAAGACAATTACCGCCGGTTCGCCCGCCGCTGAAATTTTTGAAAATGCTCTCCTGATGCTAACGACCGAAATGGCCAAGTCCATCGTCCGAGACGGCGAAGGCGCCACTAAGTTCGTAACCGTAACGGTCAATGGCGCCGATAATTTTGACGATGCTAAAAAAATGGCATTCGGCATTGCCAATTCTATGCTGGTCAAAGCCGCCCTATTTGGATGCGATCCGAATTGGGGTCGAATTCTTTCTGCGGCGGGAATGGTATTTGCCCATTTTGATCCGGCTATCGCTGATTTGCGCATCAATGGAGTTTACCTTTACCGGCAGGGCGAACCGCTTAATTTGAATAAAACTGAAATTCAACCTATGATGACGCCGGTCGAGCTGGATATTGTTCTCGATTGTAATCTCGGAAAAGCTAGCGCCGTAGTTTACACCACCGACCTTTCCTATGATTATATCAAAATTAACGCTCAATATCATACTTAGAGGATTTTATGCAAAAAATTATTGACAAAGCCGCTGTTTTGATTGAAGCTTTGCCCTTCATCAAGGCTTTTCGCGGCAAAAAAATCGTCATCAAATTCGGCGGCAGTATAATGGACAGTGAAAACGCAATGAAATCCGTTTTGCAGGACATTGTCTTTATGAAATATGTTGGTTGGCTGCCGGTGGTTATCCACGGCGGCGGCAAAGCCATTAGTGAGGCAATGAATAACCGCGGTATCAAGCCACAATTCGTCAATGGACTACGCGTTACCGATCGTAAAACTATGGAAATCGTCGAAAATGTTCTCGCTCATAAAATCAATGCCCAGATCGTTAATTTATTGAATATGATGGACGGCGAGGCAGTTGGAATTTCCGGTCTCGATAATGGATTAATTCGCGTTGACAAAATGTTCACCGATAATAACGGGCAATCGGTGGACCTCGGTTTCGTTGGTCAGGTTCGGTATATCAACGCTAATTTTCTTAATCGTATTGTAGAAACCGGAAAAATTCCCGTGATTGCGCCAATTGGTTTAGACGATGACGGTCAGAGCTACAATATCAATGCCGACCTTATTGCTGGCGAAATGGCGGCTTCAATCGGCGCTCGCAAACTGGTTTATTTGACCGATACTCCCGGCATTTTACACATACCAGGCGACGAGAAAAGTGTCATTAGTACCATTAATCGTAAGGAGGCTGAAAAACTTATCGCCGAGGGCATTATCGAGGGCGGTATGATTCCCAAAGTCAACTCCTGCCTCGACGCTTTGCGGTTCGGCGTCAACAAAGGTCACATTATAGACGGGCGCATTAAGCACTCGCTCTTACTCGAAATTTTCACCAAAGAAGGAATAGGAACGGAGATATTAAAAGATGGATCGGAAAGAATTCGATAATTACGTTTTACCGACTTACAAGCGTTTCCCGATTACACTAGTAAAAGGACGCGGTATGCAGGTCTGGGATGATGAAGGTAACGAGTACCTCGATTTTTTCCCCGGCTGGGGTAGTGGCAATATCGGCCATTGCCACCCAAAAGTCGTGGCGGCTCTGCACGAACAATTAGATAAAATTATGCACGTGCCAAATGTCTATTATAACGAGAAAGCCGGTGAACTGGCAAAACTAATCATTCAAGACGGTTTCGATGGCCAGGTTTTCTTCGGCAATAGCGGCGCCGAGGCCAATGAAGGAGCGCTGAAATTAGTACGCAAACGCAATCCCAATAAGAAAACGATCATTACGCTTAATAATTCCTTTCATGGGCGCACGCTGGCAACGGTAACCGCAACCGGTCAGAGCGAATACCAAAAAGGCTTTGATCCCCTGCTCGGCGGTTTTGTCTATTGCGATATCAATGATTGCGCTATGCTCGAAAGCTTAATGAACGAAAATGTCGCGGCTATTATGCTCGAAGTTGTCCAGGGCGAAGGCGGCATTACCGCGGTTAATCGAGAATTCATAGAGACGGCTCGCGAACTGTGCGACCGGTTTGACGCTATGCTAATCATAGATGAAGTTCAGACCGGCATCGGGCGCACTGGTAAAATGTTTGCTTACCAATATTTCGATGTCCAACCGGACGTTATGACTCTCGCCAAATCACTCGGCGGCGGTATGCCGATCGGCGCTTTTGCCGTAGCACGCAAATATTGCAATATTTTACAACCCGGCAATCACGGCTCGACTTTCGGCGGTAATCCGCTGGCTTGCGCCGCTGGTGTGGCGGTTTTTCAAGCTATTCACGAGGAAAATCTACTCGAGAATGCCGTTGAAATGGGCACCTATTTCCGGCAAAAATTGGAAGAACTGAAAAGCCAAGCGCCGGTAATTCGTGAAATCCGCGGGCTCGGGCTTATGCTGGGCGTCGAATTAAATAAGCCCGGCGCGGAAATTGTTGACAAGTGCCGTGCCCAAAATCTACTGATTAATTGCACCCACCAGACCGTTCTACGCCTGATGCCCGCCATCAACGTTACTCAAGAGCAGATCGACCAAGCTGTCGCGATTATCGGGAAAGCCTTGATGGAATCGTAGGCAAAACCTTCAGAAGGTTGGGCTAGGCTATTTGAAGATATCTGAAGGTTTTATCAATTAGTTTCGTATTTAATCCGTAGTTAAATCTATCTCTGTATTTGGCTTGGCAGGTTCTTAAAAATATCGTATTTTCTCTTGTTATAATTGAACAATTGACAACCAGATAGAAAGACAGTTATGAAAGTCTTAAAATTCGGCGGCAGTTCGATTAGTAAGCCGGAAAATCTGCCAACTATTTTTACTATCATCGCCAAGGAAGTCCAGAGCGGGAACGCGGTAATTACAGTTTTCTCCGCCTTCAATAATGTCACTGATCAATTGAAAGAAATCAGCCAATTAGCGGCAAGCAAAGATAAAACCTATCAAAATATTCTTGATGACCTTGCCCGGAGGCATTTGTATTTCATCGCCGAATTAATACCCCAAGATAGGCAGAAGACACTCAACGTCGAAGTCAAAAACCTCCTGGCAGAATTGAAAGAAATTATCCACGGCGTTTTCTTATTGAAAGAATTATCCTTGCAATCTCTCGACCAGATCCTGAGTTTCGGAGAACGCCTGGCTTGCACCATCATCGCCGCCTATGGTCAAGCCATCGGCTACCCAACAAAGTACGTGGATGCGCGCCAATTTCTGGTAACCGACGATCATTTCGGAGCGGCACGCATTCTTCCGCAGATCAGCAATCCGAAAATCCAAGCTTTCTTTAAAAATTTCACCGGAATTCCAGTAGTCACGGGTTTCATCGGCGCCACCGAAGATGGCATTACTACAACTTTAGGCCGTGGCGGTTCGGACTTAACTGCATCTCAAATCGGTGCGGCTCTTAACGCGGAGGAGATTCAAATCTGGAAAGACGTCAATGGCTTTATGTCGGCTGATCCAAGCAAAGTCAAAGAAGCTTTTTCATTAGCGGAACTCAGCTATGAAGAAGCTTTGGAACTGAGTCACTTTGGCGCCAAAGTACTATTTCCACCCACTATTCAGCCGCTAATTGATAAGAATATTCCTATTCGTATAATGAATACCTTCAATCCGGATTTTCCCGGAACGGTCATTCGCAAAAATCCCTCTGCTAACGGCGGCTTCGTCAAAGGTGTCACTTCAATCCGCGACATTGCATTGTTGACGGTTCAAGGTAGTGGCATGGTCGGCGTTAGTGGCATCTCTTCTCGTCTTTTCAGCGCACTGGCAAAAGTCAACGTCAACGTGATTTTGATTTCCCAAGCCTCGTCTGAGCATTCTATCTGCGTTGCCATTTTGCGAGAATCTGTCAATATCGCGAAAAAAGCCATCGAAGAAGAATTCGCCCTTGAAATTAAACTCCGCCTGGTTGATCCGGTCGTAGTAGAAAATGATTTAGTCATCATTGCAGTTGTTGGAGAGCGAATGCGTCGCACCACTGGTCTGGCGGGACGTCTTTTTAGCGCACTGGGAGAAAAATCCATTAACGTCATTGCCATCGCTCAAGGTTCCTCGGAACTGAATATTTCTATCGTAATTGACCAAAAAG
>Ga0208461_1002250_pt1 | contig 16082 bp, 14 predicted proteins | sample AD_JPNTR4_MetaG_FD_184448 | JGI IMG/M metagenome (GOLD analysis project Ga0208461, IMG submission 184448) | Active sludge microbial communities of municipal wastewater-treating anaerobic digesters from Japan - AD_JPNTR4_MetaG (SPAdes) (version 2) | ecosystem: Engineered > Bioreactor > Anaerobic... | reverse complement strand
TTTTATAAAGAAAGAGAATATTATTTCTGCCCCTGATGCATCTTGTATATATGACATTCCAATAAATTTTGAGAAAACTAATATTGGTGAGAATATTATTAAAGAGTTAAACCTTAAACCAAGAAAAACAACATTACTGAAGGAATGGGAAGCAAAAACGAAGAAGATGAAGAAGATTTCTAAAAGTGTGGATATAGGGATTGTAGGAAAATATTATAAAAGTGGCAAGTTTAGTCTTAAAGACTCATATGTATCTGTGCTTGAAGCAATTAATCATGCGGGCTGGGAGTTAGGAGTTAATCCTAATATACACTGGATTGTTGCAGATGACCTTGAGAAAGATAAAGAAAAACAAAAAGTGCTTCTTAAAATGGATGGAATAATTGTTCCTCAAGGTTGGGGAAGTAGAGGTGCAGAGGGAAAGATAAAGGCAATACAGATAGCAAGAGAAAATAGAATACCATATCTAGGGTTGTGCTATGGTATGCAGATGGCAACCATTGAGTTCTGTAGAAATGTACTTGGTATTAAAGATGCCAACTCAGAGGAAATAGATCCTAAATCAAAGAATTTAGTTATTCATTTAATGGAGAATCAAAAAGAGATACTTAAGCATCAGAATTATGGTGGTACGATAAGACTAGGAGCATGGCCATGTAAAATAAAGAAAGGAACTTTACTAGAGTCTCTTTATAAAAAATATACCAATTCGTTGTACAATACTCTTCCTGTTGTGATGGAAAGACACAGGCATAGATATGAGTTTAATACAAAATATTCTTCATTAATTGAGAGTAAAGGTATGATAATTTCGGGAGAGAGTCCTGATGGAAAACTTGTAGAGGCAATTGAGCTTAATAAAAATTTACATCCATTTTTTATTGGAACACAGTATCATCCAGAGCTAAAGAGTAGATTTTTAGCTCCACACCCAATATTTTTAGGTTTTATAAATGCCTCTAATAAGAGAAAAAATATTTAATATTTTAACTATATTTTTATGGAAGTAAAGAAAGCTGTTATTACAACTGCAGGATATTCAACTAGATTTCTTCCTGCATGTAAAAATATTCCTAAGGTGATGCTACCAATTCTAGAAGTCCCTATTATTCATGAACAGGTAAAAGAGTGTATTGAGGGAGGAATTACAGATATTATAATTATTACATCATACGGTAATAATGCTATTGAGGATTATTTTGACAGTAGACCTGATTTAGAAACACACCTAGTTAATACAGGGAAAGAGGATAGATACAAAAGGTTTGGAGAGGTGTTTGGAAAAGCAAATGTAGTTTGTGTGAGACAGAACAGATCACTTCCATATGGAAGTGGAAGTGCAATTCTTGCAGCACAGCCTTGGATACAAAAGGGTGAACCGTTTGCAATTCTGTATGGAGATGACCTCGTTTTATCAAAAAAGTCAGGTATTGGACAGTTAAAAGAATTTTTTGAGTCACAAAACAATATCGGAGGAGTTATTGCTGTTCAAAAAGTTGATGAAAAAGATATATCAAAGTACGGCTCTGTCAAGTTTAAAGATGAAAGTAAAGGTACAATTGAATCTATACTTGAAAAACCATCTGTAAATGAAGCTCCTTCTCTTCTTGGCTCATATGGAAGATATATTGTTTCCTATGATATTTTTAAATATCTTCATACAGGTACACTTATTAATAATGAACTGTATTTTTCAAAAGCAATTGATGATATGGCAAAAGAAACAGATGTTTATGCTAAGATGATTGATGGAGAGTGGTTAACAACAGGAGACCCGCACAATTATTTGAATGCTGTAATAAGGTATGCATTGCAAAGAGAGGATTACAGGGAAGAAGTGACTGTTACAGTTAACTCTTAATATATATTTTTAAGTCAACTGCGACTACCCTACTTTCTGTTAGTATTACAGGATTCATATCAATGCTGTAAATTTGGGGGTATGTAACAAGAAGTCTTTGTACTTTATCTATCATTTCAATAAGCTTCTGCTTAGGAAGTGGAGGTTTTCCCCTATATCCATCAATTATTTTTACAACCTTTGTAGCATTTAATTTCTCTGTTATATTCTTTATACTCTCAGGAACTAATATGTGCTGAATATCTTGATAAACCTCTGTATACACTCCGCCTTGTCCGATTGCAATTAAGTGACCAAAGCCTCTCCCTTCCTTTTCATAAATATCTGCACCACCTTCTCTGTTTGCACCAATAAAAAACTCAAGTTTAGGTTCAATCATCTCTTGTACTAAAATCTCAGGATATTTTCTTCCTGTTACTTTCTCAATATTGCTAGATAAAATATTAAATTTCTCCTGCAGCTCAGATATTGTTCTAATGTCTACAAATACTCCTCTAACATCTGTTTTATGAGTTAAATCTTTTGATACTGCTTTAATAACAACAGGAAAGTTTTTACTTGCAAACTGTATAGCTTCATTTATATTGGCAGTAATTATCTGCTTAGGAAGTGATATTCCTACCTCTTTTGCAATTTTTTCACTAATATCATCAGAAAGAACAGTAGCTTCATCCTCTTTTAGTTCAAGCAGTACTGCCTTTTTATATCTGCCTTTAGATAAGAGATCAGATGTTCTTCTAATACTTTTATTTGTTCTTGCAAGTTCATAGTTTGTAATCATGCTTATAAGTCTTACTGTGTCCTCAATATTGTTTGATACATACATTCCATACGCTCTAAGTATTTTATTACCATCTTCAACATCACTACCTCCTAAAAAGCATGAGAATATTGGTTTTGAAGTTTGTTTCTGGATATCAGCAATAGCCTTTGCAACCCCAACTATATCTGTAACAAGCTGTGGCGTTAATATTACAACAAGGGTGTTAACAGAAATATCATCAAGAAGTGTTTTAATTGCATATTCGTATCTATCAAGAAGTGCATCACCAAGAATATCTACAGGATTATTAATATTTGATTGTATTGGAAGAAATTTAGAAAGTTTTTCTTTTGTTTTATCACCTATTTGTGCTAATTCAAGACCAAACCTTTCTACACAGTCTGTTGCCATTATTCCTGGACCACCTCCATTAGTTACAATTGCAACACCTCTTCCCTTAGGCATCTTTTTCATAGAAAGCACTTTTATTGCATCAAACATCTCTTCAGAACTTTCTACCTTTATTAAATTTCCCTTTTGAATTGCAGCAACAGTTGTATCGTATGAGCTTGCAAGAGAACCTGTATGTGATGATATTGCAGCTTTACCTTGTTGTGAGCTACCTGGTGCAATTATTATCATTGGTTTTTCTGACTTTTGTGCAATTTCAACAAAATCTTTACCATCACTAAACTCTTCAAGATATATTGCAATAGAGTCTGTACTTTTATCTCTTTGCAAATACTCTATTAACTCATTTTCATTTATATCTGCTTTGTTTCCAATGGATATTACTTTGGAAAACCCAATATTATCCCGCAGTGCCATATCTAAAATAGCAGTACAGAAAGCTCCTGACTGAGAGATAAAGGCAGTTGTCCCAGCGCCTGGGTTTTTTCTTGCAAATGAAAGGTTTAGATTAATCTCATTATTAATAATTCCAAGAGTATTAGGACCAATCAATCTTATACCAGCACTCTTTAGCTTTTGAGCTATTCTCTCTTCAAGCTCCTTTCCCTGTTTTCCTGTTTCTTTAAAACCAGCAGAAATTATTATTACACTCTTAACTTTTTTTAAAATACAGTCATCTACTATACCTTCTACTAATTGATAAGGGAGCGAGATACATACCATATCAATAGGATCACCTATGTCATTTACTGTTGGATAGCACTTCTCTCCATCAATATTGTCATATTTAGGATTAACAGGAAATATTTTTCCTTGATATCCTCCGTTTCGTGCATTGTCGTAAATGACTCTTCCTATCTTACTTTTATCACTTGATACACCAACTACTGCTATGCTTTTAGGAAATAGTATTTCATCTTTCATTTTTATTCAAGGTCAGATAATATTGAAGATATACTGTAATTTTTTACCTCATTGACTAGTTCACTCTTTTTATCTTTTCTGTTTTTAAGATTGGAGTAATAGTCTTTTATCTTTTTGTTTTGATATATAACTCCAGTATACATTTTTTCTTTGTTTGTTACTCTTTTTAAAGCTTTAGATATATCATCTGTTGGTGCTACATTAATCATCTTGCTTTTAAGAAAGTCTAAACTGTTCTCTGGTGAATATGTTGGACATATCTGAACTATTTCAATAACACTAAAGCCTTTATGCTTTATTCCTGCCTTTATTATTTCGCTAAGCCCGTTTGGATCTCCAGAAAAACCTCTTGCATAAAAAGAGGGATTAAGAGAAAGAACAAGCTCTCCGATATTAATATCTCCTTCTGTTTTACCATCAGGAAATGCATACATTGGTTTATTCTTCTTCGTTGTTGCAGTTATCTGCCCTGTTGTAAGAGAAAAGCTCTCATTGTTATGAATAAGTAAAGTGATATCATAGTTAGACCTTACAGCATGAATTAAATGGTCTATTCCCTCGTGTAAAACTCCTCCATCTCCAGCATCTGCAATTACTGTCATTTTTCTATTTGCGAGATGACAACCAACAGCAAGAGGTATTGCTCTCCCATGAAGACCCTTTACTCTGAACCCTTCAATTTTATCTGCTCCATTCCCATTACACCCTATATCAAACACCATTACTACTTCTCTTGGATGCTTTCCTAAATCAACTAAAGCTTTTTTAAGTGCCATGTGAATTGCAAAGTTTCCACATCCAGGGCACCATGTATTTTTAATATCTGTATTGTAATCTTGTAAATTTACCTTCATTGTTTTAAATATTCTAAAATATCATCTACAAAAAATGGTCTACCATTATATTTCTTTAATGTATTTGTAATGTAGAAGTTGGATTCTTCTTTTATCAATCTTCCAAAACCATTATTAAAGTTATTTTCGATCAGTACTATTTTTACCCCATCTTTTGCAAACTGAAGAATCTTTTCATATTTAAGAGGGTATATATATTTATAATGAAGATACCCTATTCTTCTCCTGCTAATTTTCATAGCATCTAATACTGCATTCTTAACACTTCCCATTCCAACAAATACTATTGTAGGATCTTTATCACCAAAGTACTTAGGAGCAGGAATGGTTTTAGATAGTGTTTCTACTTTTTTCATTCTTTTTTCTGTCATAATCTTTGTATCAATATCACTTTCACTGCTTACTCCATACTCATCGTGCTCATCGCTGTTTGTTAAGTATGTTTTTCTCCCAGGCATTGGTAACCATCGTGGAGATATGCCACTTTTAGTTACTAAATATCTTTTAGTTCCATTTTGTGAGAGTCCTCTTTTTATCTTTTTAGCTTTAGGTAGGTTTGAGATATTAAACATAGATTCTGCAACATGTTTTTCTGTAAGAAGTATTACAGGAAGTTGATATACTTCTGCAATATTAAATGCCTCTTGAATTAGCTCATAACTCTCAATTGGGTCGCTTGCTGCAAGTACACATCTTGGAAACTCTCCATGACCTGAATGAACAGCCACATCTATATCAGATGCACCTGTCCATGTAGGAAGGCCTGTTGAAGCCCCTGCACGTTGCCCTAGGACGATCACAAGTGGGATTTCTGTCATTGCACTCATAGAAATGCTCTCTGTCATTAAATCAAAGCCTCCTCCCGAGGTTGCTGTAAATGCTCTTGCACCCATATACATACTTCCAAGTACCATTTGTACAGCAGTTATTTCACTTTCTGCCTGTTTAACAAGAATACCTGTTTTCATATATGTATCACCAAGTAATTCTAAAATGGGTGTAGAAGGAGTCATAGGGTATGCATAATATGCTCTACATCCTGCACTAATCGCACCAAGTGCGACAGCTTGATTTCCTGTAAGAATTAATGATTTCTCCCAATTCTTGTCAATACTTTTAGGTACATCCTTTATTTCATCATCTTTAATTTCTTCTAAAGAGTATCCTGCGTTTAAGCATCTCTTTTCAGCCTCAATGTCTATTCCTTCTTTTTTTGAAAAGTATTTAACTACAGAATCAGTTAGTGTTTTAATGTCCTGTCCTAAAACCTTCCATATACTGCCAAGCATTATCATATTTTCCATTATCGCAGGAGCTTTCTGCTGTTGGGCCATCTTCTTTAAGTCAATATATATAACTTTAATACTGTTTTTATTAATATATTCTTTTGCCTTTTCACTAAATTCAAAATCCTTTACTGAATGAAAAATTACACCATTACTACTAACTGTGAAAAGATATTCTTCTAATGCCTCTTGTGCAATACATGCCAATATATCACACTTCTTTTCAGGTGAAAGTATTTCAGATGATCCAAAGTCAATCTGATACGATGCAAATCCACCTTTGATAATTGAAGGATATTCTCTATACCCAAATACATGATAATTTGACTCTTTCAGTGCCCTACTTATTAACTGACCTAACAAGTTAATACCTTGACCCGATTGTCCTCCAAATTTAACAGAAATTCTCTCTTCCATCTGTAATTATCTATTCATAAATATCTCTTTTAGAGTATCATTCAAGAAAAATATTGTCAAAGAAAGTTACAATATAGGATAAAGTAAGGTAAAATAAGCATATGATTGATAAATGTCAAATTACAGTACAATCAGGTAAAGGCGGTGATGGAATTATCGCTTTTGATAAATTTAGGAAGGCAGATGGAGGTGATGGAGGAAAAGGAGGAGATGTATATATAGTAGGTGATACAAATGTATATGACCTTGGTAAGATATCTCAGATTAAGAAGTTTAAAGCAAATGATGGTGAAAGGGGAGAAAAAAACAAAAGAAAAGGGAAGGATGGAGAAGATATTGAAATACATGTCCCACTTGTTACAAAGATATACAATGAAGATGGAACTGAATTTCTCACAATTTCAAAAAGTGGGTATAGAGTAAAAATTTTAAATGGTGGAAAGGGAGGATTAGGGAATTTTTCACTAAGGGCAAAGGGTTGGGATGGCAAATTTTCAAGAACAGAGGGAGAAAAACCAAAAACAAAGAAGCTTAAATTAGAACTTAATTTAAAATCTGATGTAATATTTTTAGGACTTCCTAATGCAGGTAAATCAAGTATTGTTAATGCACTAAGTAATGCAAGATACAAGGTTGCCCCTTATGAATTTACAACACTTAACCCACAACTTGCAGTTATGGATGGATATCTACTAATGGACCTTCCAGGATTAATAGAGGGAGCACATAAAGGAAAAGGACTTGGAATTGAATTTCTTAAACATACAAAGTATGCCAAACTGCTTGTGCATTGTATTAGTCTTGAAAATGATGATATTAAAAAAGTGTATAAAGATATGAGAAAAGAATTCCTTAATATCTCAGAGGATCTTTATTCATTACCTGAATTTGTACTATTTACAAAAGCAGATATATATTCAACTGAGCAGCATAAAGAAAGGATGAAGGAGCTTAAAAAAGAGTTTCCTAACTCCCTTGCTATATCTGTGTATAGAAAAGAAGATCTTGAACTACTTCGCAGTGAATTAAAAAAGAGGTTGAGTTCTATTTCTAGGTCCGCTGTCTAATGCTCGTTTTGCATTCCATTGTAAATCTGGCTTATCTGTCATACTTTCTGCTAACCATTCTAAATATTCCCTATCTTCTCTTTCTATCTCTTCAAAAGTTTTTCCCATATATTTCCCAAATGTCATTTCTCTCATCATTTGGGGTTGTTTGGTTATTAAAATCATATTTTCAATACTTAATTTTGTATTATTACGGAAGTAATTAAATAAATCTCTTAAGAAATATACATCACTTAATGCGTCATGTGCTGTAATATGCTTTTTATCTTCCTTTTTATACAGCCCTAGATAATATCTTAAATACTGAAGTCTGTAGCTTTCTAAATCTCTCCCATCTGGTGTTGTTAAAACATTTCTTGCTACTTTTAATGTACAAATCATATCTTCTATTTCTATTCCCTTTTTCATAAGCACCTCTGCATCAAATTCTACATTGTGTGCTACCCATATATATTTTTTTGCAAGAAACTTTAAATATTCGCTTAGATTCGTACTCCCTTTATACTCTTTATCAATCCCTTTCTCTGGTATTTGAGCTTCTTCAAACTTTGGGCAATTCTCTACATCTTCAGGAGTGATATTGTGTATGGCCATTGCACCAAAAGAGATTTCTTGTACTGGCTTAAAATACATATTTAGATATATGTCAGGGTCATCAGTTAAGAGTGCTAATTGTAAGATATCTTTACTTTGGGTATCTGTTGTTTCTGTATCAAAATACAGTAGTTTATCTTTATTCATAGTCTAAATTCTAACATACACACTTTAATGTAACAAATATTTGATAATATTATTAAACTTTTGGTATATTAAAAGAGTTAAATGAGTTATATAGCAATATGAAAGAGAAAAAGGAAACAAATATTATACCTGTTGCTATTGCATTAGGAGTTGTATCAGCTCTGGCAGTAGTAATTTTTGTGTTTTTAAACAAAGAGGTAGATACACTACCTGATGCACAAACGATTAATTTAAATTCTAAAAAGGAAGATACAATGAGTGAAAATAATGTAGAAGATTTTGATGTGCTAGGAATAACTACAATTCAACAGGGAGATGGACAAGAAGCACAAGTTGGAGATACTGTCTCTGTTCATTATGAAGGGACATTAAGTGATGGAACTAAATTTGATAGTTCATATGACAGAGGTCAGCCTTTTGAATTTACACTAGGGGATAATTATGTAATTGAAGGATGGGAAAAAGGAGTTATTGGTATGAAGGTTGGTGAAATTAGAGAGTTAAAAATCCCTTCATCAATGGGATATGGAGAAAGTGGAAATGGTATTATTCCAGGAAATGCAGGGTTAATATTTAAGATAGAATTGCTGGAAATAAAATAATTAGAACTTTCCAAAAATCATTAGTAAACCAATTGATAAAAGAAGAATTCCTGCAACTAAGTGCATATATCTTACATTCTTGTCTTTCCAGTTAGTTACATCTTCAATCTTTTTTGTCCCAAAGTAGACAGCTAATACAACTGCAAGCATAGGAAGAATAAAGATAAGGTTATAAAGAAGAAGAGATGGAACAGCATTTATTAAACTCCCACTAGAAAGAAGACCTCCTAGAATTATATACGGCCCTATTGTACATGGAAGTAAGAATAATGTAACAAATAATCCTACTCCAAATGCAGCAAGTGGAGATGTTACTTTAGCAATTATTTTACTTACCTTTGGTCTTAGTGATAAAGGCATTTCAGTACCAATACTTCCAGGTTTGTATGATATGAAATCTTTAATTTCAAGTACACCAAAAATGCTTGCAAATATACCAAGAATTAAGTTTATTCCTATTTTATTAAATAAAAACTCTCTTATAGCTGTAATTGATTGTACTGCTTGAAATGCTTTAATAATTAAAACACCATACAGCAGATACATAATAATTACAGCTAAGATAAAAGAAAGACCTGCAAGAAGAATATCTTTTCTCTTTCCAGGGTTGTAAGTGATAATTGAAATTAAAACAAGAGCAAGTATAGATAGTGCGCAAGGGTTAACAGAATCAGCAAGACCAAGTGAAATTATTTTTCCAATTGATAACATCTCTTCTTGATTTTCAGCAGTTTCTTCATTATTAGTTTTGGTTTCTTCGCTCTCTTCTATAACTGGTAGTGCATTACCATTCCATTGTAGGAGCCATCCGTTAAGTTTAACTGCATGGTCATATGTAAGATTCCCTCCTGGTGTTTTTATTATTTCTGTTTTTGTGCTGCTTCCTTTAAGAGTTGACAATGCATCATCTATAGAGGAGGAATATATAAAAGTCTTAATTTGCTCATTCTCTTCCTCACTTAACTGTGTTATTGATTTTCTTATAGCAACTCTGTCCTTTGAATATATGGTAGGGTATCGCACAAGAGAGTTAAGATTAAAATCTTCAAAAGAAATTACTCTACCATCAGCTAATGGTATTTCATTTGCCTGTGCCTTCTCAATCATTGAATCAATATTCTCAATTATGGGAGTGTCTCCTACTCCTTTTATATCTTTATTAAACAAAATTTGAGGAATACCTAAATCAAGATCAAATGATTGTGCATATGTACTAAATGCCTGGGAGTTAGCCACATTGCTATATATCTCATATTCAATAATGATAAGACTGCCATTTTCAACTCTACTGTGAAGCTGAGGAGATACCTGAGCACAGTGAGGACATCCTATACCTGTAAAGGATACAGCGAATTTTTGACTTTCTTGCCCATTTACTAAAGTACTAGAAAGAAAAAATGGAATTATTAATAGTAATGGTATTAATATTTTTATAATCTTTTTCATCTAGATAATAGAATTCAATTCAGTTTTTTAGTCTAGTAGTCAGTATATCATACTTTTATTGTTTACAAGAAGATGTGGGTATATAATCAGAATATGATTATTAATTCACAAAAAGAAGAGAATATATTGAAGGAGGCAGGAGAGATATCTGTAAATATATTAAAGCAGGTTGGAGAAAATATTAAAGAAGGCATTACTCCACTTGAGCTTGATAATATTGCAGGAGAGCTGTGCAGAAAGTATAAAGTAAAGCCTAATTTTAAAAAGGTTGAAGGTTATCATTTTAATACATGTATATCTGTAAATGATGTTGCTGTACATGGTATTCCTAATTCTATTCCACTTAAAAAGGGTGATTTAGTATCCATTGATTTTGGGATAGCATATAAAGGATTTAATACCGATCATTGCTGGACATGGAGTATAGGTCAACCAAGTGATAAGAATAGAAAACTGTTATTAGCAGGAAGAAAAGCAGTAGAGAATTGTCTTCCTCTTGCTATTACTGGCAACTATACTGGAGATTTAGGATATGAGATGGAAAGGGTTGCAAAAGAGAATGGTTTTAATGTCTTAAGGATGTTTGTTGGGCATGGTATTGGGAAATCTCTCCATGAGGAGCCAGATATTCCTGCATATGGAAGAAAGCACACAGGTACTAGATTAATTACTGGTATGGTTATATGCATTGAATGTCAGGTTGTTGATGATGATGGAAATATTAAAATAGATAGTGATGGTTGGAGTGCAAGGACTTCTCATGGTGGTAATAGTGTAATGTTTGAATATATGGTTATAGTTGATAATAAATATCCTACTGTTTTAACAAATACACTTGACTGGGATTTTATTGCTTAGAATCTTTATTACCCTATAGTATTATGGTATAATATAAGTAGGTATTCTTAATACCTTTTTTCCTTTTGTTTTAATACATTAGGAAATACTGCTCTTTAAAAGGTCTACTTATATTTTTTTCTCCATTTTAACAGCCTTAAATACATATATATTAAGTTTGTATATATTTATGGCTGTTAAAAATCATTAAAACAAGGAGAAAAAAAATGAGAAAGTATTTGTTGATTGTTGTATGTATAGTTGTTCTAGCCTTTTCAGGCTGCTCTTCGTCCAATGAAAAAGATGGGAAACCGTCAGAGATTCCGTATTCAAGGATACAATTTGAAATCCTTGATGAGAATTCAGGATACGTAGGGACGTATTGGATTAAAAGATCCAATCAGTTCACATCTTGGGATGAATGGGGGGAGTGGACAGAATTGCAATATTTTGTTGACAGATATACAGGCGGTGCAAAGGTTTGCTTTGGCTATTTCCCGCCCGAAAATAAGGCGAACTTTGCTGCAAAGGAGGACTATTCTTGGGAAGAGTGTCGTTCAGAAGGAAGAGATTGCCTCTGCCTTCGTAAGAAGTAGACCAAAGGGTCTTCTGATAATATACACTAGCATTAATGCTAAGTAATAATATATATCAGGAGACCCTCTTAATCCCCTTTATAAATTTTTTCTAGTATAGGGAGAATTTGTTTCTTTCTACTTACTACATTAGGTAAATATACAGTATTATTAACAATCTTAGCATTTAGCTCTCTTTCAAGTAATGGAATATCATTGCCTACTACAAGCAGTATACAATCATTCTTAAGTACATCAGTTAACATAACTAATCTTAAATTAAAAGGATTAGTAATATTTATCTTCTCTAACTCTTCAATTATTTCTTTCTTTTTTAATTCTCTATTATTCATAGTCTCAACCTGACTTATACTAACCCAGTTACCATTAAACTCAACATTTCTCATATCTTCCTCAATGATGTCACGAGGGGATAACTGATTCCATATATCTTTCTTTTTAAAAAGTAATTTAGAGTACTCCCACAAATCTGAAATATTACATATCTCATTTAATTTCTTTGTCATATCTATATCTATTTGCACTGTTGTAGGAGACTTTAAACCAAGAGTATCATCAAGTATTGCACTAAGAAGTATAGAGGCAGTATCTTTTGATATATATACATTTGACTTAAATATCTTTTCTGAAACAAGAGTAGAGGTACTACCACAAGGTCTAATTGTTATTTTTTGAGGAATAATATCCTGAAGTTTAACATCATGATGGTCAATTACCTCAATTATATTAGCATTCTCCCACCCTTTTGCTCTATTTTCTGGGAATGTATGATCTACAAGTACAATATTCATACCAGAAATATTAGGAATGTATGGAGGAAGCTCTGTTTTGTATTTTTTAAATATCCACTCAGTTTGAGAATTTACTCTGTCGCATCTTATTGCTTTGTACCTTAAATCCCCTATTCCTTCTTTGTATGCTTGATATCCTACTGCAGAAGCAATTGCATCAAGGTCAGGTTTAGTATGTCCAACTATGTATATTTTTTGATTAATATCTTCCATATAGTGTATTTTAATATACCAAGAATATAATTAGATGAGTAGTATTTGAATAATATGATACAATATCTATGATAATTTTAAGAATTAATACATATGCCTGATAGTGGAAATACAATATATGATATTGCAATTATTGGAAGTGGGCCAGCAGGTTTAACTGCAAGTATTTATGCAAGCAGATATAAATTAAGTAATATTGTTTTTGGTAAAGAAATTGGTGGTACTATTACTGGTGCACATAAAATATGCAATTTCCCAGGACTGCAAGATATTTCAGGAATAGATCTTGGAATGAGAATGTATGAGCATGCAAAGAGTTTAGGAGGGCAATACATCGCAGAAGGCATTAAAGATATTAAAAAAGAGAATAGTAAGTTTGTTTTAATATCTGAAACAGGAAAGGAATATCTCTCGAAAACAGTCATTATTGCAACCGGTACAAACAGAAACAAACTTAATTTACCTAATGAAGAGTATTATCTTGGAAAAGGTCTTTCATATTGTTGTACATGTGATGGAATGTTTTTTAAAAATAAAATAGTTGCAGTTGTAGGTGGAAGTAGTGCTGCAACAATGGCTGCATGTATGCTCTCTGATATTGCTAAAAAGGTATATATAATTTATAGAGGAGCACAACTAAGGGGTGATAAAACTTGGATAGAAGAAGCTGTAAACAAAAAGAATGTAGAAGTGATATATACAACTGTTGTTACTGCACTGGAAGGGAAGGACAAGTTAGAAAGAATTAAGCTCTCAAAGCCTTACAAAGGTTCAGAGTATTTAGATGTTGATGGCCTTTTTGTTGAGATAGGGTCACAGCCATATATAGATATTCCAAATAAGCTTGGGGTACAACTAGATGAAAAAGGGTATATTAAGGTATTAGGAAACCAATCAACCAATATTGACGGTGTATGGGCCGCTGGGGACTGTACAAATGCTCTTGATAACTTTAAGCAAGTTATAACTGCATCAGCACAAGGAGCTGTTGCTTCTAATTCTATATACTCATACTTGGCAGGTGGTGAAAAAACACCTTCTTTTAATTAGTTCCTCTTGAATTAATAAAATCTACCCACTCTTGAAGATAGTTAGAGCTTGACCATACCTTTTCTCTTCCTACTCCATACTCTATTCTTCCGCCATACGACTCTATAAGGTCAGCTTCTACTTTCAGTCCGCTATTAGGATTATTTCTATCTTTGTCGTCTCTATCTCCTCCTTTAGTAAAAACATCTGGTTTTACTACTGCTAGTACTTCTGAACAGTTTGTTGCTTGAGGATTTTCATGAATAATTACATAATCAACTCCCTTAATTGCATCAACAATATCAGCCCTATCTTTTGCAGGCATAAATGCTTTTCCTTTTTTATTTATACATCTACTATCACCATCAATGATTACAACCAATACATCTCCAAATTTCTTTGATTCTAGAATGCATGATACATGTCCTGGATGAATTGGATCAAAGTAGCCTGATGTACATACTATCTTTTTCTCTTTTAACTCATTCTCTCTGATTTTTTTAAACTCTTGTATCGTTACTATCATGTTTTAATTTTTTAGAACTTATTTAATATTTAATCAGTTAAACTATTATATTGCAATGGGAATATATTTTAACTTGTAAGATGTGTAATACAACCTGTAGTTATTTTTACTTTACATAAATACCACATGTTGTAAGCAATAACTGTATTTTAGTGAAATTATAGGCCTTTGACTGATACAACTAGTTGGGGTAGCCTAATATACTAAATACAACAGGTTGTAAATATGAGGTGTCCATACTGTGGAAGCAGTTCATCAAAAGTAGTTGACAAAAGAGATAATAGTGAGGATCACTCAACTAGAAGAAGACGACAGTGCTTGCGATGTGGAAGAAGATACACTACCTACGAAAGAATTGAAAAGGTTGAGGTTGTTGTAATTAAAAAAGATGGCTCTTTTGAGAATTTTGATTGTGAGAAATTAAAGAAAAGTATTAAGAAAGCAATTGATAAAGAAAAGATAAGTGAAGAGGAAATAGAAGAGTTTTGTGAGAGGGTAACAAGAAAGGCAATTACTAGTTCCTCACCTCTTACGACTGTTGAGATTGGGAATATGGTGTTAGATTGGCTAAAAACACTTGATCCTCTTGCATATATGAGGTTTGCATCGGTTTATAAAGACTTTGAAACAATTAATGATTTAAAGAAAGAAATTGAGAACTTAACTTAGTTAAAACTGCCATGACAAAAGAGAAAAAAGACAATATTCCTTTTAAAGTAAGAAAAAGAGATGGAAGATTAGTAGAATTTGATCAAGAAAGAATTACATCTTCTATATTTAAGGCTGCAGAAAGTGTTGGTGGAAAAGATAGAGAGAGAGCTAAAAAGGTTTCTGATGAGGTTGTTAAAAGACTTCTTGAAAAGTATTCAGATGATGAGGAGATTACTACCGAAGAAATCTTTTCTGAGGTAAAAGAGACATTAAAAGATATGGGACATGGTAAGACTGCTATGGCTCTTGATTTGTTTGTTAAGCTTAAGAACAAGGTAAAGAATATTAAGTCATTAATTGATGCAGATGAGCTTGTAAGAGGATATATTGATGAGGCTGACTGGAGAGTTAAGGAGAATAGCAATATGACATATTCCTGGCAGGGGCTTAATAATCATATTTCTTCCACTGTACAGGCAAATTACTGGCTATACTCAATATATCCTAAAGCTATTTCCAATGCTCATGTTAATGCTGATTTTCATATTCATGATCTTGGTATGCTTGCTACATATTGCTGCGGGTGGGATTTAAAAGATCTTCTTCTTAGGGGTTTTACAGGTGTTCCTGGAAAGATATCATGTGCTCCTTCAAAGCATTTTAGTGCAGCATTGGGTCAGTGTGTGAACTTCATATATACTCTCCAGCATGAGGCTGCTGGTGCTCAGGCTTTTTCAAGTTTTGATACTCTTCTTGCTCCATTTATAAGGTATGATAAGTTGTCATACAAAGAGGTAAAACAGAAGATGCAAGAATTTCTTTTTAATATGAATGTTCCTACAAGAGTGGGATGTCAGTGTGTATCGCAAGATACTGAAATACTCACACCTAATGGATGGAAATCGTACAAAGATATAGAAGAGGGAGTTGTGATAAAGACTTTTAACTTAAATACACAGAAAATTGAAGACCAAATAGTAACATCAGTATTTAAAGGTCATTACAAAGGGGTGATGTATAATCTGCAAAATAGGATACAGGATCAACTAATTTCTCCCAAACACAGA
>Ga0208461_1002245_pt1 | contig 16101 bp, 14 predicted proteins | sample AD_JPNTR4_MetaG_FD_184448 | JGI IMG/M metagenome (GOLD analysis project Ga0208461, IMG submission 184448) | Active sludge microbial communities of municipal wastewater-treating anaerobic digesters from Japan - AD_JPNTR4_MetaG (SPAdes) (version 2) | ecosystem: Engineered > Bioreactor > Anaerobic... | reverse complement strand
CAACATTGCAATAGTCGGAAACCTACTACTCTCTGAAAGAGATGGAAACAGTGTTCTCTGTTGATGAACACCTCATACTTGCTCTCCACGTCGGAAACCTACTACTCTCTGAAAGAGATGGAAACCCAACCATATCTTTTCAGACATACTACTCACCCCTTCTTGTCGGAAACCTACTACTCTCTGAAAGAGATGGAAACCCAGCTAGAAGAGAAGCGGTGAGAACTCGTCCTTCTTCTAGTCGGAAACCTACTACTCTCTGAAAGAGATGGAAACTCGTACATTTTTGCAAACCACTCAGCTGTTTCGATTACTCGTCGGAAACCTACTACTCTCTGAAAGAGATGGAAACGAGTCTATCCTGACAGACCAAACCTTTTGGACAAAGTTTAGTCGGAAACCTACTACTCTCTGAAAGAGATGGAAACTTGAACCCTTCCATCGACCTTAAACTCAAAACCCTTACAAGTCGGAAACCTACTACTCTCTGAAAGAGATGGAAACAAATCTGTATTGCTATTTGCTACGCTACATATTGCTTCATACACGTCGGAAACCTACTACTCTCTGAAAGAGATGGAAACCCTGGGTTACATGCTCAGCTGCTTCTGTTGCCTTTAGGGGTCGGAAACCTACTACTCTCTGAAAGAGATGGAAACTAAATTCAGGCTTTCCATCAGGTAGTCTCGGATCTCGCAGTCGGAAACCTACTACTCTCTGAAAGAGATGGAAACGCTAATAACGACCTTACAATCATAACGATAAATACCGCGTCGGAAACCTACTACTCTCTGAAAGAGATGGAAACTTTCTGACTCTGGATTTTCAGACATAAACTCAAATAAAATGTCGGAAACCTACTACTCTCTGAAAGAGATGGAAACTTTCTCCGTTTGGAGTATGAAGTACAAACGAGAAATCACTGTCGGAAACCTACTACTCTCTGAAAGAGATGGAAACCAAAGCGCTGCTGACAAATACTTTTGATCTTTTTTAACTATGTCGGAAACCTACTACTCTCTGAAAGAGATGGAAACCTCTGAACTTAACCGTAACGCCCTTTCTAACTCTTCCGCGTCGGAAACCTACTACTCTCTGAAAGAGATGGAAACGCATCAATACTTTCTACCTGCAATTCCTTGAAGAACAACCTGTCGGAAACCTACTACTCTCTGAAAGAGATGGAAACCACTCTTGACGTAAAACCGTACTTTTATCCACGCCATACTAGTCGGAAACCTACTACTCTCTGAAAGAGATGGAAACAAGCGCTGCTGACAAACACCTTGAATCTTTTCTTACTATACGTCGGAAACCCACTACTCTCTGAAAGAGATGGAAACATGATATTTGCGGTAACTCTTTGGAAATTCACCTAATACAGTCGGAAACCCACTACTCTCTGAAAGAGATGGAAACTATACAGAATGTTCCGTCATTCGAAAATGTTAAATAGTTCGTCGGAAACCCACTACTCTCTGAAAGAGATGGAAACCCCTACTTCTAAAACGGGGACAGACTTTAATAAATCAAACGTCGGAAACCCACTACTCTCTGAAAGAGATGGAAACAGTCCCAAACGGTCAAAGGTGCCCTGGATAAGTTTTATTATGTCGGAAACCCACTACTCTCTGAAAGAGATGGAAACTTCTGTAGCTTTCGTATCAGTTCATACTGCTGCTTTTGCGGTCGGAAACCCACTACTCTCTGAAAGAGATGGAAACTTCATTATACTCATTTGTTACTAATACAGTATTTACATCTTGTCGGAAACCCACTACTCTCTGAAAGAGATGGAAACTCATCGCTCCATGTGGGAACGTCTAACACGAACTCAACAGTGTCGGAAACCCACTACTCTCTGAAAGAGATGGAAACACGTCTAACACGAACTCAACAGTTATTGGTTTACTAATCTGTCGGAAACCCACTACTCTCTGAAAGAGATGGAAACTGATGTCACCTCCTATGTTATAAAAAATAAAGCCCCCGTGTTGTCGGAAACCTACTACTCTCTGAAAGAGATGGAAGTAAGCGAAAAAAAGGCTGGGAATGAACCCAGCCTTAATTTTTGTTTGGTTTGTGCTAATTATTGTTAACTATATAATTAGTTCGAAGGAATGTATATCTTCCAAGCAATTGGCATGCGACCAACTTTGTCGGTAATGTAAAGAGGATAAGGAAGCTTTAACATCGAATAAGGGGTGGGATGGTAAAGTTTGGTTGAAAGAAATGTGATTTCGGCAATTTCATCGTTGCCTTTTTCTGTTTTGTTTGCGACGATTTCTATTTCAACAGAGCTTTGTAGATTAATCGTTGTTGGAAAGTAAACATACCACGAATCACTTAGTTTTATAAGATGTTCGGCGAGTGTGTACTGTGAATTTATATTGCTCCTTTTGTTAACTGATATAAACGCATGTTTTATTCCTTCACTCTCTAGGTTTGTAGAAATGCTGGTTATGTCTTCTATATATATACCATCTCTGAAGATGTAAACCTGTTCAGAACGTCTTCCATGTATATCACTATACTTCTTTATTGCCATCATTATTTCGTTTTCGATTGTGTCTATATTCATTTTTTCGTTCAATGGCAATCGACTATGTTGAGCAACGTGAATTAACTTTCCAAAATTGTCAACTGCAGATAACAAGAGTGTGCTTTCTCTTGTGATAATGTTATGCGACAGATCTATCCCAATGAGTAGTGAGTCTTTTGGTATCTGTTCTATCACATATGGCTGAACGTTTGTAGAAAAGTTGAGAATTTTGTACATGTAGCTTCTTATAATATACGGAGCTAGTTCTTTTAGTTTGGATTTGAGGATTGGTCCTAGCATGATTATATTTGGAAAGTTTTTGGGTAGTTCGTCTATGGATTGGTACTTTTTGTCGAGTATTATTATACCGAATACTTTTTCACCGAGGTTTTGGAAGAATTCTTTATCTTCCAATTCAAATGTGTGTTCATTGTAGAAGAATTTTGATTGTTTTGTGGAGGGATGACGAATATATTCAACTTTTTGAAATCCTAACTCTGAAAGCATTGTCCTATAGAATACTGAGTTTCGATCCACGAAAAGTGTTTTTAAAGCTGGGTAAATTTCGTTGAATGTTTTTTCTGATGGAAAGAAAAAGGCTATTTTGATGCTCGAATTATTTTGATACGGCTTGAGTTTGAATATCTCTCTTACAACAGGAGCAGTTCCCTCTTTGAATACGTATGTAGTCACGATTTTTTTCTTGTTTTGATCGTTCACGGGGTATGTTTTTTCAAAATTCACATACCTACTGAGGAAAGAAAGGGTAACTGGCATTTTTCCATAGTAGATTGCAGAATATTCTTTGTATATCTTACTCATCTCTTTGGAAAACCCAAATTTCTCAGCTTCGACAGTTGTATAGTTGAAATAGTAGTTTTCTGGGTATTTCACATCTATGAGTTTTCCATCTTCTACTTGTATGGTTAGCACATTGTCAAGTGAGGATATGTATGGGAAAGACTTTCCGGATTTGATGTTAAAGAGATAAGCACTTTTTGCCTTGGATTCTAGTGCTGGCTTTGACGATAGAAATGTGAAGTGAGGTGTTATCGAGAGATAGTATTCGTTGTTTATTTTGTAAAGCTTGGTTTGGTAGGATTCGTGAAGTGATATCTCAGGGTTTGTGCTTAACGCAGTTTTGCTTTTTAATGAAATGTACAAGTTATTTCGTACTGATACAAATCCGTTGTCTCTGAAATTCTTGTTCATTAATCTGTAGACAGTTTTGAGAAACAATCTTTCGTCATTTTCGATTGTCTCTGTCTGTTGAAGATAATTATTGATCTGTTTTGGTTTTAGCTCAACGTTGACATCGGGTAATTCGATCCAAACGAGATCGTTTGATACAACGAAGTTTAGGTTGTTTACCCTTTCCAAGTTTGCAGCAAATTCTTCTGGCTTAACGTCTGGATTGTAGAAGTAGTATCGCTTAACAACTGTCGGAATAGTCAAAGAAAAGAGGTTCAACATGTTTAGTCCCTTCTTTCGTCATTTGATTTCTAAACTGATTAAATTATCATATAGTCATCATCAAAAAACTGTCCTTTGTTCTCTCCGATTGTAATAATTCTCTCCCTAAAATCTTTTGGAATTGCATATATGCGCACTGTATCTGTGGATTTGTCAATTCGAGATGAGATTCCTCTGATCATTGTCGAAAGTTGTGTGTCACTTAGTTCAGTTTCGAAAACGCTGTACTGAACACGAACACCATAACTTTCAAGATATTTGGCAAGTTTTCTCCTTTTCTTGTCATCAACTATATCATAACTGATAACATAGAACATTCTCATCACTCCGATTTGTAGTATGGTACATATTCTTCTTCTTCATCCATCACCACGCGTGCATAATGCCTTGCTTGTTTTTCAAAAACTGTGCGTATGTAGTTCTCTTCGCCATCGAGGTGATAAGTCATCTTCTTGGACATGAACTCTTCATATCTGGAAATGAATATTTTCAGTCCTTCGTCTGTGAAGTGTATGATACCTTCATCTATCACTTGAAAGTGTTCAGGTTTTACCATTTGCCTGTTTAATAGTGTGAGAACAAAGGTGTCTATGATTATGCACCTAAATTCTTCAACTAAATCAAACAGGAGCGATTTTTTTGAAACATCTACAGTATGTAAATTACCAAAGTATGGGTCCAATCCAACAGCGTTTATTGCAGCCAGCAATTCGTTGTAAAGAAAGTGGTAACCGAAAGAGAGCATAGAATTGACAGGATCTTTTGGAGGATGTGCTGTACGTCCCTCAAAGTTAAAATCTTCTCGCTTCAGTATTTTCGAAAGTCCTTGGAAATAGTACCGCGAACCAATTCCTTCGTGTCCTCTAACTTCGTCAATGTCCTTTGCACTATCTGCTTTTTCGATACTCTTTCTTATTGCAGCTAGCTGTTCACTCAATGCACCTTTTGTCATTCTCCTAGAGCGCGATAGTAGGAAATCGTAATAGTTTCTAAGTTTGCCTTTGACAATTGATTTTGCCATTTTCAGTTTGAACGCATCATCAGTTGATTTTTCATATTGCTTTAGTCTCAAGAACACGTTCCAATCACCATCAGTGTAGAGCTTCCCTCTATATTTTCCATGTTGAGTCATGAAGACTACATCGACACCGTGGTCTAGAAAATAGTTTATTATCTGGGTTGTCAAGGATATGTTTCCCAATATGTTGACTCTCTCTATTTTGTTGAGAGGCACTTCAGCAATGTTTTCACCATTTTTTGTTACTATGAGTCTTCCTTCACTTTTTGAAAGTACTGCACCTTGTTCAGTAATGTATAAAACCATGCTTTGAGCTTCCCCCTACTTTCTTGTGGAAATTCAAAGTACGATTTCTATTCTTCCGTCCTTTTTTATTATTCTTCCCCATTCGGTTAGTTCTTCTTGTTTGTCTCCCATTCTTTTTGCTAATAAGTTCTTCAAATTTTCTATCTGCTTTTCGATTTCGTATTTCTCATTGTTCAGATCGATGATTTTCTTGACTACAGAGCTTATGGGAACATTTTCAAATAACTTGTCTTCACCTTGTTTGAGGTAAGCAATGGGTGAGTTGTATGCACTGGAGAACTTGCAGGTGCACTTCGCTAATGAAAGGTCTATATTTGAATTAACTATTTCTTTCTTGATTTCTTCGCATGTGATAGGAACTTTTGAGGAGTTTGATAAAAGGATTTCCAGACGTGGTTGTGAGTAGTTGATTGTTCTTCTAAGTAGTTCAGTTATTAGGCTTCTCGAATTGGTTATAGGATAAAGTATGTTTACGAGTAGGCGTTCTTCTTCTTCAGTTATGTAGGCTTCTTGATCTATCTTTGTAATTATCTGAGATAGTATGGAGCAGCCTCGAGATATTGTTTTACATGGATCACTTTCATCTTTGTGTATTTGTTGTCTTAGCTGCTTTTTGATGTTCTCGCCTTGCGTTCTTATATGTGAACGAGTTGCTCTTCTCTCATTCTTGTCCTTTTCAAATTGTTCAATTTGCTGATCGTAAAGTTCCCTATACAAGTTTTCTATCTCTTCAGCTCTATTGGGGTGGATCGAAAGAAGGTAATCTAGTTGTTTGGGTATTTCCTCGAAATTGTCATCGACAAAACTACATCTGCGATTTGTTTTTCTATGTATACCAAGTGGTAATTTTATCAAATTCCCCAAACCGCCACCATGTTCTGACTGTTTGGGGAATACCTCAACACTAACAGGATTTGAAATATTAATTTGCTCTAATATCTTTTCTAATATCACTTTAACTTTGTACGCAGGGACTGGTCTATCAAGGAATATCCATATGTGATAACCTCTATTTCCGCTGTATTCTATTTCATGCTGAATATTGTAGTAATTCAACCTAGCATGCAAGTTTTTTACCGTTTCCTTGCACATTTCCAGTTTTGAGACACTATCGATTCCAGATTCTTGTGTTCTGTAATCTACATCGTACGCTCCAAAGTTTACGTTGTTGTCGCTTGTGAGTACGTAAGCACCTAATGTGCACTTTCCGATAAGATGATTTGCGACATCGTCGATAGTCATTGGTCTTCGAATGGGTCTGTATCCATCTTCAAATTGGAGTGCAAAAACATCCTCTCTGCCGGAGAAGAGTTGAAGAAACTTCTTGATGACTTGTTCTGGTGGTTTGTTCAGTTTTAGTCTGTCACCAAGCTCATTGATTTTTCTTTCATTGTTCAGCGTTCTATATATTTCAACTGCTTTTTCTATCTCATCAAGCTGCTCATATATATCAGCAAGTCTCAACAAGAAACTCGCGTCTTGAGTGAGGGATGCTAAACGCTCAAAAACTTTTTTGGCATCTTCCAGCTCTCCAAATTCGTACAGCAGATTGCCATATTTTTCAAGTGATCCATCTTCGACAGAAAGGATGCTTTCAGCAATTCGATATTTCTCGAGTGCTTTTTCAAACTCCAATGCCTCTTCTAATTCCATTGCCTCAACTTTCGCTTTAAACAATCTACTTTCCTCGTCATTCCCATCCTTCATATCATCTCATCTCTATCGCTTCAAGATTCCTTCGACACCTTGACTTGTCCAAGACCCATCGTGGTCTTGTATCCAACACCAGAATAGTAAGAAAATTCTGAAAGTAAGTTGAATGCAGTCAGAAGTTCTTTGTCTTCTTTAAAAGACTCATCGACCACAAATGTAACGTCACCAGTGAAACCTTGAAGATAGAACTTATCAAAATAGACTTTTCTTACCTTTATATCCTCCTTCGAAATATTTATAGCTTTCAATTTCTCTGCTATGCTCTCATCCAGTTTCAGATCACTGTACTTATTGAATTTGTTGAACAATCCACTGAACATGATCTCAGCATTAGGATTACTCAAATGCAAATCACCTGTTCTAAAGAGCGTTGGCGTTATGAAACTCAGTGTAATTTCCGTTTTGAACTCTCTATTCTCTTGGAAAAAATACTTTGGCGAGAAAATTGATGACCACTCGCTCCTGGAAGTATCTAATATAACCTTGTTCACAAGAAACTCTATGGCACCTATGCTGAGTTTGTTCTTCAAGATTTTGTCTCTCATGACCTTTGAAGCGAAAAACTCGAAGAGTTTATCTTCCAAAAATGTGGCGCGAATTCTGTATATCTTGCCCTCTTCTATGTATGTCGGTCCTCCATAGCGGGTACCAAATATGGGAGAAACCGTGAAAGGTTTGAGATCCAGTATATCGTGCACATGTTGTGAGAGTTTTTCGTTCGCCTCTTTTATTGCATTAAATAAAAAACCGTGAATCTTTTTACCAGGAAATTCCAAGTATACTCCAGGTTGAAGAGCCTTCATTTCAAGTACAATACTGTAGAAAATTTTAATCCCTCCCACTCGAGACTTTATAGCCTTTATTTGCTACTCCACATGACCATCTTTACCCATCCAAGCGGCTGAATAGGTGAACCTGTGTTGTCATTGACAAACTTCCTAGTCGCTGGAAAATTGCTACCAATTCTCATCCTATTACCAGTAATTTTGACAAGATCTCTGAGATCTGATATGAATTGCTCATCGATATCAGAAACAGCTACCTTTGAAAGGTAACCGGTTGAAAAGCCTAGTCTTAACAAGAACGTATTCTTTTCATGGTTAATTTCTCGCAAATCTTCATAGAATTTCTTCAGTTTTTGATTCTTTTTGACTGCGTTCAATTCTTTTTCTATGAGTTTGTCGTTACTTTCCCTAATTTTCTCTTTTATTTTATCCAATATACTTATTTCATTTACAAGCGCATTTTGCTTATATAGATCCTTGTACTTTCGAGAGAACTTCCCTTTGAATTTTACACCCGGGGGCAGCGTTTCAACGTACAATTGTAGGATAGGTTGAACCGTGGTATTCTGTAACGGTATTCTGTAAACCCCTACCTCTGAAACTGTGAGTTTGTCAGCTTTTACAAATGATGTATCAGAAATCGAAATGAGTTTGAATGGTGAGGATTTTGGATCACCAAATATTCTTTCTTCTATTTCGGTATCTATATTTTTGAATTCATAAGAGGTTTTTCGATTATCTTGTGATACTTTAAGTTTAGCCACCTTTTCATTTAGGTACTTTTTGTATTTTGAATCGTAATTAGCAGCCCTCGTAAGTGCCGTTCTCATTGCACCTTTCAGCGAGGAACCTGGTATATAAACTCTCCCGGCAGACTTTATATGTTCGAATATTTCTCCTCCAATAACTTTTTTTCCACTACTTCCGGTAAATTCTGTAGTGTATTTGATCTTATAGTTCAATTTCTTCTCTTCGAATAACTTGTGAAGAGCTTCCAAATTATAGTCCCTTTTCTCAAATAGTGAAAGACTTTCTTCATCTTTGAGGCTTCTCAAAATATCGATCACTTCTATTTTGTTATTTCTTTGAATGTAGTCTATTTTCTGCAATTTTGTTCCAGACAAAACTGCTGTTGGCGAGATTATCTCAATCACATATTCGTATAATTCGATTCCATCCATCTCATCACCACCTTCATTGAAGCGCCACAAGGTACGCTAAACCGTATTTCAGAACTTTGTGATATGGAAAATCTTCTGGGGTCCCATCAACTATCATTCCCTCAACTTTTCCTGAGAGGATCGCCCCTTCTTTTACCATCGTATAGATCTTGTGTTTTTTTGTTGATTCGTAAGGTGAGTAGATAAAGCCGGTTCTCTCTTGAAGCTCATAGAATTTCAAGAAAGCACATTCTTCAGCTTTTGGAATGAACGAAGACAAAGATATATAACTATCCCCTGCATATTCCTCTTTTGTATCTGTAAACTCTGGCTCGAAAAATCCTGCACCTATAGTTCTTTCCCCTCCTATGCCTTCGTCTCCAAGCAACTTGATTGCTGCTCTAATTCTTTTTTCATATTCATCTTCTACATCCAAGAAAAACCAAAGCCCAGCGTTTGAAGAATATCTCGTAAGTTGGATGTAATATATCTCAGAAGCACTTGTTATTTTATCTAAGGAAACTCTTGGCCTCTTTTCCAAAATGTACAGTGGAGTGCCAAGCTCTTTTGAACTTATGAAACCATATGAGATCTGAATATCTTTTATGTTTTCAGAAGATCTCTGGAACAAAAGTCTTTCAGAAATATATTTCGCCTTGCTAACACTCTTGGCATTGTCCGTATTTGCAGAATAGTTCAGCGGTTTGGGATAGAAAAATTCATCCCCGCAATATGGAAAAGTCGATGATACTTTGAACGGAAATTCTCCATTTAAGAATGCGTCAACAAGCTTATCTGTTTCTTCTTTGCCGTACAGTAACGAAAAAGCATTTATAATTCCTGAAAATAGTGTATCAGATGGTATGGATACTTCAGATACGGTGTAATCTCCCTCCCTGTACCCAACGTGAAACGGAGACAGAAGTTTCAATTTGACACGATATTTTCTCATGTCTTCACCTCACTTATTGGTTGGCGCTTACAGATTCAGCACTCTCATCTTTGAGTAAGTTATCGAGGTCGTCGGGATTTATATCCTTGAGCTCTTTAAAGTTGGTACATTTTGGTTCTTTACCTGATTCATAATAGTTTTTATCTCTGTATTCAATTTTAATATCTTTGAAAGCTATCTTACCATATCCTCTACTACCAGAACCGCCGAGATAATCATTTTCCAAAAGCCGCATTGCTATGATGAGCTCTTTAAGATACTTGGTACCATCTGATTTCACTTTATTATTGCTAATTTCATACTGATTTACGACAAACTCAACTTTAAATTTTGCGCCAGCAGGTATTCTTTCGGTAACTCTTGGGTTTGCACTGGATGTTATTCTGTCTATTGAATTCTCCGATTTTGCTTCTGTATACAATGTATCTAGATTTTCGTGCATTTCTTCCGTTATGGAGTCTTCAATTAGATATGCATCCCTTACGATAAGCCTTGTTGGAATTACGTTTTTTCTTTGTCCCTCATCAGTGGTTTCCAAATTCTGTGAGTCGAGACTTTTCAATGTCTTCTGAATACCGTGGTTTCTACCAAACAAGTTGCAAACTTCGCAATTCTCATCGTCGCACATGTGCATTCTAACAACGTTTTCTTTTTTGTCGACAAGAACGATCAATTTACCAGCTTCGACTTTCTCGTGGTAAAATTCCATCAAAGTTCTCATCTTTCCTTTCAAACTACTGCCTGGTATGTAAGGTCTTCCTAGAGAGTCTTTAATAACTGGATTATCTATACCACCTATTTCAAGTGTCTGAGCACCAGAACCTATGTGGAGACCCGTCAAGAGCTCAGCATCACAAGAGACAACAAATTTTCCATTGAGAAAAAGTTTTTCCATATCATTCCCTCCTAGATTTTGATTTTTTTGAGACTTTCAAACATGCTATACAAAACAACTACTATTTTTCTTTTGTACGTGCGAGTGTTGCTTCAAAGAAATCTTTTAACCGGTCTATCACTAAGTCTCCACCTTTAATAATTGGCGTGCTAGGTCCACTAATTATTGCCGCATCTATAAGTTTCGTGAACTCATCACAGAATTGTGCCAGTTCCTTACTGCGATTTTCATTACGAGACTTTACATACACAAGTCTGGCTTTTAAGTGTCTAAGTTCATATTTACATCGTTCGACAGCTTTTTCTTCTTGGTGGTTCCTTAGTTGGTTCTTGAAGTTTAAATGGATCCTCATAAATTCCGAATAGATTTTTCTAATTTGAGACTGTCTCACATTACTCATCTTTTCCCCTAACTGATCGGCTAACTGAAAGAGTGTATCACCATCTTTGTCTTCGCCTGAAAAAATCTTTTTTGCAGAAGCTTTGGTGATGATTTCTTGAGTACTTGAAGTGAAATTTCCACCCATCCAAAATCCCCTCCTTAACGATTATCTATACTCGAGTTTTTAGTTCAGCCAATTTTGCTGATAAGCTTGCGTGCTTGTATATATCTTTTCTTGTTTCCAAAATAACCTGAACTATTTCTTGAATCTCACTTTCATAATTAGACGTGCTACTCAGTCTTCCCATATAGTATTGAAATCTCCAAGACTTGAATATGCCATTCGTTCTCTTTGCTTCCTCAGCCATTTCTTGTGCTGCATATATGAGTTGAAATACTTTTCTCGAAAGCTGTTTTCTTACTACGTTCTCTAATTTGTCGGTTAATGACTTGAACTTACCGAATTCTTCCCATCCTAACACACTTCCCAAAATACTTACTGCATTCTTAACCTTCTCTTCTTCGCTACCCTCGATGTTCCTTTTGTACGTTTTTGCTCTATCAAGCGACTCGCCGCAGTTCGTTGCCATTGTATATATTGGATACTTTTCATCAGGTGCAACTTCGATAGCCATTGATACTGTGACATCTGGATTTCTCCCCGAAAATCTATCGAGCATGTCCCGAATGTCCTTGGCTAAATCTGTGAGAACACTCCATGGTCCAACTATGAAAAAGTCGTCACCACCCGCGTACACAATGGAACAGTTTTCGTACTTTTCTTTTACTAACTTTTCCAGGTATATTGTGAATATGAGCTCGACTTCAAAGGAAAGTGTTCCAACTCTCGAAAGACTTCCTGCACGTCTCTTTTCACTTAAATTCCCACCAAAAATTCTGCCTAAGTTGTCCACATCCCCCCTAAGCACGCCCCACTTCTTTACACCATCTGCAGCATTTGCCATATCTTCAAGTGTCGCAAGTGAATTCTCATCTACATGCCAGTAATACGAGGCTGTCTTGGCATAATAAGTTACTTGTTTCAAATCGTACTTGCTCTTATCTATCGCAAATACTAGTCCATCGCCATTGTGATCCGGTACATCCGAGAAGTGTATTTTGTAACCCAGTGCATCGAAGATGTCGTAAACGTTGTCTATAGAGATCTTGGATGGTGCCTTTTCTTCGAATGTGATATAGTTGTTTTTTGATAAATTACGACCCAACTCACCAAAAGAATCGCAAAATTCACAATACCCTTCCTCGTATTCCTTTATGTTTAGTTCTCTGCCACAATAAGGGCAACGTCTGACTGGGTTTGTCCTTTCTATAAATACTTTTCCAGACTTCACAAAAGAGTCGTATTTTTGATATTTCTTTAGCCTAATTTTCTCACTGACTCTTCTGAACACCTCGTCAAATCTGTTTTCCAAGAGCATTCGTGGTGAAAATTTCTCAACTTCCAAGAGCACTGAAACTTGCAAGCCGTGAGCTTTGTACAAGATATCGTCTATCCACTCTTGATATCCGCGTACTTTCTCTGCAAATGATGATGGTAAAATCATGTAGAAATGCCCACCACCAGAGTAGAGTAAATTCGGTTCATAAAGGCCCTCTTCCTTCAAAATCTTCCAAGCAGTCATATCCAACAAGTAGCTTATGTAAAACGATCTCCCTTTAAGTGCCCTCATTGCCCCGTCCATGGAGACGTTGTAAATAAAGTTCTGAATACCTGAAACATCTGCTTTCAACAGGCAAAACATCTCTTCGTTCAGTACCTCATTGTTCAAGTTACTCTCTTGAGTACTTACCTTGATAGCCGTGTGTAATTTTTCCAGTTTTTTCAATTGATTGAGACTAAGATCCTCAAATTCTTTGTAGAGTGCGGCAGCGATAGCAGCGGTTGTGGAAGAATGAGAGAACAGTGAAATAGTTGGTTTTGAATAATAGAACGCTGATGGAATGTTTGCAGTGTATTCTTTGAGAATGTAATATAGCTGCGTTATTGAAAGTTCCTTGTGAGAATGGATGACTGAACTAAACTCGTTCCATAACTTCCGGTAACTCTCAACAATTACTTCATGGCTTTCTGAATTATCGAGAAGCTCTTCTGGGTCTGTGGCCTTGACTATCTTCTTGTACCGCTCCTTATTTGCTTCGTTATTCCTGAACGAAACAGAAGATAGGACTGACACAAGATTTTTTACCTTTTCTTCATTTCCACTTCCGAATTCCAAATCTTCTCGTTCACTTGCAGAGAGCTTATCTCCGATTGCAATAAGTGTTGCAAGTGGATCCGACTCTCTGTGATGACCAAGAATCCCTTGAATGTAGTAATTTTGAGCATCCTTGACCTTAACATGCTCACAAAAATACGCACCCATCACTTCGTGTGGTGGCCTCTTTGAATAACCCATGTCGTATATACTTTTGTAAGAATCGTATGCTGCATTCAAGTCTTCTTCTCTCTCAGTCCGCATGTAGAATTTACCAATATCGTGTAACAGTGCAGCAGCGTAAACAGTTTCAATATTCAGATCGTTCACATATCCACCTCCTTGCTCTGACAATTTCAAAGTTCGTCAATGTTTTTTGGATATAGATGTTCATGTTCAAAAAGGATTTTGCCATCAAGCGTTGTAACCTCTTCAACTACAAAGTTAATCTTCCTACCGTTACCCGCCTTATCTAGCATGTAGATAAACATTGGGACCTTCTCCGCTGATTCTTTCAAAAAGATTGCTCTAAAAACTTTTGTTTCATGTTCTTTGTAAACTCTTGTACGGAATGGATCTATCATCAAAATATCAGGAATATCATTTTTGCCATTTCTCATATTAGAGTTGCCAATGAAATAAGGATAGTAGCACTTCTTTTCAAAATCACACTCATCACATCGATTCTTTGGCAAGATGCAATACGTCTTCTTAACTTGTCTCGTCATTCTAGAGATCACATACGCGGCAAAATCTCTGATGTAAACTTCTTTTAAGAACTTTATCTTTATCTCAAGAACAATGTAATTGGATTCCAAGATCGACACCTCAAGTCCTAACTCATCTTCTCAAATATATATACAGAATAGTCTTGAAAAATCTGACACTTTTTCAAAACTCTTCTTTCTCAACTTTGTATACTTTGTACATGTCCTTATCAAAAGCAGTGTCTGTACTTATCGTTCTCTTGAAGGTATTTACATATTCGTTGCCTGAATTGTGGACTTTCTTGTTAAACAGGGCTTGCCTTGCATATATACGAAATGACTGTAGACCGAAGTGATCATAGTACTCTTCGAATCTGTAGAGTACCCTAACTTCGTTATTATCTACCTCTGTCTTAAAGACATGCCATGGACTTGGCAATCCGACATTGTGGTTCAAATCAGGGTCTTCTTTGTTCTTATGTAAACGTGTCAATAACTCCCTCAAAACTCTATCAAATTGTTCTCTCCTTTGCTTCAAGCCAAGGTCGATACCCTTTTTGTGCAAGAAAACAAAGCCCGAGTACCTTGATTTGTATATTTCCCATAGGACAAGGGCGAAAAACGTCATCTTCCAATTGTTGCCAGTTTTCTCGAAAAAGGCATCAAATGAGTGATTGCTTTCAACACTTTTCAGTCTTGAGGTATCCACAGTATCGTTAGAGTCGTCGAGCGCCAAAAAGATCTCAAGATTATCATCAAAAATGCTGAAATCAAATTTAACAGGTAGCAGTGGCATACTTATTAATTCAGGTTTGTCATATCTAGTTGAGGGTTCATATATATAATAGGTGGGCATCCTTAGCATCTGAGCTAGAAGTGACACAAAGAAATTTATACTTTTGTATCCTGGAGTTGAATTAACAATGTAATTGGAGTAATTTCTTTCAAAACTAAAGCCATTTACGATATCTGAAAACTCTATTAGTAAATTTCTAATCCCTTCAGAAAAAGTTCCTTGCCTCTTTGCATCAAGCCCTTTAATGATTCTCACTTCAACGTTTTCTATCAAACCATATGGAACCATTTCTGAAGTTCGTCGCTTATTCAAATAAAACTCTCTAAGAATCTCCGCACATTTGTACACTTCTTCAGTTTCTGTTGACAACAGGTAAACATCAAAAACTACATCTCCGGTTGCCTCATGCCGAATAATTTGATTAAGACTATTGATTTCTGGAGATTTTTGATTCAGATCTTCTTCACTCATTCCAAGCAAATATGAAGAAGATAACAACTCGCCCAATCTAGCTGAAAGCGTGTTACCGACGAAGCTGATAATGTGTTTTTTCATACCCCGATACGCCCCACATAAGGCATTATGAAAATACCATTCCCCAGATTATAGTCCTTAGTAGTTTCATAAATATAACAAGAATCTACACTAATTTTCAAAATATTATACAAAAATTATGTATCAAAAGTCAATACATATTTCAGAACTTCACATTTTTAACTCGCCAATCATCATCAATACTTTACAAAACTATTGTTGGAACTTGCTTTATCACATACTAATTAATCATCATTCGTTATTACTTTCACGCATTGTCTATGATACTGTCGACACTTGTCTATGTTACTGAACTCGTACAACTTGCATCATTATTCCATGCTATTTTATCTCATATCTGATTTTTCTCATTTTTCGGTTGACAACCTACTCGCACTTTTCACGATCATTCGTATCCCCGCTTGTTTCCTCACTTTCGTGAAAACCGATTGTACTCTCGCTTATTTTCTTGACTTTCGTCAATTTTTTTGGTAAAATTAACTTGTACTAAGACTAATTTGGCGAGGTTGTCATTTTTGGCTTCCAATACCCGCTTCAATAAACACTCGTAGAACGGTAGAGTCGGAAACCCACTACTCTCTGAAAGAGATGGAAACATATAC
>Ga0208461_1002237_pt1 | contig 16135 bp, 11 predicted proteins | sample AD_JPNTR4_MetaG_FD_184448 | JGI IMG/M metagenome (GOLD analysis project Ga0208461, IMG submission 184448) | Active sludge microbial communities of municipal wastewater-treating anaerobic digesters from Japan - AD_JPNTR4_MetaG (SPAdes) (version 2) | ecosystem: Engineered > Bioreactor > Anaerobic... | reverse complement strand
GTTCTGCGATGGAAGCTCCACGCAGAATGCAAGGGTGACATTGGCCCGCATTAGCATAGAGTAAATATTGAGATTTTACATCTAGAATGCCCGCAAAAAAGGTTATTAAAAGCCCTGTGGTCCTTCGAAGTTCAAAGTTCATACGATCATTAAGCCAGCTAAGAAATGCTGCTGGAGTGATATTTTTAGATAAATTTGCCCGTACAAATTCCGGATAGATAATAGCCTTTAAAATGCCGGTAACAAAGGCTGCGCGAACGCCGTGTCCAGCAACGTCGCCCAGAAACAAAAGATACTTATCAGGAGAAAGGGTGATAACATCATAGTAGTCACCGCCGCAAAAGAGCTGCGGGACCGGTCGATAGCTCACCCGGTACTCTACCAGATTTGATTGGGGTAATATGGGTCTGAGCAAAGCCTTTTGCATCTCACCAGCCCATTTAAGCTCCTCCTGGATTTTTTTTACAAGTTTTTCATGTTCCTGTTTTAATATAACAGTTTGATATGCCTTGTTAATTTCCGCTAAAAGATATTCTGAATCCCAGGGTTTTAAAATATAGCTGAATATTCCTGCTCTAACAGCTTTGATAATTTCTTCGGTTTCAGAAAAACCGGTGAGGAGGATAGCCAGAATATGGGGATAGGTATCCCTGACAATCTGCAGAAAATCGGAGCCCTTCATTTCCGGCATCCGTAAATCTGAAACAACAAGTAAGGTTTCAGTACCCTTCTCTTTTAAAATTTCTAACGCCTTAATCGCATGAGGAGCGGTCAGAATGGTAATATTCCGTTCTTCTGTCCAAGATTCCAATTCCCGGCTTAACGCTTTAAGTATATTAGGCTCATCATCCACCAGAAGCAGGTATCGGTTAGGCATTATTATACCTCCCGTATCATAAACACTTTAAATATAATCCTGCCCCATTACCTGTCAAATTCTGGTAAAAGTAAGTTACAGCAAGGCTCCTTCGTAAATGAGCTTTTCGTTTCCATCCAGGGTTACTGTAATATGCTCTTCAAAACGATGAAGCGCTTGGGGTACCTGAGAAACATAGACAATGTTTGGATTGATGGTTTTGACCATTTCCCAGGGCATTTCTGAAACCCCCTCCAGAATGACCCCATCAACTACCCGAAGGATAGGTATAAAGCTTTCATCAAGTGTATGGGTTAAAAGTATTTCTCCGCCATTCTTACGCAGGGCCATAGCTGCTTCCTCCAGGGTTTTTGCCTTTACTATGCGACCTGAACAGCGTCCGCCAAAACCGGTTAACCCCCGGCCAAGGATGTTGCCGATAACATGAACCCGGATACTATTGGTCATAAGCGGTGAATTGAGGGGTATCCCTGCGACAACCACTACCTTGTCAGCTTTTTTCGCAAAACCTTCCCGCATTGCCGCGCTAATAGCCTGCTGTATCATAGACTCCGAGTCCGATTCCTGTTCCACTTTGATGGGCACCACCCCCCAGTGCAACAGCAGCCTCCGCTGAACCGTATCACTCGGAGTGGCGGCCACAATCTTACGCCGGGGCCGATGGCGGCTGATAAGCCGGGCCGTATTTCCCCGCAGGGTGGGTACCACCAGGGCAACCGCACCAATCCGATCTGCGGTCAGAGCAGCCGCATCGGCAATGGCATCGGCGATATCCTCACTGGCGGAAAGGTAGTTGCGCCGTTCATCGAGGGCTCTTTTATATTCATCAGAGGCTTCTACGGTGCGGGCAATCTGGTCCATCACCGAAACTGCTGCCTCTGGATACTGGCCATTGGCGGTTTCACCGGACAGCATGACACAGTCGGTCCCATCCAGGATTGCATTAGCCACATCCCCCGCTTCTGCCCTGGTGGGACGGGGATTCTTGATCATCGATTCAAGCATCTGGGTAGCAGTAATAACCGGCTTCCCAGCCTGGTTGCAGAGTCTTATGATACGCTTTTGTTCAAGAGGAACCCGTTCGGTTGGAATCTGCACACCCAGATCCCCCCGGGCAACCATGATACCAGCAGAGACTCGAATAATGTCTTCGATATTCTCCAGACCCTCTTCATCTTCGATCTTTGCAATAACCGGTATATCCGAACCAAGATCGGCCAAATATTTATGAATGGTGGTAACATCCGCCGCTTTACGCACAAAGGAAGCGGCGATGAAATCCATCCACTGTTCAACACCAAATTTAATATCCGCCTTATCTTGGTCAGATAAGGCTGGGAGACGGGTCCGCACGCCAATGACATTGACGTTTTTTCGGCTTCCAAGGATACCACCATTGGTAACAGTACAGAAAATATGGGGCCCATCAACACCGGTAACTTCCAGAGAAAAAAGGCCGTCGGCGATAAGAATCTTTGCCCCTACTTTTATATCCCGTGCAAGACCTGCATAGGAAAGGGTTAACCGTTCAGCGGTAGCGAATACCCCATCATCCCCGAAAAGAGACCTTGCATCTGCTTCGGATATCACCTCTATCGCCTGCCCATTCTGCAGGGTGATGGTTCCCCCATCCTTAACATTTCCTGTTCGAATTTCCGGCCCCTTAGTATCAAGGATCAGCGCTACAGGAACCCCTTCCAGACGGGCTGCCTCTCGAACAAGGCGGATCCCCTCCCCATGATACTCATGATCCCCATGGGAAAAGTTAAACCGGGCCATATTCATACCCTTCTGGATAAGAGCACGGATGCTATCTACACTGCGAATCGCCGGCCCCATGGTACAGATAATACGTGTGTTTCGTTCAAATGCCATTGTATTCCTGCCTTATGTTTTGCACCCGCTTCAGGTGCCTTGCCCTTTCGGAATCCGATACTTCTAAGATGCAGATCCCGCTTGCAAAATCAATTAAACCGGTTTAATATAGGCTATGCCAGAAACTCAGAAGGTGTATGTAAGGATGAAAAGAAGAAATACCATAAGCCTGACAGAGTTTTTAGAGGCTGCCTATATACCATTTTACGTATGCAGGATGACTTAAAATAGTAATTCTTTCAAGAGGAGGCCCTATGACCTATTCGGTTAGAACAGACACTGCAGTACCGGAAACCAACGCCCTGTATCAGATTTTTATCCGAAATTATACTAAGGAGGGCACATTTCAGGCAGCCACAAAAAAATTGGGGGAGGTGAAGAATCTTGGATTTTCCTGGGTGTATCTTACACCGATTCACCCGATCGGGAAGGTGAACCGTAAAGGGACTCAGGGCAGTCCCTATGCAATTGCGGATTACCGAAAGGTAGACCCTGAATTAGGCAGTCTCGATGACCTTAAGCGATTTATCGCTGAAGCAAACCAGCTTGGCCTGAAAGTTATGATCGATGTGGTCTATAATCACACAGCCCCCGATTCCCGCCTTGCGCATGAACATCCTGAGTGGTTTCTGCAGGGAACTGATGGGAAACCGGGCCGAAAATGTGATGACTGGTCCGATGTAATTGACCTGAACTATCTTACTGAAAACAACCGGTCCAAGATGTGGGATGAACTGATTGATACACTGGTATACTGGCGTGAGCTTGGCATAGAAGGCTTTCGCTGCGACGTGGCATCCCTCGTACCCCGTGAATTCTGGGTAGAAGCCCGGAAACGGGTTAATCTCTGGGACCCCGCAACTGGTGTGGAAAAACGACCTACCCTATGGCTCGCTGAGAGTGTGCATCCATCATTTCTGCTCTACCTGCGGGACCGTGGATTTCCTGCCTGGTCCGAAGCAGAACTGCATGATGCCTTTGACTTCACCTATGATTATGACGGCTGGCAGCGGCTTGAACAGGTATGGTCGGGCAAGCGCAACCTTAGCTATTATCTAGACTACCTGGATGTTCAACGGGCAGCCTATCCAGCCTGGGCAAGAAAAATACGGTATCTGGAAAACCACGACCAGCGCCGTGCCGCATCCCGCTTCGGCAAGGGAAAACGCCTTGAAGCCTGGACTGCCTTTTATCAACTTCTGCCCGGATGCACCTTTGTCTATATGGGGCAGGAGTACGCTATCGATGAATATCCTACCCTGTTCGAAAAAAATCCGGTTCCCTGGGAACAGGGAGAGGCCCAATTTAAAACGTTGTTTGTAAATATTTTTTCTGCAACCCAGACCATAAAAGCCCATGCACCACATTTTGCTTATAGAGAACTGGGCGAAGGGGTAGTGCTTATTGAACGGAAGGGAAAGAACGGGCAATATAAAGCCCTCTGCAATCTGGATGACAGGACCGGCTTTATTGAATTGGACAGCGTTTTAGAGGGAACTGATATGCTCACAGGGAAGGCAGTAACCCTGAAAGGTCGGATAGAACTGCCCCGGGGTGTGCTGCTACTGAAACAGTAAAAGCCTACCCTTTAAACCTGAGGGTAACCCTGGTGCCATGATCGGACGAAATATCAAGCGTCCCATACAACTGTTCAGCCATCAGCCGCACCAGGGTTAATCCAAAACCTTCACGATATCGATCCTCTGAAGCAGGCCCAGTCCTTACCTGTTCTGAAGATATTCCACAGCCATCATCGGCCACTACAAGAACATAAGTATCATCTACTTTACGGAAATCGATGGAAATAGTGCCCTCCTGTAAAGCAGGAAAGGCATATTTTATCGCATTCGTAATAAGCTCATTTATTATGATGCCTAAACTTTGAAGTGTTTTTACCTCCAGTTCTACATCTTCCACAGAGATATGGGGCGTTATATTGATGGATACCTCAGTATTGTCCAGAATGTCCTGTACGAGGGCGGGAATATAAGTGCCTGCTTTAACAGAACCCACCACATCGCCGGTATAGAGTTTTTCATACAGGAGCATCATACTGTGTACCCTGCCCGCTGCAGTTAAAAGGGCTTCTTTTGCAACCGGGTCCTTCATGGTTTCAGCCTGCAGGGTAAGAAGGCTGATTACTGAAGCCATATTGTTTTTTATCCGATGATGGACTTCTTTCAGGATAAGGCTCTTTTCCTCTAACAAAGCTTTTATTTTAGCTTCAGCGGTTTTCCGGGCAGTAATATCCGTAAGTCTGCCGCCAAAAAATTTGCCCTTGGAACTGGGGATGATAAATCCTACATTTTCTATCGAAAGACGCTGCCCACTACGGGAAACCATTTCCATTTCTATGGGTCGGTTAAGAAAATCTCCTGTACCAGTAGAGAGCGCAGCTTTGATCATCTGCTTTAATTTTAATAGCACATCTTGAGATTTCAGTTCTGGTAAGGCACATTCATACTGAAGATCCCAGAGATATTTACCTCGAGCCTCTTCTGCACTAATACCTGTAATCGTTTCATAGGCCTTATTCCAGTCGGTAACCCTGCCTTCCGAGTCAGCAATGAGAAGTCCATCGGTAGAATGGGAAAAAACAAGACGGAACTTTTCTTCACTATCCCGAAGTGCCTGGGCAGTGTAATATTGCTCCGAAATATCTTCTATAATGCCTATTCCACATGAGAATTGACGTTCATCATTAAATTTGGCAGCAAATAAAGCTCGTACCGGAATTATCTTGCCTGAAGTTACCGCATGATACAGCCCTTCATAATAGCCCGATCCTCCTTCGAGGGCTTTTTTCAGGACCTGCACTAGCTTGGAATCAGGGAGGGCAAGCATATTAAGCCCTATGAGCTTCTCTTTACTGGAACCGATTATTTCTACAAACCTGTTATTGCAAGTCTGTATGACGCCATTATCATCAAAAGAAAGGAGCCCTATGGGAGCATGTTCGAAAATAAGGCGATATTCTTCCGCTTTATAATCCATATCAATAGAGAGTATAAACGGGTCTTAACAATCCGTACAGAGCAACATAGGGGCCCTTCCACCCTTCAGCTTCCTGCCTCGGGGTTCCAGGCCGCGCCGCAGTGCTGGCGGCGGACTTCCTGTCCGCCTTACCGCGCTTACGCTTGGCGCGCTGCGGCGATCGATTCCCGGTCCTGGCTGCAGGATGCCGCCCAGCCGCACCTTAGTTTTGCATCCTGCAAGGTGCAAAACTAAAAAAGAAAGGCCGGACAGGACGTCCGGCCTTTCTTAAGCCAAGACCGGGAATCGAACCCGGGACCTACGCATTACGAGTGCGTTGCTCTGCCGACTGAGCCATCTTGGCGATAGGCAAAATCTAACGAAAAGAGGTAAAAAGGTCAATAATATGCAGTCCCTGTAATTTAGGCCTTCTTACGGCGGGAATTTACAAAGCGTTGGAAATCGTTGATATTCTTAACAATGATCCTGTCGGTATAAATCTCTACCCGCCGCTGATTGATAAAATGGTTAATAATATCCTTTGCCTGATCCACTGAGGTACCCGCCCAATGGGCAATATCCTCCACGGTGGTTTTAAATTCCCGCCGTTCCGTTGTCCGGTCGATAGCCGGCTGGGTTTCATCGAGCATCAGAAAGACATCGGCAATTTTTGCCTGGGGATCTTCCAGGGTCAGGATCATAAACCGCCGTTTTTGATCATAGATACGTTTGGTAAATAGTTTAAGGAGTTTCAGAGCAATCTGAGGATTCCCCATCATCAGCACTTCAAAATTAGCCCGATTAAACTCCAAGACCTTTACATCATCTAAAGCAATAGCTGTGGCAGACCGGGGAGAATCCTCCAGGATCGCCATTTCACCGAACATTTCCGAGGGGTGCAGAATATCCAGGGTTTTTTCGATATCACCGATTATTTTAACCAGTTGGACCCTGCCGGATTGGATTAAATAAAAAGCATCACCAGGCTCAAATTCTGAGAAAATAATCTCACCCTTCTGAAAACTGCGGGCAAACCGGCTGAATGATCCTAAATCCATGGACACTTATGCCTCCAATGCCTTTAAAGCCTTTCTTGCCTTAAGGTGAACCGTATCATCCTCATCTTCATTCATCGACAATATTTTTTTATAAAAGGTTGCAGCCCGATCTTTATCGCCTTTCTTTTCATAGCATTGGGCCATAAAATACAGGGCATTACCCAGATCGGGATGTTTCGGATAGGTGGTAATCATAGCAGTGTAATGCTTTAGACATTCATCAAACTTACCCATGAGATAGAGGCAACGGCCGATTTCATACACACTCTTGGCTACATATTCGGGGTCCTGGTTTGCTTCCACAATTTTTTTAAAACCCGCAAAGGCCTGGGGATACTTATCCTGGGAAAAGAGACTGACCGCATCGTAATAAGCCTTGGCAACCACCGACAGTTCTTCCGGTGCCTGTTTAGGCCCCTGATCTGTCATAGCGGAATTCATCGCCACAGTGCCCACACCTACTCCACCGGTATTCCCGCCCCCTGCGGCACCAGCCGTCACAGTCCGTTCAGGCATCGGTGCAGGGCCCTTGCCATCCCCATATCGAACCAGAGAAGACTCGGCGGTTTCCAGGTTTTTTGCTGCCTGGGCAGCCATTTTTCCTGCCGGATAATAGGTAAGGTAGCGGCTGAAGACATATTTAGCCTGGGCGTATTGACGGTTCTTTAAGTAGTACTCACCTACCATGTATAAACCAATTTCAGGACTTTGCTGCTCTTCCTTTTCCATCAGGTTCGAAACCTGTTTATGGATTCTGCGGAGCTGGTTCGAAAAAACCTTGAGCATTTTCATTACAATGCGGATATTGGTCGTGGCAAGCTGTTCAAATTCTGGGACGGTAAAAGCAATAACCGCCGCATCCTGCAGGACAAGGGCTGTTTCTTCCCGGGGATAGCGCCCCATGGCAGATTTTACCCCAAAAAATTCCCCCGGTTGTACCGGATTGTGAATATCCTGTCCGGTTTCAATATCCTGGTAATTAAGGCTTATCTTTCCGGATTGCAGAATAAAAATCTTATCTGCCACATCACCCTGGAAGTAAATAACTGATCCCGCTCGATACTGTAATGCTTTTGGCATTCCGCTTCCTTCCTGTTATTAGGGTTCAAAGGGTAGATAATCAAGAACCTTTTTGAATCCCACCTTTTTCCTTACTTCAGCATATAACGCCGCCGGATTTCCGGCCACAAACATCTCCCGTCCTGCAACCATTATAGTGGAATAGGTTGCGGGTAGACTATCCCCGAGGAGCGGTAAGAAACGTTTTTCACCATAGATCGGTTTACCTTCCATGATAAGGAGTTCAATGTCCTGCATGGAAAGTTGTGCCAGATTCTCAAAGGGATCATCGAGCCGGGCTTTTGTCACCAGAATATCCGCGAGCTTCCCAGGTTCCAAGGTGCCAAGCCGATTTGCCATTCTAAAGGCCTTGGCAGGATTTATGGTAACCATGGAAAAGATGGTCTTTGCATCCAGGTCCTCACCATACATATCGCGGTATACCTTCCGGGCATAGCGCATTTCTTCCAGCAAATTGATGGATCCCGTATGGGTGGAATCGGTCCCGATCCCAATATTGATCCCTGCCTCGAGCATCTTGCGAATCTTGCAGGTTACATTAAACATGAAGGTATTCGAGGCTGGACACCAGGAAATACTGGCACCGGCCTTAGCAACCTTGGCTATGTCCGCATCACTAAAACCAATACAGTGAATCAGAAGGCAATAATCATCGAGGCAGCCGAGCCGTTCCAATACCCCTACCCCATCCTGAGATTCGGGATCAAAGCCCTCTTCTAGATGGGTAATAAAGGGCCAATTGTTCCGCCTGGCCCGCCTGTGTTCCACCTCAATTCCTTCCCCCCATTTTAGATCAAAGGAGGAACATTCATGGGCCAGGGTATATTCCTTAAAGGCTCGAATTGGCAGTTTAGGCAAAAGGTCATTATTAAGCTCATGGGGAAAGTGGTCGTTTACCGTGGTAACACCAGAAAAGAGATTCTTATAGGCACTTAAAAAATAAAGATTTTCCACAGACAGGTTCGACCGTTCAGAATATGTTGCTGAGGATTTTAAATCATTGTCCCAGGGCAGCCAGTTTAAATAGTAGGAGCCCTCTTTGGGACCGACCCGGGGCAGATAATTTCCCCGCAAATGGTCATGTATATTGATGAGTGCAGGGTACACATAAGAAGTCTGTCCTAGATCTATAACTAATTTCGGTTTATCAGAACTTTCTACCACCTTACCCCTGGAAATTTTAAGCGAAGTGGCATCGGTACGGGTATCAGAAGCAATAACCCTAACATTATTTAATGAGTAATTATCCACCGCGGGACCATCCTTATGTTATATTCTAAATGTGACCCTAGTTCCAGTCAACATTTATGGACTTCCTATCTCTATTATCGGCAAAAATAGGATTTTTTTTATGTACAAACAGATAATTTGTACCTTTCAAAGGCTTTTATAAAAAAGCTTGTATTACTATACTAGCACAATATGGAAAAAACTCCAAATTTACTAATAGATTTACACAGCCACTCTACCTGTTCCGATGGTACCCTGAAACCGGAGGAATTGGTTAATGCAGCTGCTGAATCGGGACTAAAAGCCCTGGCATTAACCGATCATGATACGATTGCAGGACTTGAAACTGCAAAGACCCAGGCAGAACTTAAAAACATCCTATTTATACCCGGGGTAGAAATAGAAATTGCCTGGGAACCCGGAGAATTTCACCTTTTGGGGTTGGGTTTACAAGAACCTACCGATGAGTTTAGAGCTGCCCTGGATGAGCTTGCCCATCTTAGAGAAAAGCGAAACAGAGAAATTGTGGACCGGATGAACGAAATGGGCATAGAAGCGGACTATGAAGAAATAAAGGAGTTTTCAGAAGGCACTGTTATCGGAAGACCCCATTTTGCAGCTTTTTTGGTGAACCGACATATCGTAAAAAGTAAACAGCAGGCCTTTGATGTCTATTTAGGCAAGGGACGCCCCTTTTACTCACCCAAGGGAGCCCTGGAGCTTTCCCGGGCGATCCGACTTATTACCGAATCTGGCGGCATACCAGTCCTGGCCCATCCTCTTTCTTTGTATGTTTCCTGGGGAAAACTTCCTGAGCTTATAAAGGATTTTCACGATCAGGGTATAATAGGACTCGAAGCTTGGCATCCCTTAGCGAGGGTGGCTGAGTGTGAACGGCTCGAAGCCTTGGGAAGACGGCTTGGCATGGTCGTTACCGCAGGGAGCGACTACCATGGATCAAGCAGGCAGGAACGTCGTTTGGGGCACACCGCAGGAGACAGACCCATAGACCAATCCTATTTAAAGGGCATCCCCGGTATCGAAATCTGATCCGAGAGGGAAAGCACATCATAGGGATCCTCACCGGAACGGCGGAACCTGAGGGCCTCTTCCACATCCTCTGATTCAATAGTGCTTCGTCCTTCGAGATCCGCGATGGTCCGGGCAACCTTAAGTACCCCCTGGATGGCCCTATTGGAAAGTCCCCCCTGACGAATACAGCTCTCCAGATCCCGCACCGTGTCTTCCGGCAGTCTGCAGAACCGCTCCACCAGGACCGGGGACATCCGCCCATTTCTTCGGCAATGGAGACCCCGAAAACGATCCCGCTGAATTTCCACAGCCATTTTTACCCTTTCAGCCACAGAGGCACTATCCTGCCGGTGTGAAACAGACCCTGACTTTGCTAATGTGGCCACCCAGTTACGGGGCGTGGGCAGCACCGGGACCCGCAATTCTATCCGGTCAAGGAGGGCCGAACCAAGACGCTGCCAGTGGCGGCGAATTTCATCATCGGAACAGAAACAGAGAGACCCCCCTTCATCGCCAACCATCTGGCCTAATCTGCCGCAGGGACAGGGGTTGGCTGCCAGAACAAGCTGAAATTCCGCGGGAAGCTTGACCGATCCTTCTGCCCGGGCGATGGTTATTACCCCATCTTCCAGGGGTTCCCGCAGGGCTTTTAAGATTGATGAACGGAACTCGGGGGCCTCATCCATAAACAAAACCCCATAGTGGGCAAGGCTGATCTCACCGGGTTTGACGGTTTTACCGCCCCCCAGAAGGCCTTCCACACTTGCCCCATGATGGGGACTGCGGAAAGGGGGGGCCAGGCTTTCCTGATTCTGCCAGAAGACACCTTCGGATCGGCCCGCAAGGCTGTAGAGTCTGCGGACTTCCAGGGCTTCCTGGGGCAGGAGACTTGGCAGAATTGAAGGGAGCCGCCGGGCAAGGAGGGTCTTTCCACCCCCTGGCGGGCCGAACACGAGGAGATTATGTCCCCCTGCGGCGGCTATTTCCAGGGCCCGTTTGTATCGCTCCTGGCCATAAACATCGGAAAAGTCCTCAGGCGGGATATCGTTGCTGCGGGCCGCGGGCCCTGGGCCCGCTTCGTTCAACTGCGAAACTTTGCCATTACAGGCGGCGGGCCCTGGGCCCGCCTCGTTCAGCGTTAGGGGGAAGGCTCCGTGCTGGTGCCAGTGGCGGAGGGCTGCGATGGCTTCACCGAGGGTGGCGACCGCCGCGCTGCGGGTGGGAGCCAGCACCTCCGCTTCAGCCCGGTTTTCCCGGGGCACTATAAAGCCCCGGAGCCCTGCGGCAAGGCCCGCGGCGGTCGCGGCGACCACCCCCCGTACAGGCCGTATAGCGCCGGATAACTCAAGCTCACCCAGGACCATAAGGCCCTCCGGTGGAGGGATGAGCCCCGCAGCGGCCAGGATGGCGAAGGCGATAGGTAAATCCAGTTCGGGGCCGTCTTTTTTAAGGCCCGCCGGCGCCAGATTTACCAGGATCCTGTCCTGAGGAAAGGTATAACCGCTATTCCGGATCGCAGCCCGAACCCGTTCCCGGGCTTCCCGGACCGCTCCATCGGCCAGACCAGAAATATCGATGCCGGGAATACCCCGGCGGATATCCGCTTCGACCCGGATGATGATTCCTTCCAGGGCGAAGGGTGCATAGGCATAGACATACATATCCAAAGTACCAGAACCTGATGGGGTTTTGCCTTAACCGGCCTCGATTTTAATCAAATTTTAACATATTCTTTACAGTGTACTCATGGTTTACTGATAGGTTTCACATCCTACAGGGGAGGCGTCATGAATATAAGAGCCCATTTCGAAGAAGAAAAGCGTCTTGTGCGGGAGGATATCCTTTCCATGGGAGTCCGGGTAGAAGAGGACCTGCGCAAGGCGATGATAGCATTTAAAACCAAGGATATGCAGCTTGCCAAGGAAGTCAGGGATGATGATGAGATTATCAACCATTTGCAGGAGGCCATAGAGGACCGCTGTGCCCGGATCATCGCGACCCAGCAGCCCGTGGCCCAGGATATGCGGTGGCTTATTACGGCTATAAAAATGGCAGACCAGCTTGAGCGTATCGGCGACCATGCGGTACATCTGGCCAAGGCAGCCATCAAACTGGAAAAGGAACCCTATATCAAACCCCTGGACTATATCGAAAAGATGGCAGAGACCGGTGCGGCCATGATTCAGGGGGCCATAAAGGCCTTCGCCGATCTGGACCCAGAAAAAGCCAGGTCCGTTGCTACCATGGATGACGGGGTGGACCGGAACCACAAGGCTCTGGTACAGGATATTCTGGACTATGTGCAGAAGAATCCTGATAAGGCACCCCAGGGGACAAAAATCATCCAGACCTCGGGCTTCCTGGAGCGTCTCGGGGACCATGTAACCAATATCTGTGAAATGATCGTCTATTGTGTCGAAGGCCGCCGGGTAGAACTGAACGAATAGGGCTGGAGGCGCATGTGGCAAAGGCAAGCATCATGGTCGTGGAAGACGACCAGGATATACGGGAACTGGTCATCTATAATCTGGGAAAGGAAGGATATACGGTAGTAAGTGCCGAATCGGGAGAGCAGGCTCTTAAATTGATAGAATCGGCCAACCCGGATCTCATCGTTCTGGATATCATGCTGCCTGGCATGGATGGCATAGAGGTCCTGCGGAGCCTGAAGCAGGGAAGCCGCTATGCCCAGATACCGGTCATCATGGCCACCGCAAAAAGTGAAGACTCGGATATAATCACCGGCCTGGAACTGGGGGCAGACGATTACATCGCAAAACCCTTCAGTCCCAAGGTTCTGATTGCCCGGATCCGATCCCTGCTCAGACGGACCCAATCCAGGATAAACGAAGCCAGGGCTCTGGATGAGCTTGTCCAGATCGGTCCCATTACTCTGGATGCGGGCCGCCATGAGGTAAGTCTGAAAGGGCAGCCGGTAGATCTCTCGGCCACCGAATTTGCCATTCTAGAGTTTTTGATGCGAAACCCCGGCTGGGTCTTTTCCCGCAACCAGATCATCGATGCGGTACGGGGTAAGGATTACCCGGTTACCGAACGGTCCGTGGATGTACAAATCCTGGGGCTCAGAAAAAAATTGGGAGAGGCAGGAAACCGGATTGAGACGGTCCGCGGCGTAGGTTACCGGTTTCAGGACAGCCATCTGCATGGCACAGAATAACCATGCGGGGCCATAAGAATCTCTTTCAGCTGCTGTTTCCTCCGGTTCTGGCCCTGCTCGTCATAAGTCAGATCAGCCTTGCCCTTGTTGTTTCCTGGGCTATCAGGGTGTACGCCCTGAAAGAAACCCGGCTTGAGCTATCCGAGACCTTGCAGGTCCTGGAGCAGCTGCTTCGGGAACAGCCCAGTTTGATGAACGACCAGACCCTTAAGGCCCTCTTTGCGCATCAGCGATACCGTATTACGATAATATACCCCGACGGGCGGGTTATGGCCGAATCCAGGGCTCCTTTAGAGGGTTTGGATAACCATTATGACAGACCGGAACTTGTCCAGGCCCGCAGCAACGGCGAGGGAAGCTCGGTACGTTATTCAAGTTCTGTGAACATGGAAATGGTATATCTGGCCCGCAGGGTTCAAGCCACGGGAAATACTGAACTCTATGTCCGGGCCGCAATGCCCCTCGTACTTTTACAGGATTTTTATAAAGGTTTCTATGTACAGCTTTTAATCAGTATAGTAGTCATCTGTGCCTTTGGACTTTTCTTTGTTCTGCTGGTGGTAAACCGTATACGGGAACCCATTAACAGTCTGGTAGAAACCGCCCAGGAATATGGCCGGGGGAATTTGCAAAAAAAGACTTCGGTGACTATCCCCTGGGAACTGGCGATCCTGAGTAAAACCCTTACCGCCATGGCAGACCGGCTGCAGCATACAATTGATGAAAGCATGGGACGGCAGAAGGAACTGGGGGCGATACTTTCGGGCATGACCGAGGGGGTTCTTTTCCTAAACCCCAATCTGGTGATAACCCAGATAAATAAAAGCGCCCAACGTATTTTTAATCTTCCTCAAAACGAGGCCTGTATCGGAAAATCGCTCCTTGAGGTAGTCCGCAGTACGGAGCTCCGAGATCTGGCAGAGAGGGTATTTAAAACCGGAGAAAAGGAAGAGACGGTCATTCAGCCCCTTACTACCGGCTCCCAGTTTCTGCAGGTCTATGGGGCCCTGGTTCCGGAACAGCAGGGCTGTATTCTGGTACTTCACGATATAACCCGCCTTATGCGGCTGGAACAGGTTCGGCGGGACTTTGTAGCCAACGTATCCCATGAGCTTAAAACCCCCATCACCGCCATAAAGGGATACATCGAAGCCCTGCAGGACGGGGCCCTGGAAGAACCGGACCGGGCCCACCGCTTTCTGGATATTGCGGCGGCCCATACAAACCGACTTGAACTGATTGTGGAGGACCTTTTGTCTCTGGCCCGCCTGGAAGAACAGGAAGGGCGCAACCTGGAAACACAGCCCGCTAATCTCTACGCACTGCTTGAGAATACCCGCCAGGCCTGCCAGTTCCTGGCTGAAGAAAAGGACATACAGGTTCTGCTCGAAGGCACCCAGGAGCTCATCTGTCCCGTAAACAGCGCCATAGTGGAGCAGGCGTTCATCAACCTATTGGATAACGCCATAAAATATTCAGAGCCCCATACCGAAGTACGGCTAAGGCTGGCCCAGGATGGTGCCATGGCCAGGGTTGATGTGATTGATCAGGGCCGGGGCATCCCAGCCCGGGATATAGACCGAATTTTCGAGCGCTTCTATCGGGTGGACAAGGGTCGAAGCAGAGCCGCAGGAGGCACCGGACTGGGTCTCTCCATTGTAAAACATGTGGTGGCCCTCCACAACGGCGAAGTCCGGGTAGAAAGCAGGGAGGGGGTTGGCTCCACCTTTACGGTTTTGCTCCCCCTTTAGGATTCTGTCGGACCGTTCCGTTTTTATGGACAGCCTGTCCGGCTTCGTTCAGTGCATTCTGCCTTCGCTATAAGCCAAAACCCCGGGGGAAAAGCGGTTTTTCATCGGAGGGACGGTTAGCAGAAGCGGGCCAGTCACAGGGGAGTTTCCCGCTGCTGGGGACCAGCCCGGTAAGCACATCGGTTACACCGGCCCCTTCCGAACCGGGAAGCCAGGCTGCGACAATGGCATCGCATGAGAGGGCGGTTTTATCCAGGATGACAGGCCTGCCGCTCACAATCACCAGTACCACCTTTTTAAACTGCTTCCGAGCCTTTGCAATGGCATCCAGTTCCCGCTGGGGCAGTTTAAGTTCCGCCGAGTCGCCCTTCCCTTCTGCATAGGGCAATTCACCGGCCACCACAACACAGAGCCCCTGGGGGTCCGCTGTGTCAAATTCTGCGGATGCTGTATACATGATGTTTGCAGCGGCCAGGGTATCTTTAAGGCCCGCGAGAATCGTGGTTCCCTTTGTGATAGAACCTGCAGAACCCTGCCAGGAAATGGTCCACCCACCGCATTGTATTCCCATATCGTCCGCAGCATAGCCAGAAACGTAGAGTTTTTTCCCCTGCCACTGGGCGGGAGCAAGGGGAAGCACCCCCTCATTTTTCAGCACCACCACACCCTTCGCCGCGGCCTCCCGGGCCAGGGCCAGATGTTCCGGCGAACGAACCACCGTTTCGGCTGGGGCGCTCTTTACCGGATCCGCATCAAAGAGGCCCATTTCAAATTTTACCCGCAGAATCCGGCGGACCGCGTCATCAATTCTGCTCAGGGGGATTTGGTTTTCCTTTACCAATTGGGTCATCGTATTGATAAAGCGATTTGCATCGTAGGGGACCATCACCATATCTATCCCCGCATTGATCGCCAGGGTAAGGGCCTTGCCATAGTCGGGACTCACCTGATCGATGCCGCCCCAGTCGGACACCACAAAACCGCTGAAGCCCCACTTTGTTTTAAGGACGCCGGTTATGAGCTCCTTATTGGCATGCATTTTTACACCATTTAAGCTGGAAAAAGATACCATTATGGTACG
>Ga0208461_1002235_pt1 | contig 16150 bp, 14 predicted proteins | sample AD_JPNTR4_MetaG_FD_184448 | JGI IMG/M metagenome (GOLD analysis project Ga0208461, IMG submission 184448) | Active sludge microbial communities of municipal wastewater-treating anaerobic digesters from Japan - AD_JPNTR4_MetaG (SPAdes) (version 2) | ecosystem: Engineered > Bioreactor > Anaerobic... | reverse complement strand
TCTGTGTCGTTCTTAAAATGAGCTATAACGTTTTGCGGCTTGGCGTAGTGGCGGATTTTTAGCACAAAAGTTCAATCGAAGAACTGAACTTGAATCTACCACAAAACTGTCATACGAAGCACTGCACCCCCCATTACGCCAAACCGCTGTTACCGGCTGGGCTTCTTTTATCGTCATATAATTATGGTCACTTTTTCGTAAAGTTCTGGTAAACAATTTTGTCTCATTCTAAATTTTGTTCCATGATTGTGTCCGGTTCTTGCATCAAAGTCAACCAAAATGTTCCCTTTCTCAATTTGATTTAAGAAACCGTCAAAGTTGAACTTCTGTAACATCATTACTTTACTGTATTTGTATAATTCTCTGTCGCCTTCTTTCTTTACTTCTGCTTGAACGTAAAAACAGTTTAGTAATTTTGTTCCTGCTTTGTTAGAAAGGTCATCAAAACCCCAATAAGGTTGAGGGTCAAGCTGTCCTAAGCCAACCCTCTTCTTTACCTGTTTTAACCATTCACTGTGCTTTTCTGCAACTTTACTGCTATCAAATGAGATTAAAACTTTACAGTTTTTACGGTCGATGACAACTTGAAATCCCCTGTCACTAGGTGCAAGTCCGTGAATTGTTTGTCTGAAACTCATTTCATTTTCGGGATATTTTTTACCGGCCTCTTGGTGTTGCCAACCATATTTTAGCAATAAAACTTGCGGAACAAATTTTACAGCTCTTGGTGAAGGCTCAATGTGAAACAAAGTCGTAAGCGAAGAAGTATTTAATCGCTGAGTTTTTAACTCCCATTCTGCTGCATTTGGAATTGGTAAATTGTTTTCTTCAATTCCTAACAAATCTTCAAGTGTATTTCCAATGCCTCCGTGATTTCCATGTCTTGCATTGTCTATCCAACCTTTTGCTGCAATTTTCTTTAGCTCAATTATTAGGCTTTCTTTCGTATATATTTTCATTACTCTGTATCTTGAAATAAGGTTAAAGGGTGAAGCCCTATTAACTCACTTTGTTTTTTATTACGTTCAATTCTCTTTTCAGCCATTTCGCAATAGTCAGGTGATAACTCAATGCCGATATAATTTCTTTTGTGTCCCATAGCCACAACTGCGGTAGTTCCACTGCCCATAAATGGGTCTAAAATGATTTGTGCCGTTGTTGAGGAAATTATTCTGTCTATTAGTGCAACAGGAAATGGTGCAGGGTGCTCATTCTTCATTTCTTGCTTAAACTCCCAAACATCACCATAGGCGTTAGCCTTAGGGGCAAGTTTAAAATTTTTCTTCGGGATAAGGTATATTACTTCATAAGTCGGTAAGAAATATCCCGGATTAAAATTTATACCTCCTTTGCGTTTCCAAATTATGATTTGTCTAACGGGTAAATCTCTGATTATGTCTTGTCTGTCCTGAAGCAAACCGTCTTGAACTCTCCATTTGTGATTGTAAAAAATTGCTCCGTCATCTTTTATTAGTCGGAACATCTCTTTTAAACAGTTGTGTTGCCATTCTGCATATTCTTCGTGTGGCATATTGTCGTCATAATGACTATAACCATTTACTAATGCTGCACCCGCCCACTTTCCACCACGACCGTCTTTCATTCCGTTACCTGTTGAGTTTTTAAGATTGTAGGGCGGAGATGTTACCACTAAGTCTATGCACTTGTCAGGCATTTCTCGCATGACAGTCAAGCAGTCACCATTAATGATTTTATTTATGTATTTCTCTTCAAAAGTCATTTTTCCTTGAATATTATTTGTCATCGCTCAAATTTACAATTTTAATTCACTGTCTCTTTGTTTGCAGTCTGTTTTTTAGCCTTGCCGGTAACGGCTGCGTGTATGAAACGTTTGGCATTACGAAGCGATTTCCTATCAAGTTACAACTACCTTTGATACGAGCTGAAACGCTTGATAAACCACTAACTGCCAAATGTTTTATACACGATGTTATGCCTTCGCCCTTTTTTTTGTTTTATCTTTTTGTTTATAAAAATTTCCAAATATCTTCAATCAATAAATTATCAAAAGTCTTAATGTGTTCTTTTAAAATGTGTTCCATTTGCATACTCGGTCTAATGTCACAGTAGTAAACCCCATCAAGAGGATTAAGCTTAACTGTATATCCTTTGAAATGTCCGGGAAGAAAAGTCGAATTAATTCCGTATTCACTTTCCTTTTTTGTGTTTTTTCTTTGAACGTCATTTAGGAAAATTGCAATATGTGGTGTCGCTCTCTCTGTAAGTTTGTTGTATAGAAATTTGTCAATAAATATCTTGTCAATACGGTCTTTGCTTGATGTTTTGATTGAGCCAATAACTTTAACATCATTTTCTTTCTCAATTATTAGGTCGTGTTGGTAGCTCATATTGAATGTTGGTTCTCCGTCAACAATTACTGGGACTTGAATTGTTCCTGATTTGCAGTCAATCCCTATTTCATTGATGATTAAACGGATAAAATGCTCAAACAAATCACCGTTTAATTTTCGTGCTGTATTAGATTGACCAGCAGGTAAACCGTCTAACGCAGAGCCAACCGATTGTTGAATAGTGTAAGTTGCGTTGTTTAAAATGTTTCTTACTTCTTTATCTTTCTTGTTAATTGACTTGATGTTTTTCAGTATACTCAAAAACTCTTTCGATGATTTTGTAAACTCTTTTGCATCATACATAAGGTTAGAATTTATCGGTCTTGTAATTTGGAAGTTGCCTTCTTTTTTATATTGATAGAACCGATAATGATTCTCGTTTTGCGATACAATAATCGCTTGTAAATTATCTGCGATGAAATTCAAATACTCATCGCAAAAAGAGATGTATGCTTTTAGGTTAGTGAAGTTACTTTTATCCTTCGCTTTATTCACAATTTGTTTTAAATTCATCGTATTGAGTTTCTTCTTTTTTGGTTTTCAAAATCATATTTAATCCATTTTTCAATGCTCCATTCTTCAACAAGTTCAATTCGATTAGCTGCCCAATTCAAATATTCGGGAGATAAATCACATGCCATCCATTTACGTTTAAGCTGTTCCGCACATACAGGTGTTGTGCCTGAACCACAGAATGGGTCAATAATGGTATCTCCAAGATTTGATGATGCTAATATAAGTTTTCGCAATAATTCTTCGGGTTTTTGAGTTGGATGAGGTGTTTTTTCATGCATTCCATTACAAGTAGTAGGAACTTCAATAATATCTTGAGGTATTTCTAACACATCCTTTGGTTTTGCTCCAAGTGGATTAGGTTCCCAAATATTATTACCATTTTTACCATTACCATATTGACTCGTTTCAGCTTGTGGGTGGCTTGGGTATTTTAAAGTATGCTCGCCATAAGGAATTCTTATAGAATCTATATTGAAAGTGAAATTTTTCGATTTTCTAAAATGCAAAATACTTTCATGACTTCTACCCCAGTCTGAACCTAAATTTGCTTTATTTTTATAATTCCAAATTATCCAACGACAAGACTTGAATAATTTAGAAGCTGGGTGCTTCAAATCCGCAAGTATTTCGGAAAAACCGCAAATAAATAATGTTCCTGTAGGTTTTAGAACACGTGCAGCCTGTTCAATCCATTTCATGGAAAATTTTATATATTCTTCCTGACTTTCAAATGTATCCCAGTCGGCTTTCTTAATATTGTAAGGCGGGTCAGCAAAAACCATATCTACACTTTCATTTGGCAATGTCTTTAACCATTCAATACTATCACCTTGCCAAAGCTGCCCATGGGGATGTTGATAAAATATTGTTGGAGAAACATTGTTAACAAAATTGTTTTCAATACGTTCTCCTTTAAGTAAGACTTCACCAAAAAACGTTGGTATTTCTTTATTTCTTGTCATAGTCATTCCCATTGTGTAAAGTTTTTAAGTAAGACACTTTTTCTTCAGCCACCTTTAAAATATTTAAGTCGCCGTCTTCGTCCAAAATTTTGTAAGCAATCTGGTCGCTCAAAAACTCAATAAGCAATTCTTTCTCATTTGCCTGAAAGAAAGAAGCTAAATTTTTGATTAGCTGTTTTGTCGGAGGCCTTTGATTTCGCTCAATCTTAGCAAGGAGTGAAGAATCAACATTTATTGTTGATGCAACTTCTCTCAAAGTCAATCCAGCATTTTCTCTCAAAGTTCTGAGATGCTCTCCAAAATTTGTATGAATCTTTACGTTCTCCATTCAGGACGAATTTTGTCCAAAAGTAATCTATTTTTATTAATTGGACAATAATTGTCCACAAAACTTTTCCACAATTTATCAAGTCAATTAATTTTTCCCTGTAATGTCATTGCTTGCACGTCTTTTTTAGGGTGAGGCATAACGGTTGCGTGTATGAAACGTTTGGCATTTCGAAGCGATTTCCTGTCAAGTTACAACTGCTTTTGATACGAGCTGTGCCGCTCGATAAACCACTGACTGCCAAATGTTTTATACACGTTGTTGGGTGCTGGTGTTCTATTTTTTCTGTCATTTTTTCTTTCAATTTGCTACTTCGTTTCGGTCTGCCGTGCGTTGGGACAGACACACTCTTTGACAAGCTTTGGCTTTAGCGTTGGCTCGTGGGGCTTGGCAATGTGTGTGGCTGTGAAGCGTAGGCATTTTAATTTCCATTTAATTCTTGTTTAATTTTTAAAAATTGGTCTGCAAATTTTTTCGCTTCTAATCTGCTGTCTATTATTGAAATAGTTTCATTGTTATACTGAGCTTTATTTGTCCAGTTATATGAACCATGAATAACTTTTTCTAAATCAATTATGCAAAATTTGTTATGCATAAGTTTGCTATACTTTTCATCAGAAGGTGCGAAATATACTTCAAAATGTTCTTTTAGTTTTTCTTTTAAAGTTGAATTTATTTTATCATCATTTAACACAATTTGAATGTTCACGCCTTGTTTTGCTTTCTTGTACAATAGATTTGCTAAATCTCTATCAGTAAACCATGCAACAGCAACCCAAATAATATATTTTGCCTTCTCCAATTCATTTTGAATAAATCCTTTAATATTTTCAAATTCTGAAATTAAACCTAATGAATCTGTGTCAAAATATTTTCTAATTAATTCGTCTAAATTGCTTTCAGGATATTTACCAGACATTTTTTTGCCAAGCTCAAGAATTTGCAAATTATCCAAATGCGAAATTCGTTTGTAAACATAATTCCGCTTACTCTTGAATGCTTCATCAGTTGTGCCTTCGCCAAGACCATAACCTAAACAAATCATAGGTAAGTTATTTGCAGATTCTTGGGTTAGATTTGCAATTATAACATCAGATAAATCTTTGGATTCTTTTGATGATAATGCAACACGTTCCCGTAAATTATCGGTATCGTTTATGTAATCTATAACTGTTTGTAAATCTGCTTTCAAGTCATATGCATCTGTTATGAATTCAGGATTTAAGTCAATAGTTTCTAACATTTTTAAAAGTCTTGAATCGTCTAATCTTTTCAGAGATGCTACATACCTTTTTGCTAAATCTTTAAAAGAATAAAGATATGCCGTTTGCATATCAGGGTCATCACTTGGCGAACATTTGCCAAGTGGGAAATTCTCCACTTCCTCAGAAAGCGTTTTTATTCTTTCAATTAGTTTTGACATTTATTCAATTTCAATTTTATCAATTTCTTTCATTAACCTGTCAGTTTCCGAAAGTGCAACTATAATTTTCTGATAGTGCAAAATATCCTCAAATTCGAGTTTGCGGTCTTTACGGTCCTTCAACCACTTTTGGGCTGGCTGATAGCCGCCAATATAGAAATTCCAAGCTATTTCGGGAACATTATCAAAATACTGCGTGTCGTTGATGTAAACTTTTCCATTTTGATAATTTGGTTTGGTTACCACATTATCGCCGTCAATCGGGTATTGAGTAATATATTTTTCTACCGTTGGGCTTTCTAATAAATGAATTTGCCGAATTTCTCCGCCAAGTTTTACCAATTGCCAAAAGATGTCTTTGTCTTTTGGGTATGGCACTCTCGGAAAATCAATTTTTAAAAATTCTTTGTATTTCTCACGGTAAGTGGGCGAATGCAAAACAGCATAAATATAATCCAATATGTCGATTGGCGCAAATGTGTTTTCGTCAGCTTCTTTCTCGCTGGTAAATCTTAATCCTAATTTCTCAGCCAGTTGATTAACGATTTCTATGTTTAGGTTTGGTGTTCTTTTGGTTGTTTGGTCAATTGTTTGTTGGGTGTTGGTTTCGGCATAAAGGTAGAGGGGTGTACTGTAACTTCTTGCGGATAAAAAATTCCCTTCAATTGCATAATTTGTAATAAAAACATGCTGCCAATTATCTGAATTTTCTGCTGTTTTTCTTAAATTAATTGCATAATTATTTTGTTTGAAATTTTTTATTAATTCTTTTCTTGATCTCATTGAATATTTTGGATTTAAACAAAATACTCTTGCATCAAATGGTTTGTATGATATACTTTTAAAATCATCATCAATTGCATCATAAATATTATTATTAATTAATTTTTCTTTTAATTTATCAAGAGTAAAATCACAAAGAAGACTATCATTTGATGTTGTAACTCCGCTTGAAAGAAAAGAAAATAAATGGTTAATTTTAAATCCTTGCTTATAAAGTTCTTCTATCTCAATATCTTTGACTTTCATAATATACATCGGGCTACTTAGCTTCAACAAATTGAAAGGAATTGAATTAATATGATTATCATTTAAAAAATCATATTTAAATTCTCTTTTCCCAAATAAATCATAATGAAATACCTGGGCTAAATCATTTGTTTTTTTCTTGCCTGTTTTTACAAAGATATTTATTGATACACCTTGCATAATGTCAAATACATTTTGATCAACAGAACCATCAAGTGCAGTTTCATTTCTTCTTGTATTTCCGTGTAAATCTATAGTGTAAATTTTATCGTATGTTTTAAGTAAACTCCATCGCATCCCTCTGAAAGTGGGATTATCTAAAAAACCATGTGGATTGATAAATGCCAAAACTCCGCTTCCATTCTTTTCAATGAAGTGCTGTCCATAGCGCAAAAATTTCACATAATCATCATTTACCATTTTCGGATTACGTTCTTTTAGTTTTTCTTTTCCGCCTGGTTCTTTTTTGTAATCTTCCATCAGTTTCATAATCCATTCGCCTTTGTTGGCACTTTCGCCACTATACGGCGGATTTCCAATAATACACATGACTGGTGTATCACGTTTTACGCGGTTGGCTTCGTTTGCTTCGGAGCTTAGCCAATTGGCAAAAAGCGTGCCTGTGTCGGGGTGATGTTCTTCCAAGCTGTTAGTCAGATACACTCTAAAACGTTGGTCTTTGGTAGGTTTAAAACCTGTTTCTTTCAACAACAAATCTAATTTCAAGTGTGCCATAGCGTAACTTGCCATGAGCAACTCAAATCCGTTCAATCGTGGAATTAAGTGATTTTCCACATAGTTGCTCCAAACGCCTTGTTGCCCTTCAAATTTTTTGTGAATCAGTTTGATAATTTCCGCTAAAAAAGTGGCTGTTCCTGTGGCTGGGTCAAGTATCTGAACACGATGTACTTCTTGTTCAATCTTTTTAATGTTGTCGGAATAGCGTTTGTCGGTGGATTGAACGCCCACTTGTATTTTTGTTTTGCTTGTGTCGGCAAGTCCTTGTGGTAAGTCAAATTCGGTTTTCAGAATATCGTCCACGGCACGCACAATAAAGTTTACCACTGGGGCAGGCGTGTACCATACGCCACGCGCTTTGCGTAGTTTGGGGTCGTATTCGCTCAAAAAATCTTCGTAAAAATGGATAATTGGATCTTCCATTTTGGTGGCTTTGCCATAGTTTTTCAACATTTCTTCTACGTTGCAAGCCAAAAATATATTTACCAAGTCGTCCACAATCCATTTTATACGGTCGTCCACATCTATTCCGGCAATGTAACCAAAGAGTTTGCGTAAAAATGGGTTTGATTTGGGAATGAGTTCTGCTGCTTCCTGTCGGCTAAAAGTGGTTAAACTTGGGTCGTTCAGTCGTGCAGCAAACATACCATACGCAATGGTTTGCGCATACACATCGGCAAATCCTTTGGGCGTAATGTCGTGGATAAGAATTTCCTTGAAAGCGTTCATTTGGTCTTTCAGTGTGCTGTCTTCGCTGTTTTCTTCATCGCTGTTCAACGCTTTTTCAATCACTTCCGACAGCAAACGAGCTTTGCCCGCCATCATTTCTGCAAGTTTTTTACTGCTTTTTATTGTTTGCCCAATGTGGGTACAAAAGTCTTTAATCAGGTTTTCAAATCGCTCGAAATTCTCTGTTATTGGTTTTATCCCTTTTTCAGTTACTTCTCCAATCGCAATTTTGGTTACAAATTCACCCTCACGGTATAAATGAAAATCGAGATAGTCTGTAAATATCAAATTGTTTAACGATGCTTTGTATCGGTCGAATTGCTCTTTATTTCCTGTTTTCTTTGCTCCTTCAAGGTCTTTATCGCCAATGTCTTTTGCTTCAATAAATCCAACTGGAATATCCTTTTTTGTCAAGATGTAGTCAGGTGCTCCACAACTCTGTCTTTTCGGTTCGTTGGTTGCTCTGATTGTCGGTACAATACTTTCAATTAGTTGTTCTAATACTCCACGAAAAGTATGTTCTGTCGCATTTCCAGCTTTGAACTTTTGGTTTATATTGTCAATATATTGGTCTAAATTCATTTTTTTAATCCGTTTCAAATAACTACAAATGTATCAATTTCCTGCGGTGCGTCGGCAAGAAAACTGCTCTTTTGCAAGCTGAAGCATCGGCTTGTGTATCGGGGCTTGCAAATGTGCAGTTTTGTGGGTTGGCTATTCATTAAATCGTCTTTATTTTTTGTCTTTAAGTAGCAAATTGTCCGCTGTGTCGTTGTCTTCTTACACTTGCACCCAACGGATACATGTATAAAACGTTGGGGATTGCGGGCTTCTTCCCTGTCTGCCGTTGCAAAAGCAAATGCGGGGCAGAACACTTCATGCAACCACTTAAACCCCAATGTTTTATACATGATGTTAGCGGCTGCCTTTTTTATTCTGTTGCTCCAAGTAAGTATCCAGTTGTAAGTCCTTTATCTCTAAAATACTTTTTAACCTCACTTTTATTGTCAGCAAAAATCCTGTCAATTTCCGAATTAACAGGTGAATCCCAAACGCTCCATGAAACTAAACGTCTAACAACCTTCTTAATCTTATCAAAGCTTTCATCAGAAATGTCTCTATAAAAAATTTGTGCTTTTTCATCTTGGTCGGTAATCTCAAGTTTTGCAGCAACTGCATCTCTTAATAACTCTGCCCATGCCATAATAGATTTGCTTCTAAACATTCGATTTAATTTATTTTGAATCATGTCATTTTCTGTTTTAGTAGCATCCCATTTATGCAATATTTCCTCATCAATTATATTGCATAACCTTATTGCATTTGCAATTTCTTTATCTCGTTTATAACTGTCATTGGTTAAATCATCATCAGTCGGGTATCTGTAAAGAAAATTTGAAAAAATCGACTTACTTAACATATCCATTGTAATTGGATATTCCATTGTACTTCTGTTGGATTTAGAAACAAGTCTAACAATTTTATTTGTTGATTCATCAAGAATTGAATCATAAATAAAACTTGTAAAACGCTTATTTACATCAGCATTTGATAATTGCTCGCTGTTTTTTACAAACTTTACAAAACCAGCCTCAGTTTTCTTTTCCCCATCTTCAAGATTTTTATACTCTTCAAATTGCTTTCCAAACTGACTTCCGAGTTTTGCTACCATAATTGAAGCAAAAAATCTTGTTTGAGCGAATTTGTCATGAGCAGAAATATTTGTTTGATTTAAACTTTTGGGGTCGGGACTTATATAAATTTTCAATTCAAAGTCTTTCCTTTCGCCCCATAAAAGTGAAGCTATTTTGTGTTGTCCATCAAAAATTAAAATTTTGTTTTGATATAATCTGCCAATAGAAGGATTCAAAACTGTATTTCGTTGAAAATGTCTATAAAGGTCAAAAACCTTATCTTGAATCAGATACCTTGGCTGTAAACCAATTTGACCATCCTCGTCGTCATCACTATTTATCACATCAACTGGCAAAGTGGCATAAAAGTATTTCCATTTGGTTATAGGACATGAATAAAGTCGAAATGTTTCCTTTTTGTTCAGAAATTCAAGCTCAATGTGTCCATCGGTTATATTGTGGTAAACTGTTTCACCAAAACTCTTGATAATTCCTTTATCTTTAAAATGCTTAAGTTCATGTTTTAAAGTTAAAGATTGTCCATGTTTAAAGAATTCATCAAGTCGTAGTTTGATTCTAAAATCTTCTAATGGAAGTCGCCCTTTTTGTAAGTTATGTGTTTGACACATTGGTGCAATGTTGTCAATTTCAGAAGCTCCATCGTCAGCAAAAGCTTTAATATGGTCAAAATGAATTTCTTCTGTATCAGGTATGTCATGTCCAGTTGCGTAACATTTACGACCAAATCTTGCTATTATTTGTTTTTTTTCATCGTCTGAAATCTGTCTTTGTAATATTATTGCCATATGCTATATGTTTATCTGGTTGGTTTTCTTAAGGTTGCCGATAACGGTTGCGTGTATGTGCCGTAAGGGATTGCGAGACAGTTTTCTGTCCACCGACACGAAAGTTTGAGCGGACTACAATGCTTGAATACACACTGAAACCCTTATGGCATATACACTTTGTTAGCGTTTCGTTGTTCTTTTTTATTGTTTATTTTCTTTCATTTTTGCTGCATTGTCTTTCTGTCCGTGCGTTGGGGTAGGCAAGCTCATTTGCAGGTTTTGGTCTTAGCGTTGGCTGGTGCGACCTGCAAATGTGCTTAACTACGAAGCGTGGATTAATTATTGTTGTAAATGATTGCTAATTTCGTTTTAATTTCTCTGAAAGATATATTTGCCTTTAGTTCTTGGTTTAGCCCTGTATTTATACAATAGACGAAAGATTCCTTTCTGTAATAATGTTCGTTTCTCTTTAGTGATTTTTCAATGCTGTCTGATTTTGCAAGTAAGCATACAAGTTGATAGTCGGGATTTATTTCGTCTGTCTTGTTGCTCGGGTGTGCTTTTGTGTAATGTTGTGTTGCCGTAAGTTTAATTAAGTTTTCTAAATAATGGGCTAACTGTGGAAATTTACTTTTCGGAAAAATGTGGTGAACTTGAGTTGCATCACCATTTGCCCATTGGTCTTTTACTTCACTTTCATTATACATTTTCTTAATTAGGTTCATTGCTTTTTGCACTAAATAAGCATTGAAAGGTGTATCAGTCAATATATTTTGCTCGCTTTCTGCATTTGCTTCTTGTCTTGAAACTGTCTTGTCTTTTGATAAATCACGCCAATTTTTTCGATTATACATTAAGTCTGTATAGTAAAATTCATTATCTGACATTCGTCCTTTGACGGAACCTGGCAAATTGTTTTCGCAAGCATAAACATTTAACAACTTTGGAAAAATACGTTTTACTTCAACTTCACCATTGATTGCAGTATTTCCTATCATGAATTTTATAAAACGCTTTTGCAAATTTTCAAAATCTATCTTTGTCAATTTACCTTTCTCGTATTTGCTTTTGTAATCTTCAAAGTACTTTATTAGTCCGCTGTCTGACATTACTTTTACAAAGTATTGATAAAGGAAATTATAAGCGTTTCTGTCTTTCAAAGATACGTATTCTAAAACTTTAAGATTTGCAATTTTGTAATAATTTGTTGTTCCTCTTTTTTCTATTTTCAAAACACCTGCGTAAGCTAAGAGTCTCAGTGGTTGCTGAATAAATTTATCATATTCGCTTCTTGTTGTCGGATTGGTGGCAGATGGTTTATTGAAAATAGCTTTAACGTTTTTAATAAAATATTGAGAATCCCAAATGTCTTGCACGATAAACTCTTTTTGAGGTTCACTTTCTCGCAGATTCAAAACACAATCTGCAATAATACAAACCACATCAGGTGTGCATTTTTGGTCCATAAATCGTGCATCCTTTGTAACTCTGATGTCGTAATTTTTGCTGTTTAGCAACTTTTCAATTTCAGTCATTTACTCTAAATTTTTTAATAGTCCGAAGAAAAAAACGGAATTGTTATCAATATTCAATGAACGTGTGCCGTAGTTGCGGGCAATACGATAAAATTTTTCGAACTCTTTTGAGCTGTAATACTCCAAATCTTTTTCTGTTGGTAGTCTACTCCCGTTTTTCAAAGTTAATAAAGCAACAGACCCGTCAGTAATTGTATTTCTAGGTAAAAAACATGCTCTTGGATAATAAGTGAGGTTTGGAACCATAACGACTGCATCACGATTAAGGAATTTAGCGACAGCCAAATTTTCTGTATTATCAATATAACAGTCGTAATTTTCTAATTCATTTACTTGATTATTTCCAATATTTCGTGATTTTAAAACTCGGTATTTCCCTCTGTCTTTTGTGATATGCTTGGTAATTTGTCTGTCTCTAAAACTTTGAAAAATATCAAGATTCATTTTTTCAGAAATTTCATCAAACTCTTTGTTTCGGTAAATCAACCAATACGGAAAATTGTCAGATAATATATAATCTTTTTGTTTTTTTTCAACTGTTTCTGTGATGTAGCTTTCTATCAAAATGTTTTCATAGTGTTTTTTTGTTGATGTTTCAAGCAAAAAACTAATTGTTTCAATTTTAACACCTTTAAATCCTTTCTCGCCATAATCACAGATTTTTATGAGGTTTTGTTCTTTTAAAATTTTTCTTGTGATATTAAATTCGGGCGAATTGATAAGGCTTTTTGGAACAATCAAGGAGACGAAATTTCCTAGTGAAATTGCCTTTTCAATGAAGAAAGAAAAGAGGTTATTTGTTTCATTATTTCTCGCATTAAACTTGTATAGCGACAATAATTCTGGGTTGTTTGTGATTTTTTTGAAAGGCGGATTACCTACTACGATGTCATATTTTTCTTTGAAATTGTATAAAAGAAAATCAGCATTAATTAAATTAAACTTGAATTTTTCAGGTAATTTCAATTTTGCTAAAATATTTTTCAGCACAACAAGTGAATTGTAGTCAATATCAACAAGGTCAAAAACTACTTCGTCTTTATCTTCATATTTTTCAACTAACAAAGGAATAAAATTTCCAATTCCAACGGACGGTTCTAAAATTCTGATTTTCTTTTTACCTTTAAATTCGGGCAAATCTTTTACTACCGAAAATGCAATATCTTTTCGTGTAAAAAATGCTGAATTTTCTTGACGACTAGAATTTGCGTATTCTGCAATTTGATATATGTTTTCCATTCCAACATTTTCAAATTGGGAGTTGATAAACAAATTTAAGTTTTCTGTCTCAGTCAATTTTTCTTTTTTGATTAGATTATTTATTTCACTTGTTGATATAAACTTCTGATTCAAAACTTCTTTTATTCGTTTTGCGATATTTGCAAATACACCCGTTGGGACTGCTTCGCCAATACAATGCCTAATATTTAATTCTTCTTTTTTTAAAAACATTTTCTTTTCAAGAAAACTCAATTTATTCAAATTGTCGATTGATTGATGTGTCCATTGAAAAGTTCTAGGAATACTCATCATCAACATTAGTTCTCTAATGCTGAAAACTCTATTTTCTGATGGGTGAATTGTATTTTGGCTTGACAAAATATCGTTTCTTGTGTGTACACAAGGGCCTTCTTTGTCCCAATACCAACGTGCATATTTGTCCCCATTTTTACTTTCATTAAAAACGATTTTTTCGTTCTTAATTTGGTGTGGTATGCGTTCTTTTTCTGCATTATGAAAAGCTGATTGCCCTTCTTTTAAGTTCTCAATCCATGGCAACATTTTAATATCATATTCCCTGAATGAATGGAAAATATCGGTTTCCGATATTTTTCCCATTTCATTGATTTCTTCTAAACCTGAAAAAAGTTCGCGTAATGTTTTCGGCTTTTGTTTTTCAGGAAAAATGTCAAATGGACATATGTTTTGTAAGTCTTTTCGAACACCAATTACAAGTGTTCTAGTTCTACTTGAATGTGAGCCATAGTCTTTGAAGTTAACAACTTTAGAAAAGATGTTGTAATGCCCTCCTAAATTTATTTTTATAGCTTCTTCAATTGTTTTTTCCTTTCCATCAATGTCTGTGCAAATTGTGGTTAAAAATGCTCTTACGTTTTCAAAAATGAAAAATTTAGGATTGACTTCTTTTGTGATTTTTATTGATTCCACAACCAAGGAATTTCTTGTTAATTCTTGTTTTTTTTTATGATTAGCAACAGACATCCCTTGACAAGGTGGTGTTGCAATGATCACATCAGGTTCAGAAATTTTGTGTTCAGTTTGCCATTTTTTTATTTCAGAAAAAAGTTTATACTTTATTTCTTTCGTTGAAATATCTCCATCCAAATATCCCGTATGATATTTGCATTTGTTATTAAATACTTGAATTTTTAGGCGTTTTGTAAGTATTTCATTTGTCGCAATACATTCAAAACCGTTTTGTTTAAAGCCGTAGCAACCAATACCAGCACCGCTGAATAAACTTATGTAGGTCAAAGGTTTGTCCATAGCTAGAATTCTATTTCGGCTTGTTTCACATTTATACTTTTCAGATAGTTTATTTTTTCTTCAGCAATCATTAATGTTTTTGGCGAACAGTTATATTTATACATTTTCTTAGCAAATTGGTCGCTAAAGTATTCGGTCTTTAAATCGTCAAGGTTAAGATTAAATGCTAATGCTAATTTATCTAAGCGCTTCTCGTCAAATTCCCGTTTTCCGTTCTCAATTTTGCTTAAATTTGCTGAGTCAAGGTCAAGTTGGGATGCAAGTTGTGTCAAAGTCAAACCTTTGTCAGTTCTGAGCTGTCTGATGTATTCACCAAAAGTTGCTTTCATATACTTGTAAAAATAAACTTGTCAATGTTTGACAAAAATACAAAATTATTTTCAATTTACAAGTTTTCATTATTTATTTTTTGTGTTTCGGAAAAAAGAACGCTCTTTTGGCTGCGAAGCGGTCGCCCGTGTGTTGGAGCTGCCAAATGTGCCTGAATGTACTATGGGTTTTCGTTTTCTTTCTTGTTTTTATGCAGCAAAAATTCCTTTGTCATTCTAACATTTGTTTTGTCTTTTTACAATGAACGCTAACGGTTAGTATATGAAAAGTAGGCGATTTCGAAGCACTAAACTTTTAGTTAAGCACAAAGTTTGATACGAGGCAAAAACCTTGATGTTACTGATGTTTAGCCTATTTTTTATATACATTGTTGTGTGCTGGCATTCTATTTTTTAATAAATCTCATTATCTTTTCTATCGACTTTCTCGAGTCAGTTCCAATCCAAAATAAATGTCCCCATTCGTTTTGAAGAATTTCAATTGTCGAGTTTTCAATCATCCTATTTGCATTTTCGGGATGTTCTAACGAAACACTATTGTCGTTCTCACTATGAATAATTAAAGTTGGACATTTAACCTTGGTAATTGTCACGTCAGCAATGTCTTGGTTAATATCATTTAAAAATCCCTTCTTAGAGTTGTAATGTTTCATCGCAGAAATTAATTCTTGAATGTCATCTTTTTTCAATTTATGAAGTTGATTCTTTGAAAACTGCGGGTAAAAGTTTTTTGCAATCATATTTGGAAAAACTCTTGAAAAGAATTTAACCATCCCCCAAATTAACTTTTCTACTTTCGGGTTGAATATTTTTTTTGCTGTTTTATAGGTTTTTCCATTTTCGTCAAGCCATTTTTTTGAAATAGCCGATGCGAGAATCAACTTTCTTACTTTGTTTGGATAATTAGCCGCCAATTCAATTGCTGTTAATCCTCCCGCAGAAATACCATAAACAATACAACCTTGTGAAACTTGACAATTTAATAATTCTAAAATTAATTCGGCAGCTTTTTTTGGAGTTTGGTTATCATTCAAAGGTGTTTTTCCGTAGCCTGGTCGAGAAGGAGTGATTAATTGGAATTTTTTTAAATCAAACCCTTTGCGGCTAAGTGTGTCATAGCAATTTGAATGTCCACCGTGCAAGAAAAGTATTGGAGTTCCGTTCCCGATAGAACAGTATTCAATATTTCCAAGTCTTGTATTTATTACTTTACTGTTCATCTTTCAGTTTCTTCTGCTTGCACACAACATCCCAATATC
>Ga0208461_1002228_pt1 | contig 16195 bp, 10 predicted proteins | sample AD_JPNTR4_MetaG_FD_184448 | JGI IMG/M metagenome (GOLD analysis project Ga0208461, IMG submission 184448) | Active sludge microbial communities of municipal wastewater-treating anaerobic digesters from Japan - AD_JPNTR4_MetaG (SPAdes) (version 2) | ecosystem: Engineered > Bioreactor > Anaerobic... | reverse complement strand
TGGTCAATAAAAAAAGAGATCCGAAGAAATTTTTTGCTTGAAAAACTGAGGATCGCCGCCCCGCCCGCTCCTAATCGCGCTATCCAGCAGCCTCGCAACTCGAAGAATTCTTGATTTGGAACCGCTGGTTTTATCCTCGATGTCGTCCATTGTCGGGGCTGCAGCGTTTTCGGTGAAGACACCCTTGCCGGAGAACGAGATCGCATGCAGCGTGATTGTTCCTTCGACAGTCCTTCCTTCCTTTCTTCTCTTCCCGGCGTGACCTGCGGCGTCAAATATGGCATACTGAGCGCGTTTCATTGAGGTCATAAAAGGAATCTTATGGAATCGAAAAATACGCGCAAACGGGGTCGGGATTGCCGCGTCGAGATGAGTGTCGAGGGTCTGAAAGCGGATTTTGCATGGCATTTGCGATATACCCAGGCGCGCACATTCGAAATGGCGACGCCGCGTGATCTGTACAACGCTTTTGCCTATTGTGTGCGGGACCGACTGATTGAACGGTGGATCGAAACCCGCGCGACTTATCACGCGCTGAACACGAAGTACGTCTACTATCTGTCACTCGAATTTCTGATCGGTCGTTTACTCGGCAACAACGTCATCAACATGAAGATGGATGAGCTGTGCCGTAAAGCGCTGGAGGACGAGGGGATCGACTGGAACTCCCTGCGCGATTATGAAGTGGATGCCGGTCTGGGGAATGGTGGCCTGGGACGGTTGGCCGCCTGTTTCTTGGACTCGCTTTCTACGCTGAATTATGCGGCCATGGGTTACGGACTGCGTTACGACTACGGGATTTTCAAGCAGCGTATCATTGACGGACAGCAGGTGGAGGAACCGGATCACTGGCTGAAAGACGGCACGCCGTGGGAGGTTGCCCGGCCTGAGCATACCCAAGTGGTCCACTTCGGTGGCCGTGTGGAGTGCATCACCAATGGGCGTGTCGAATGGCGTTGGGTGGAGACCGACACGGTCCTGGGCATGCCGTACGATCTGCCGATCGTGGGCTACGGCCAGGCGGTGAATATCCTGCGCCTCTGGTCGGCCAAAGCGGACGACGAGTTCCACCTTGATGATTTCAACAAAGGGTCGTATGTCGACGCGGTGGAAAACAAGGTGCTCGCCGAGAACCTGACCAAAGTTCTCTATCCGAACGACAATGTGCTTGCGGGTAAAGAACTGCGACTGCGCCAGCAATATTTCTTTGTCTCCTGCTCGTTGCAAGACATTCTGCGCCGCTTCCGCTTGCGTAATAACGACTGGACGGATCTCCCTTCGAAAGCGTTCATCCAGCTCAACGAAACGCATCCGGCACTGACGATCCCCGAGTTGATGCGTCTCCTGGTGGACCGCGAGGGGGTGGATTGGGACACGGCTTGGTCCATCACGCGGGCGTGTACGGGGTACACGAACCACACGGTTCTGCCTGAGGCGCTGGAGCGCTGGAGCGTGTCAATGATGGAGCGGTTGCTGCCGCGCCACATGCAGATTATTTACGAGATCAACGGGCGTTTCCTGCGCCAGGTGGCTGCGATGTGGCCGGGCGATGTGGCGCGTCTCGCGCGCATGAGCGTGATCGACGAGCATGGCGAGCGCTCGGTCCGCATGGCGAATCTCGCCATCATCGGCACCAGCGCCGTCAATGGGGTCGCACAGCTCCACACGACGATCCTGAAGGAATCGCTGTTCAAGGATTTCTACGAGATGTATCCCACCCATTTCTCGAACAAGACGAACGGGATTACACCGCGCCGCTGGTTGCTGAAGGCCAACCCGCAGCTCGCCGAGTTGATCACGGAGGCGATCGGCTCCGGCTGGATCACCGAGCTGGATCAACTGCGTAAGTTAGAAGCGTTCCTGGATGACAGGACGTTCCTCGAGCGTTTTCGCGCGGTCAAGCAGGCCAACAAGGCGCGTTTGGCCGAGCATATCCGGTCGTCGGTCGGAGTGGTGGTGTCACCGGAATCGATTTTCGATGTGCAGGTCAAACGCCTGCATGAGTATAAGCGCCAGTTGTTGCTGGCGCTCTACATCATCGTGCTGTATAACCGCCTGGTGGCCGATCCGTCGTACGACATGTTGCCTCGCACCTTCATCTTCGCCGCCAAGGCCGCGCCCGGCTACACGATGGCGAAGCTGATCATCCGGCTGATCCACGGCATCGCGGAGGTGGTCAACGACAATCCGCGCATGAAGGACAAGCTCAGCGTGGTTTTCCTGCCAGACTATCGCGTCTCCCTGGCCGAGCGGATCATTCCGGCCGCGAACGTCAGCGAACAGATCTCGCTGGCGGGCACTGAGGCTTCGGGCACCGGCAACATGAAGATGATGTTGAACGGCGCGCTGACGCTCAGCACACTCGACGGCGCCAACGTCGAGATCCATGAGGAGGTGGGCGACGAGAACATCTTCCTGTTTGGTCTGCGTGCAGAAGAGGTCAGGGCGTTGCGGCCGACCTATTCGTCACGCCAGATCTACCACACGGATCCGGAAATCCGCCAGGCGATTGACATGATCCGGCGCAACGTGTTCTGCCTGCTCACACCGGGCGCGTTGGATCCGATCGTGCGTTCGCTGCTGGACTTCAACGACCATTACATGCTGCTTGCGGACCTGCGTGACTACATGAACGCGCAAGACCGGGTGGAAGCCGTCTACCGCGAGCCTTTGCAGTGGGATCGCAAGGCGCTCATCAATGTGGCGCGCGCAGGAAGGTTCTCGTCGGATCGCACGATCCGTGAGTACGCGCGTGACATCTGGCATGTGTCGCCCGTCGATCTGTCGCATCTGCACACATGAGAGGAGAGTTGCGTATGGAGCGTGTGGCACTCGTGACCGGCGGCGCGCGCGGCATTGGCCTGGGCATTTCCGAGGCACTGGCGCGCGAGGGATATGCACTGGCGGTGTGCGGGACGCGACCTGCCGAGGCGGCCGAACCGCAGCTTGAGACGCTGCGACAGCTCGGCGGCGCGATCCTCTACGTTCAGGCCGATGTCTCGCAGGCGGCAGACCGGACGCGGTTGCTGGAGGCGGTGCGTGCGCGCTTTGGTGCCTTACATGTGCTGGTCAACAATGCCGGTGTCGCGCCGCAGGTGCGCGCGGATCTGCTGGAGGCGACTGAAGAGAGCTTCGAGCGCGTCATGCGGATCAACCTGCAAGGCCCGTATTTTCTGACCCAGACGGCTGCGCGCTGGATGGTCGAGCAACACCAGGCGGATGCCGCGTTCAGTGGGTGCATCGTCAACATTGGTTCGATCTCGGCTGAGGTGGCTTCGGTTTCGCGGGGCGAGTATTGTGTCGCCAAAGCCGGGATGGCCATGATGACGCGCTTGTTCGCCAGTCGGCTGGGACAAGACGGTGTGGCCGTGTACGAGGTGCGTCCTGGGATCATCCGCAGTGACATGACGGCGCCGGTTCAGGCCCGGTACGACTCGCTCATCGCGGACAGTGACCTGTTGATTCAGAAACGCTGGGGTGAACCCGCCGATGTGGGACGCGCCGTGGCGGCGTTGGCGCGCGGTGACTTTCCGTATTCGTCCGGACAGGTCGTATATGTGGACGGGGGATTCTCTGTGCGGCGGCTGTGAGCGGACGGTCATGAAACAGACTTGTTGCCATACGCTGGTGATCGGTTCGGGAGCGGCGGGACTTCAGGCCGCTGTGCAACTGCGGCGTCGTGGGATCGACACGCTGATGGTCACCGAAGGATTGCGCAAGGGCACGTCGATCAATACCGGCAGTGACAAGCAGACCTACTACAAGCTCGGGCTGTGCGGCGCGGAGCCGGACTCTGTTTTCGCCATGGCCAGAGCGTTGATGGCTGCGGGGGGCATGCACGGTGATCTGGCCGTGGCGGAAGCGGCCGGTTCGGTGCAGGCCTTCGCGCATCTCGTCGCGCTCGGCGTGCCCTTCCCGCGTGATGCGTATGGGCAATTTCCGGGTTACAAGACCGATCATGATCCGGCGCGGCGCGCCACGTCGACGGGACCCTATACATCGCGGGACATGTGCGTGGCCTTGTTGCGCGAAGTGCGGCGGTTGGGGGTGCCGATCCATGAGCGGCGTTCGGTGACCTCGCTGCTGGTGTGCGGTTCCGGTGCGCGACGGCGTGTCTGCGGAGCGCTGGCCCTGGATGCCACTGGAACATGGCAGGCCTACCGTGCCGAGAATGTGGTGTTTGCGGTCGGCGGTTTTGGCGGATTGTATGCGGCCAGCGCCTATCCTGCCTGTCACCTCGGCAGTATTGGACTGGCGTTCCGTGCGGGCGCGACCGCGTGTAACCTGCCTGATTCCCAGTATGGACTGGCTTCGATACGGCCACGCTGGAACGTGTCGGGGAGCTACATGCAGGTGGTGCCGCGCCTGATCTCGACGGCGGCCGACGGCCATTCTGACGAGCGCGAGTTTCTGCTGGATGCGTGCTCTGATCCGGCACAAGCCTACAGCCTGCTCTTCCTGAAAGGCTATCAATGGCCTTTTGACGCGCGCAGGGCCGAGACGGGATCTTCGTGGATCGACCGATTGGTCTATGACGAACGCGAGGTCAAGGGACGCCGTGTCTTTCTGGATTTCCGTCGCGATCCCACCGGTTTCCGGCTTGATGTCCTCTCCGAAGAGCCACGCAGCTATTTGACGCGTTCGGGGGCTACGGGGCGCACACCGTTTGTCCGCCTGCGCAAACTGAATCCGGACGCGGCGGCGTTCTATGCCGCGCGCGGGGTGGATTTGGCGCGGCAGCCGCTCGAGATCGCGCTTTGTGCACAACACAACAACGGCGGGCTGGCCGCCTCGCTGGAGTGGGAGTCGATCAATCTGGCGCATTTTTTCCCGGTGGGGGAGGTCAACGGTTCACACGGTGTGGGACGTCCTGGCGGCTCGGCGCTCAATGCGGGACAGGTCGGCGCAATGCGCGCGGCGGAGTCGATTGCCGCGCGGTATGCCGGTGTGACGCTGAGCGACGCAGCCTTTGAAACAGCCTTGGCCGCCGCATACGCGGCAGACCGTGAATATGAGGCGCGGTGCCGTCAATCGCGGTGGACGTGGCAAGCGTGCCGGCACGCATTTCAGCAGCGCATGAGCCGCTACGGCGCGCATGTGCGTCAGGCCGCCGTACTGGAGCGGGCGGTTGCGGAGGCGCAGGCGCAGGTACGGCGGCTTGAACGCGAGGGGTGCCGGGCGGAGGGGCCGTCGCAAAAAATCCGGGCTTTTGAGAACCGTCAGCTCTGCACGGCCCACGCAGTCTATCTTTCAGCAATGGCCTACAGTGTCCGTTCGGGCGTAGGCAGCCGGGGTTCTTCGCTGGTGGTGGACGAACAGGGCGTGGTGGTGCCGGAAGATCCGTCCTTCCGCGCGCAAGTGCTGGAAACCCGCTGTGTCAAGGGGCGCGGCTGTCAGCATCGCTGGCGCGCGTGCCGGCCACTGCCCGCCGAGGACTTCTGGTTTGAGACGGTGTGGGAGGCGTTTCGGAGGCGTCAGCGAAACGCCATCGGCTGCACAAACGCGGTTCTGACGCCATGATTTCTCATTTAAGACACATCGGCTCTGGCACACCATCTCTTCAACTGCGGGAGGTGGCATTACCCCTGTCGCATCACCATGCGACGGGCCTGGCGCAACCGCAAGGTGTCGTGCATGGGAGAGTGACAGGCATCACATCAGCGCCCGCCATACAGGGATCATCGCGTACTCCTTGTCGATAAGCCCATCGTTCGCTATATTGACGGTTATCTATTCACGTTGTTTAAGGAGGCTGGGGTACGATGAGCATGACACGTAGAGAAATGATCAGGCGGTTGGGATTGGGCGGTACAGCGGCCGGTCTGAGTATGCTGGCGGGACGTGGCTTTGCCGATGAGACGGATGGCGATCCTGCTTATGCGGGGTTCGCGCGGAATATCCGTGTGCTGGAGCCCACGATGCAGGATGTGCCTTCGGCGCGGTTGGAAGGCGGCAAGGTCATTCAGCCGGCGCGCGAGTTGCCGATCTTTCACACGGCGGATGTCGCGGTGGTCGGTGGTGGTGCGGCCGGTTTTGGTGCGGCCGTTGCAGCCGCGCGGGCCGGCGCCAAAGTGGCGCTGATCGAACGTTACGGCAGTCTGGGTGGCCTGTTCACCAATGGCATGGTGCTGGTCATTATCGGGACGGGTGTTAAAGAGAGCGGAAAATTCAGGCTGGTGACGCGCGGTATCTGCGAAGAGTTTATACGCCGGCTGGAAGCCATGGGCGATGGCGCGATCACCAAGCTGGAGCCGAATATCGGACAACCGACCGCAGATCCTGAGGCGGCCAAGGTGCTGATGGATGACATGGTCCAAGAAGCGAAAGTCGATGTCTTCTTCCATGCGTGGGGCGTCGACGTCATCCAGAACGGCCAGTCTGTGCAGGGCGTGGTTTTCGAGAGCAAGCAGGGGCGTCAGGCCGTGCTGTCCAAAGTGGTGGTGGATGCTTCGGGCGATGGAGATGTCTTCTTCCAGGCCGGGGAGAGCTATACCCAGATTTCCCACGCGCTGGGCTTTGTGCATCGGCTCGCCAATGTCGACAGGATCGACAAGACGAAAGCGCCGACGGATACGAAACTGAACATCGGCTCACGGGAGCCCCTCAAATCGATCCGTTGGGTGAACAGCCTGGGCGTGAAGGGCAACGGGCTTGATATCCGCGACCTGACCAAGGCCGAGATGATGCACCGCAAATCGGCTTGGAACTATACGCAGCGTATCCGCAAGACCCCCGGCTATGAGGAAGTCTTTCTGGCGCAGACGACGTCGCAGCTCGGTGTTCGCGCCACGCGCTTGATGAATGGCGTGGCGCGTATCGACAAAAAGGGCGCCGCGGCGCTGACGACCTATCCGGATACGGTGGCCGTCTCTGGACACGACGGATTGCGCCTGCCGGAGTTCCAAATCCCGTACGGTGCGCTGTTGCCGAAGACGGTTGACAATGTGGTGGCGGCGGGACGCTGTATCTCGTGTGCGCCGGATCTGATTGACCGTGTGCGCCTGATCCCGGTGTGCATGGTGACCGGCCAGGCGGCGGGTGTTGCGGCTGCGCTGGCAGCTAAGGCCGGGATACGTCCGCGCGATCTGCCGGCCTCCGAAATTCAGAAGGTCCTGCGTGATCAGGGCGCGTATCTCGGGTAGTCTACGCCGTCAAGAGGAGGTCGAAAGAATCGCCAGCATGCGTGTTACGCGTGCCGGCGTTTCTTTTTTCCCCGATGCATAGAACGCGATGCGCGGAGAGGTGTCATCATCGGACGCCGCCTGTGTACGCATCGGTTTCAGCACACGCGCCAACTGCTTGACCGTGCCCGCGTTGCCGTCGAGCAACCGGATGTGCGGGCCAACGACGTCTTGGATCAAATTGCGGTAAAACAGGAAATGGGTACAGCCGAGTACGGCTGACTCGTACTCGCTCCTCCGTATGTCAGACAGCTGATCCGCGAGATAGTCGCGGACAGCGGGTGAGTCGAAGTCAAAAGCCTCGGAGAACGAAACCAGCCGATCCAGTGCGCGGCGCACGACCCGATGTCCCTGCCCCAAATTTGAGATGAGTGTTTCGAGCTTGCTCTCCCGCAACGTCAGCGACGTGGCGAACACCATGACCTTCTTGCCCGTGTTCTGCATGAGCGCGGGTTTGACGGCCGGTTCCATGCCAATCACAGGGAACGGATAACGCGCGCGCAAAGCCTGAACCGCGACCGCTGTCGCGGTGTTGCAGGCAAGGACCAATGCGTCAATCCGCTGTTCCGCAAGAAAATCAGCGGCTGCAAGAACGTGTGCGGCGACCTTGGCCTCCGGCTTGACACCGTACGGCGCATTCAGCGTGTCAGCATAATAGATGAACCGATCCGTCGGCAACACGGTGAGCGCCTGCCGCAAGACTGTGAGTCCGCCGATACCGGAATCCATAAATGCGATGCGCACGGGAACGATCCTAGACGTTAAACAGGAAGTGCACGACATCACCGTCCTGCATGACGTACTCCTTCCCTTCGACCCGCATGACGCCGGCGGCCTTCGCCCCGGCCTCCCCGTTCAGCCGGATGTAATCATCATAGGCGATCACCTCGGCACGGATGAAGCCGCGCTCGAAATCGGTATGGATGACACCCGCGCAGCGGGGAGCCGTCCACCCCCGGTGGAACGTCCAGGCCCGCACCTCTTTGGGGCCCGCTGTAAAGTAACTTGCAAGACCCAGCGTGTGGTAGGCGATGCGGATGGTTTGATCGAGGCCGCTTTCCTTCAGCCCGTATGAGGCCAGGAAATCATCGCGTTCCGTATCGGTCAAACCGGCCAGCTCGGCCTCCATCTTGGCGGAGATCACGACGACATCGCACCCCTTTTCGGCGGCATACGCCTTGACGCGGGCGACCTGGCTGCTGCGGCCGTCAAGTTCGTTCTCGCCAACGTTGGCACAGTAGATGACCGGCTTGTCAGTCAGGAGCTGGAGTTCGGTCAGTGTCGGGCCCAAGGCATCGCCTTCTGCGCGCGAGAATGTTCGAACCGGAAGACCCGCGTTGAGATGCAGCATGAGCGCCTCCATGGCCTCAACCTCTTTGCGCAGCTCTTTGTCGGCACGGGCCTGACGCGACATGCGGTCGATGCGTTTTTCCAGCGATTGCATGTCGGCGAGGATCAGCTCGGTTTCGATGATTTCGATGTCGCGCACCGGATCGATCCCCCCCTCGACATGTACAACATCGTCATCAGAGAAGCAGCGCACCACCTGCAGGACAGCGTCCGTCTCACGGATATTGGCCAGGAACTTGTTGCCCAGTCCCTCACCTTTGCTGGCACCGCGCACCAGGCCTGCGATATCGATGAAATCGACGGTGGCCTTGACGGTCTGGGCCGGCTTGGCGATGGCCGCCAGTGCGTCCAGGCGGTTGTCGCTCATCGCGACGGTCGCCTTGTTGGGCTCGATCGTGCAGAACGGATAATTGGCCGCTTCCGCATTCTGCGCACGGGTCAATGCATTAAAGAGGGTGGATTTACCGACATTGGGAAGTCCGACGATGCCTACAGCAAGAGCCATGTTTGTTGATCCTTTGAAAACGAAGACGCTGACATCGTATCAAACCGAGACCACGCAGGCGATATGGAATCTTGGCGGCATAACTCCAACCTAACTGGGGCGTGCGCGGGCAACTCTATCTTCGCATGGAACAAAAACTTGGGGCCGTTTCCGTCTCAAGCCTGAATCGCCAGCTTTCGCGCTCGGTTTCAAGGCGTGGGACACGACGCAGGCTGGACTCCGCAAGTAGGCGCACTTTACGTTCAAGTGAGTCGGCAGGCTCGGGAGTACCGGCAGTAACGGGAGTGCCGGGACTACCGAACCTACCGTTTAATCTTAACCGATCGCCTTGCTTCCCCGCTCTCCGGTCCGGATGCGGATGCACTCCGGCAGGTCGAGGATGAAGATCTTGCCGTCTCCGATCTGTCCGGTGCGCGCGCCCTTGATGATCGCGTTGACGGTCGGCTCAACGTAGTCTTCATTGACCGCGATCCGCAGTTCAACCTTTTTGAGCAGGTTGATCTCTTTACGGATGCCGCGATATTGTTCCGTGTAGCCCATCTGCTGGCCGCAGCCGATCACGTTGGAGGCGGTCATCTTGGTGACGCCTGCGTCTGTCAGCGCTTCCTTGACATCCGAAAGCTTGTCGGGTTGTATCACTGCTATGATCAGTTTCATGATTGTTCTCCTTAAACAGATTACTTGGTCAGGAAGCCCTGGAAGTCCGGGTAAGCCTCGTTGCCGTGCTCACCGATGTCCAGACCGCCCAACTCCTCTTCGCGGGTTACGCGCAGGCCCATCAACGCCTTGACCACCAACCAGATGATGGTTGAACCGATCACGGTGAAGAGACCCACCAGCACGACGCCCTTGAGCTGTTGCGCGAACTGCGCGGCACGTCCCAGGCCGGTGGCGAGTCCCGCCACGTTGGCGGCGATTGCATCATCGTAGAAGAGTCCGAGTGCCAACGTTCCCCAGATGCCGTTCACCAGATGCACGGACAGTGCGCCGACGGGATCATCGATACGCATGCGGTCGAAGAACAGCACACTCAAAACCACGATGATGCCGGCAACGGTGCCGATCCCGGCGGCGGATGCGAACGACACGTAACCGCACGGTGCGGTCACCGCCACCAGTCCGGCCAAGCAGCCGTTGAGGATCATGCTGAGATCCGGCTTCTTGAGCAGCAGCCAAGACGTCACCGTGGCGCTCAGCGTCGCCGTGATCGCTCCCAGATTGGTGTTGACCAATACATGCGCGATGGCCGAACCGTCGCCCGCTGACATGGTGGAACCCGGGTTGAACCCGAACCAGCCAAGCCACAGGATCAGCACGCCCAGCGCCACGCTGGTCATGTTGTGGCCCATCACAGGGCGAATGGCTCCATTGGGGCGGAACTTCTCGATACGCGGCCCGAGAATAAACGCGCCCGTCAACGCCGCCCATCCGCCAACGGAGTGAACCACCGTGGAGCCCGCAAAATCGCGGAAACTGTGGAAGAATGCATTCAGCCCTTCGCTCGCTTTCGCCGCCGACAAGACGCCGCCGCCCCAGACCCAATGTCCGCTGATCGGATACAACAGGGCAACGAGCAGCACGCTGAAGACGATAAACGATGTGAACTTAATGCGCTCCGCCACCGCGCCCGAAACAATCGTCGCGGCAGTACCGGCGAAAACAAGCTGGAAGAAAAACTTCGCGGCCAGCGGGATCGGCGTCCAGTTGATCGCCGAATAAACGCCCTCGTAAACAGCGGATGAGAAGGGATTCATTGCAGCATAGTCGGCGCCCAGCGCAGGGGAGTTGTCCGCCCCGCTCAGGAAAAACAGGCCCTTCAGCCCGATCCACGGTGTGCCGTCGCCAAACATGAGGCCCCATCCCAACGCCCAGAACGAGAGCGTGGCAAGCGCGAACACGATGAAGTTTTTCGCCAGGATGTTGACGCAGTTCTTAGCCCGGCAGAGGCCACTCTCTACCAAGGCAAAGCCCGCGTTCATCCAGAACACCAGCATGCCCGCAACGATGACCCACAGGGTGTCTGTCGCAATCCGCATGCTGCTCATCGCCGCTTTCCAGCTTTCAGAATCGCCGGGCACAGCTTCCTGCGCCCAGCCCGTTGCCGCGATTCCCACGCCCGCCAGCGCGAGCAGAGGGAGTGTCGGTATTCTCTTTGGAGTTTGCATCGTCATCCTCTTTTGTTTGTCTTGCCTGTACGTGTCAGGCGTTGTCAGTCTCTTAGCAATGGCAATGCCAACTGCTCAGGAAAGGCAAATATGTCAACAATCACTTCTTGTACGTATCTGATTTGGATCATTGAAAAACATTTCTCATGAAAATCCGAAAATGAAGTCACAAGAATGTAAGATGCGTCTTCCCAATTTGTCTTCAAAATATGTCGTATGACAATGTTGAATGATCAGTATTTTTAGTTTTGCTTGGGAATTTCAAGATTTTTCAGGAATGTCGTACGCTTGATGCAGTTGGCATTCTCTCTGCGATGCGTCATGCATCCGCCGGCTGTTTCGGTGGGCAACAAGAGGGACGAGAGAGATGAAACGACTCATCAGATGGGCAATGGTATTGATGTGTGGAACATTCCTAGTACGAGCCGAAGAAGAACAGGCTTCCTGTCCACTTTCGTTTGAAGTGACGGCTGATCTTTATTCGGCCTATGTCTGGCGCGGCATGGTGCTCAACGACGAGCCGGTTCTGCAGCCGGGGGCTTCGGCCTCCCTGCCTTTGGGCGGCTACGGTTCTGTAGGCGTGTCAGTGTGGGGCAACATGGACCTGACCGACCGCAACGGCTGCGTGCACGGTGGTGGCCTGAATGAACTTGACTATACGCTGTCGTATGTGATCGACACGGGGCCGGTTTCATGGGAGGCGGGACACATCTGGTACACCTTCCCGGTTGTCAACCTGGGAAGCACGAAAGAGGTCTATCTTTCGGTTTCTTACAACTCGGAGATGGTGACTCCCTTTGCCAGCCTGACCTATGACTATGATGCGGTCGAGGGATTTTACGCCAACGTGGGGTTGAGCAAGGAGTGGTCTCTGACCGACCCACTGACGCTTGGTGCTGAAGTGTCTTTGGGGGCCGGAGACTCTGATTATATGGCGTACGTTGGGGCGGACAACGCCGGCCTGATGGATTTCAACGTGGCCGTTTATGCCTCTTATTCTGTCACGGACAATGTGTCGGTGGGCGCACGTCTGGCTTGGGTGTCTCTGGTTGATCGCGATGCACGCGATGCCAAGGCCTACTGGGACAAGGATCTGCTGTGGGGCGGCATCAACTTCGCGGTCGCGTTTTAGCGACCTGTTGCAAAATTGTCGCTTCATGCTTGACGCCGGACAAAACCGTCTGGCGTTTTTGTTTGAGGCGTGCAATTTTGTGGAATATTTAATGGTAAATGTGAGTTTGATGTGTGAAGAGCGTGTTGGCACAGAGGGTGCTTAACCATGAACGAGACGTGAGTACCAACTGTGGTTAACCGGAGAACGCTATGAGTATCACACGACAGAAAGCCATCGAGTCAGCCATTCAGTACCGCTCGAATGACGAGCCGAAACTGGGCAACAAGGAAGTGCCCTCCTATTTTGGAGCCAATGTGTTTGGCGACGACCAGATGAAGGCGCGTTTGCCGAAGGACATTTACGCGTCGCTGCGCAAAACCATTGAAGAGGGCGTGCCGCTCGATACGCGCGTGGCGGACGTGGTTGCGGCTGCGATGAGCCGCTGGGCGATTGAACGCGGCGCCACGCACTATGCGCACGTCTTCTATCCCTTGACCGGGCTCACGGCGGAGAAGCATGACAGCTTCTACAGCCCTGACGGCAAGGGGCATCTGACCATCGATTTCTCGGGCAAGCAGTTGATTCAGGGCGAGCCCGATGCGTCCAGTTTCCCGAACGGCGGGATACGCGCCACGTTTGAAGCGCGTGGCTATACCGCATGGGATGTGACGAGTCCGGCTTACTTGATGGAGGGACGAAACGGGACGACCTTGTGCATCCCCACGGCTTTCTGTTCCTGGACAGGCGAGGCCCTGGACAAGAAGGTGCCGTTGCTGCGTTCGATGCAGGCCGTCAACCGCCAGGCGCAGCGCGTGTTGCGGCTTTTGGGGCACAAGGATCCCGGCATGATTACGGCGTCCGCAGGCCCGGAGCAGGAGTACTTCCTGATCGATCGCAGTCTCTACTACGCGCGTCCGGATCTGCTGAGTGCTGGGCGTACGCTGTTCGGAACGCGGCCGCCCAAGGGGCAGGAATTGGAAGACCAGTATTTCGGCACGATTCCGGCGCGTGTCTTGGCCTTCATGACGGAGGTCGACACAGAGCTGTATAAGTTGGGCGTTCCCGTCAAGACCCGTCACAACGAGGTCGCGCCCGCGCAGTATGAAATTGCGCCGGTGTTTGAGAGCGCTAATCTGGCGACCGACCACCAGTATCTCATCATGCAGGTCTTGCAGTCGGTCGCGCCCAAGTACGGGTTGGCCTGCCTGCTGCACGAGAAGCCGTTTGCCGGCATCAACGGTTCCGGCAAGCACCTGAACTGGTCGCTGGGCGGGCCCAAGGTCGGGAACCTGCTGAATCCTGGCGAGACGCCTCAAGACAACATGCAGTTCCTTGTGTTCTGCGCGGCCGTGATTCGTGCCGTGGATCTGCACGCGGTGATGCTGCGCGGTTCTGTGGCACACGCCGGGAACGATCACCGGCTCGGCGCGAACGAAGCGCCGCCGGCGATCATCTCGGTGTTTGTCGGCGAACAGCTCGCCGAGGTTTTCGATCAGATCGTGGCGGGCGGCTCAAGGCGTACAAAGAAGGCCGGCACGCTGGCGGTTGGCGTCGACACGCTGCCGCCGCTGCCGAAGGACGCCACCGACCGCAACCGGACCAGCCCGTTCGCCTTCACCGGCAACCGGTTTGAATTCCGCGCGGTGGGCTCCAGCCAGTCGATTGCAGGGCCGCAGGTGGTGCTGAACACGATTGTCGCGGAATCGCTGGACTACATCGCCACCGAACTGGAGAAGGCTCCCAAGCAGCCGGCGAAGTTCAACGAGGCGGTGCAGAAGCTGTTGCAGAAGATCTTGAAAGAGCACGGGCGCGTGATCTTCAACGGCGACAACTATTCGCAAGAGTGGCATGAAGAGGCTGCGCGGCGCGGTTTGCCCAACACGCGGACCACCCCCGAAGCGTTGGATGCGATGTCGTGCGAAGAGACCTTCAAGGTCTTCGAGAAATACAACGTGCTGAGCCGCCGCGAGGCGGAGAGCCGCTTCGAGATCTACCGTGAGAAGTATGTCAAGGACGTGCTGATCGAGGCGCGGCTCTGCCTGTCGATGGCGCGCACCATGATTTTCCCGGCCGGCGTCAAGTATCAGAAACTGCTGTCGCAGACGGCGGCCGACCTGTCGGCGCTCGGCAAATCCGGGTGCACCACCACGCTGGACGAGGTCAACGGGCTGCTGGCCAACCTGCAGAAAGCGATGCTGGAGCTGGAGAGTGTCATTCAGATTCCCTCGAAGCTGTCTGCGGCCCGGGAATGCCGGTATCTGCTGGACACGGTCATTCCGATGATGAACGCGCTGCGCAAAGAGGCCGACGCGCTGGAGCACATCTGCAGCGATGAACTCTGGCCGCTGCCGACCTATCAAGAGATGCTGTTCATCCGGTAACACAAGGAGGGGGCGTTCGTGCTCAAACCATTCGGTTTCTGCCGGGTCGGCACGGTGTCCCCGCCGGTGGCGCCGGCCGCCGTGGCCGGCAACGTGTCCGCGCTGATCGAAGCGGCCCTGAGGACGGCTGCGGACGGCGCGGACATCTGTGTTTTCCCTGAGCTGTGCGTGACCGGCTACACGTGTGGGGATCTCTTTTTTCAAGCGGGCCTGCTGGATGCTGCGGAGGATGGACTGGCTGCCTTCCTGGACGCGACGCGCGCGCAGTCGACACTGTTTGTGGTCGGGGCGCCGTTCCGCTTGGACGGGTTGCTCGTCAACGGTGCGGCGGCGTGCAGCCAAGGCCGTGTCATCGGAATCGTGCCAAAAAGTTGCCTGCCCAACACGCAGGAGTTTTATGAGCGGCGCTGGTTCGTGTCTGGGCAAGGGATGGCGGCTCAGCAGATTCGTGTTTGCGGTGAAACTGTGCCGTTCGGCACGGATTTGTTGTTTGTATCAGCATCGGATCCCGCGTGTTGTGTCGGGATCGAGATCTGCGAAGATCTGTGGAGCCCGCAGCCTCCGAGCCAGGCGCAGGCGCTTGGCGGTGCGACGATTCTCTGCAACCTCTCGGCCAGCAATGAGCTGGTCGGCAAGGCTGAGTATCGGCGTATGCTCGTCTGCGCGCAGTCGGCACGCTGTCTTGCGGCGTATGCGTATGCCGGAGCCGGCGTGGGCGAATCCTCAACCGATCTGGTCTTTGGCGGTCACACGCTGCTTGCTGAAAACGGCCGAGTGTTGGCGGAGGGTGAACGCTTCGTACGTACCGGTACCCGCGTGTTGGCCGATGTGGATCTGGAATTTCTGCTCCATGAACGGCGTCAGAATGCAGTGTTCGCGGAGCATAGCGCACGTGCGGCGCCCTTTCGTCGAGTGACGTTCGGTGACGGTGTAGTGGTGCGGTCTGCCGCGCGTCTGCGCGCTTCAGAACTGATGCGGACTGTCGATCCACATCCCTTTGTGCCCGCCGATCAGGCCAGGCGCGATGAACGCTGTGCTGAGGTCTTTGCGATTCAAAGTTCAGGATTGGCCACACGGCTGTTGAACGCGGGATTCAAAGCTGCGGTCGTAGGTGTATCCGGCGGACTTGATTCGGCGTTGGCTTTGCTTGTGGCCTGTGAGGCGTTTGACCGCGCCGGGCTCGCCCGGAGCGGGCTGCATGCTGTGACGATGCCCGGTTTCGGAACGTCGTCTCGTACGCTCGACAATGCGCGCCGTCTATGCGAGGGACTGGGCGTACCACTGGAGCAGATCGACATCACGGCGGCGTGCCGCCAGCATTTGTCTGATTTGGGACACGACGGCGTGTCACACGACATCGCGTTCGAAAACGCGCAGGCGCGCGAACGCACCCAAGTCCTGATGGACCGGGCCAATATGCTTCGCGCACTGGTGGTGGGGACGGGGGATCTGTCCGAAATCGCGTTGGGTTGGTGTACCTTCAACGGCGATCAGGTGAG
>Ga0208461_1002217_pt1 | contig 16238 bp, 9 predicted proteins | sample AD_JPNTR4_MetaG_FD_184448 | JGI IMG/M metagenome (GOLD analysis project Ga0208461, IMG submission 184448) | Active sludge microbial communities of municipal wastewater-treating anaerobic digesters from Japan - AD_JPNTR4_MetaG (SPAdes) (version 2) | ecosystem: Engineered > Bioreactor > Anaerobic >... | reverse complement strand
TAATCTTTTGGATAGGTTATCGTAACCTTTCTTGTATCAGGATCCCATTCAACATCACATCCTAAATTTTCAGCGACAAATCTAACAGGAAGCATAGTTCTTCCTGAAATAATAAGTGGTACAACTTTTGGATTACTTGGATCAATTGCCCTATCTTTACCATTAACTTTAGCAATACTTTTCCCTATCCATAAATCAATAATTATATCCTTAAATTCAATAGTGACTCTTCTTTCTACATCATCCCAGAAAATTTTTGCTCCAAGTGGTTCAACAACATATCTTATAGGTAAAAGAGTTCTTCCCTCAATAATAGTCGGTGGAACATCAATCTGCTGAGGAACATTATTTACATACATAGTTTTATTTCCAATCTGTAAAACAATTACAATTTTTTCAGGCTTTTCTTCTTTTGGCACTGTCTTCACATATACTTCAATTGTATAAGCTCCGCCATTAGAGCTTATTTCAATTTTCCCATATGAAATTTCATTTTCTTTCAAATTAGAACTGTTTATTGTCACCTGAATTCTTACTTCGTTTCCTGAAAATGTTTTTTCACTTAAAATTATCCAAGATTGAGATACTGAGATAGTTCCAGTTAAAAGCCCTCCTCCTTTATTTGAAATAACAAACATTTTACTTACTGAATCCCCTTTTTTAACCTCTCCAAAATTTAATGTGTTTATATCAACATAAATTTCAGGATTAGGTTCAACTACATTTATGTTTATTTCTACAGTTTCTTTACCTCCATTTGATTCAACATAAATAAAACCTTTATATTTTTGACCTGAAGTGAGATTGGAAGCGTTTAAAGTTACATTAATTAATAGGTTATTTCCTTCAAAATTTGTTGTTTCAAATTCTATCCAATTAACATTGGTTGATAAAGTGCCAAAAAGTTTTCCACCCCCTAAATTTTTAATGGCTATCTGTATGGTTTTTTTGTTGCCTCTATTTATATTTCCATAATCAAGTAGCTTAGGTGTGACAGATAGTTTTGCAGGTAAACTTGCAGTTTTTAGTACAACAGCAACTTCTTGATTACCACCATTAGATTTTATTGTTATCTTGCCTTGGTAACTTTTTTCCATTTCAAATCCATTAGTATCAACAGTAACATTTATAACGACATCATTACCTGAAAATTCTGTTGGAAATATTTTTATCCAATAAACAGAAGACTCAAGAGTCCCTGTTAGTGTTCCTCCTCCAACATTTTTTATATTTAAACTTAATATTTTTTGTGAATTAACTTCAACCTCTCCAAAATCTAAAGTAATTGGTTCAACTTTTAATGATGGTGGAGGTTGTGATACAAAACATCTTAAAGAAGAATCTAATCCAACAGTAAAAAGTTTGTTATCTTGAATTAGGAAATCGTTAAAAAAACCTTTTTCAAACTTTTCATACCAAGATGTTGAGCCATTTTTATCGATTGAAAGCATATATAAAGTTGATGCATTATCTCCTATAAATATATATTTATCAGTTACGACAGGAGAAGTATCAAATTGCCCTGGTAAATTTCTTTCCCATCTTGCTTTACCAGTTCTTAAATCAATGCAGGCAAGTTTTCCATTCCTTCCGAGAATTATTGCTAAATCACCAGAAATTGCAGGAGTTGTAGTAGTATCCTGACTTAATGAATAATACCAGTCCTGATTTTTAGTTGTTCTATTTATTACGAGTAGTTGTCCAGAACTATTTAAAACATAAACATAATTTTCCTTTATAATTGGTGTTGACTTAACATTAGGACCAACTGTTTTTTTCCATAAAAGAGCACCTGTTAATGGATGAACAGCATAAAGATATCCATCCTGAGAAATGAAAAATATTGATGAATCATCACCAGAAATTGCTGAATTTATTTTATTGTTTGTTGAAAATGGAGTGTTCCATACTTCTTTACCTGTTATTTTATCAAAAGCATATACAAGACCATTATCAGCACCAAAATATACATTATTTCCTACAATAAGAGGTGCAACATATATTTTTGAATATGTAATATATCTCCAAAAATATTTTTGAGGGTTATTTTCATCTAAACAGAAAAAATAGCCATCAATACATCCAAAATAAATTTTTCCATTATCATAAGTTGGAGCACCTATTATTGCTCCATCTGTTTCATAAGTCCATAATACATCACCAGTTTCAGAATCAAAGCAATATAAATTTTTATCTCCAGATCCAACAAAGATTTTTCCGTTTGAAAAAATTGGTGAAGAAAAATTTGCATTACCGGTATATCTAAATGCTTCCATTAATGGAGGTGAAAAAAGAGAATCAGAATACCCCCATCTTTGTGTATTTCCACGATATGTATTCCACATAATTTCATTACTAAAAACAATTTTAAAACTCATTAATAGTATGATAATCAAGGCTAAAGAGAAAAATTTTTTCATAAAATCTCCTTTCATTTTTTATATTTTTATTTTTTAATTATATCACTTAAAAAAATTTTAAAAATGATTAAAAATAGCTACCTAACAATCACAAATCATATTATTTCAGTAGTATCTAATGGTATGGTATATTGATATTTGAACTTACACACATTCTTGACAATTAGTCAAATTATTATAATATAAATTGGGAAAGGGCGGTTAGTTCAGAGGAAGAACGCTTCGTTGACACCGAAGAGGTCAGTGGTTCGAGTCCACTATCGCCCACCATTTTTTATTTTTAAAAATTTTAAAATTAAGGAGATATATGAAAGTAGAGATTTTCTTAGAAAATCTAAATAATAATTTTTTTATTAATGAAGGAGATAATTTATTTTCTCTTTTAAATAATCTCGATAATGTAGATGAAATTGTTGGTGCTAAAATAAACAACAATTTGATTGTAGATTTTTATTATAAACCAAAAGAGGGAGATAAAATTAAGTTTCTGAAAATAGAGGATGAAGAATCGCTGACAATTCTAAACCACTCAACTTCTCATATAATGGCATATGCGGTAAAAAAACTTTATCCTGAAGCTAAACTTGCAATTGGACCATCAATTAAAAATGGTTTTTATTATGACTTTTATATTAACAAAACATTTACACCAGAGGATTTAGTTGAAATTGAAAACAAGATGAAAGAAATATTAAAAAATACCCTTAAATTTGAGAGATTTGAAATGAATAAGAACGAAGCAAAAGAATTATTCAAAGAAGAAAAATTTAAACTCGAACTTATAGATGATATTGAGGGTGATACTGTTTCTATTTATAAAGTTGGTGAATTTGTTGATCTTTGTAGAGGGCCTCATCTTAAAGATACAACTTTGATAAAAAACTTTAAAATTTTATCATCTTCATCAAGTTATTGGAGAGGAGACGAAAATAGAGAAATTCTTCAAAGAATATATGGGACTTCATTTTTTGATGAGAATTCATTAAATAGTTATCTTGAGAGGTTAAAAGAAATTGAGAAAAGAGATCATAGAAGGCTTGGAAAAGAACTTGATCTTTTCAGTATTCATCCAGAAGAAGCTGGTCCTGGCTTTATCTTTTTCCACCCAAAAGGTGGAATGATAAGAAAAATAATAGAAGATTTCGAAAGAGAGGAACACCTTAAAAGAGGTTATCAATTTGTTTATACTCCACATATTGCAAAAGCAAAACTCTGGGAAATTTCTGGTCACCTTTCATATTATAAAGATAATATGTATTCTCAAATAGAAGTTGATGATGTTCCATATCTTGTTAAACCAATGAATTGTCCAGGACATATATTGATTTACAAATCAAGAACAAGGAGTTATAAAGAACTTCCTTTAAGATTTTTTGAACTTGGGACAGTTTATAGATATGAGAGATCAGGAGTTTTGCATGGATTATTAAGAGTTAGAGGGTTTACTCAAGATGATGCTCATATTTTTTGTACTGAAGATCAACTTGAAAATGAAATAATTGGAGTTTTAAATTTTGCTATTTTTATGATGAAAACCTTTGGTTTTGAAAATTATGAAATATATCTTTCAACAAGGCCTGAAAAATTTGTTGGTTCTATAGAATTATGGGAAAAAGCAACTAATGCTTTAATTAAAGCTCTTGAAATAGAAAAAATTGATTATAAGATAGATCCGGGTGAAGGTGTTTTCTATGGACCAAAAATTGATATTAAACTCAAAGATTCTCTTGATAGATTATGGCAGGGACCAACTATTCAGGTGGATTTTAATTTACCACAGAGATTCAATCTTACATATATGGGTAATGATGGCAAAGAGCATACACCTGTTATGATACATAGGGTTGTTCTTGGTTCGATCGAAAGGTTCTTTGGTGCTCTTATTGAAAATTATGCAGGTAATTTTCCATTATGGTTGTCTCCTGTACAGATAAAAATTTTAACAGTTACTCAAGATGTTGAAGATTATGCAAAAGAGGTATATAATAAACTTTTTGAAGCTGGTTTTAGAGTTGAATCTGATTTTTCAAATGATGCCTTGCAAGAAAAGATAAAAAATGGGGAAATAGAAAAAGTTCCCTATTTATTTGTGATTGGAAAAAAAGAAAAAGAAAAAAAGGAGGTTGCAGTGAGAAAAAAGAATCAAGGAAATCTTGGTAATTTTTCTATAGATGATATAATTGAAAACCTTAAAAAGGAGGTCGAGAACAAGAAGTGAGCGATGATTCAATGGGGGTGATCTTCAATTAAAGAGGATACTTTAAGAGTTAATAAGGCGATTAAGGCAAAGGAGGTTAGAGTTATTGACAATGATGGGAAACAATTGGGAGTCTTTCCGATAGAACAAGCGCTTTCTCTCGCAGAAGAAAAAAATTTAGATCTTGTTGAAATAAATGCAAACATAAATCCACCTGTTTGTAAGATTGTAGATTATGGAAAATTTAAGTATGAATTAACCAAGAAAAAAAAAGAAGCAAAAAAGAAACAGGTTACTTTTGATGTAAAAAATCTCGAATTGAGACCTTTTATAGGAAAAGGAGATTTACAATATAAAGTAAAAAATGCAAAGGAATGGCTAATCAATGGAGATAAAGTAAGAATATCAATTTATTTTAGAGGTAGAGAATTAGTGAATAAAGAAAAAGGTTTTGAGTTATTAAGAAGTGTTATTAATCAACTTAAGGATGTAGGCGTTGTCGAAAGAGAACCCTTTTTCCAGGGCAAAAGGATTGAATGCTTAATAGGTCCAATAAAAAAAGGAGGAAACAAGGATGCCCAAATTAAAAATCTCGAAAACAGCAAAGAAGAGGTTTAAGGTAACTGGAAGTGGAAAGATAATGAGAAGAAGAACAGGACATTCTCATCACCTTGAGAAGAAAAAGTCAAATAAAAAAGTTAAACAGTTAAGATATAAAGAGGTTTCTAAAGAAGATGAAAAAAATGTTAGAAAGATAATAGGCTTAAGGAGGTAATTTATGGCAAGGATTAAAGGTGGCCCATATACAAGGAGAAGAAGAAAAAAGACATTAAGACTTGCTAAAGGTTTCAAAGGCGCAGCATCAATTAGATATCGTGTCGCAAGAGAATCAGTAGAACACTCATTACATTATTCTTATGTTGGAAGAAGATTAAAAAAGAGAGATATGAGAAGCTTGTGGATTACAAGGATTAATGCAGCTCTTAAAGAATTTGGAATATCTTACTCAAGATTTATCCATGGGCTTAAAAAGGGTTCAATCTTGATTAACAGAAAAATGCTTTCAGAATTAGCAATTAATGATAAAGAAAGTTTTTCTTATATTGTTAATCAGGCAAAAGAAATTTTAACAAAGGAGGTTTAATATGGTAGAAAAGGATGAGGAGTTTTCTAAAAAAGATGAAGAAAACTTCGAAGAGTTAGAATCAAAAGAAGAGGAAGAAGAAACAAAAGAAGAGGAAGAAGAAACAAAAGAAGAGGAAAGTTCTGAAGATGAAAAGTTAGGAGAAGAAGAAATCAGAAATATTATTTCTGAAATGGAAGAAGAAACAAAAGAGGAAGTCGAAGAAGAAGTAAAAGAGGAATTAGACGAAGTAAGAAAAATTACAGAAGATTATCTTCCGAGAAAATTCAAGAAAGGGGAAATTATACCCGCAGTAGTTGTTAAAGTTGAGGATGATGGTGCTCTTGTCAGTGTTGGTAGAAAATTTGAAAATTATATTCCTTTAAAAGAGTTGACAAAAGAGAAAAATGTTTCTGCAAGGGATATAGTAAAAGAAGGAGAAGAAATAAATGTTTATGTTGTTAGACCAGAAGGTCCAACGGGTGAACTTGTACTTTCAAAAAGAAGAGCTGATTATGAATCAGCTTGGAGAGATTTAAAAGAGGCTTTTGATAACAAGAAAGATATAGAAGGAACTGTTACGAGAGTTGTTAAAGGTGGATTACTTATTGATTTAGGACTCCCTGCATTTTTACCAAGAACCCAAATAGAATTAAATGTTGTAAGAAGAAAAGAACTTAATAATTATCTCAACAAAACACTAAAGGTAAAAATAATTGAATTTGATAGAGAGATAAGAAAGATTATCTGTTCAAGAAGGGTTATCCTTGAAGAAGAGAAAGAAAAAGAGAGAAAAGAATACTTTTATGAATTAAAGAAAAAAGAAGGGGAAACAGTTGTTGGTACTGTTGTAGGAATAGTTGAATTTGGAGTTTTTGTAGATCTTGGTAAAGGAATTGAAGGATTAATTCATCTTTCTGAGTTAACTTGGGGACCAAGAAAACCAGCAAGAGAGATTGTTAGAAAGAAACAAAAAGTTAAAGTAAAAATTTTAAATGTCAATCCAGAGGAAGAAAGGGTATCACTTTCTTTAAGACAAACAAAACCACATCCATGGGAAAATATTGAAGAGAAGTATCCTGTAGGAACTATTGTTAAAGGAAAAGTTATAAGATTTTTACCTTTTGGTGCAGTTGTAGAAATAGAAGAAGGTATTACAGGACTAATACATATATCACAGATAACACTAAAGAAGATTAAAAAACCAGAAGAAGCTCTTCAAATAGGTCAGGAAGTTGAAGCAAAAGTTGTTGAACTAAAACCTTCAGATAGAAAAATGCGTCTCTCAATTAGAGCTCTTAATGAAGAGGAAATAAGAAAGAAAGTTGTTGAAGAGAAAAAATTTGAATCTGAGTATATTGTTGACGAAGAAGAAGTAGAAAAACTAAAATATCTTAAAGGTTAATAGACATTTTAAATTTCTATAAAGAAAAAATCCTCTTTAAATAAATCTATTATTAAAAATATTTTAATGCTTGACAGGGAAGTTGAAAAAAATTTATTAGAGAAGGCAAAAGAGGATAAAGAGGCCTTTGGTATAATTTTTGAAGAATATTTTTCCCTAATTTTAAATTATATATTTGGAAGAATAGGTTTAAAAGAAGAAGCAAAAGATTTAACAGAAGAGGTATTTACAAAAGCACTTCTTTCAATCGATAGTTATAAAGACAGGGGGATTCCTTATTCAAATTATCTGATAAAAATAGCAACAAATCTTGTTAATAATTTCATAAAAAAGAATAGTAAATTTATTCTAAAAGATGATATTGAAATTGAATATAAAGAGGATTTATTAGATATCGAAGAGAAAAAGTTTTTTTATATTCAAAAAGCACTTTTAAAGTTACCACTAAATTATCAAAATATTCTTACATTAAAAATATTTGAAAAGAAAAAAATTAAAGAGATAGGTGAAATCTTAAATTTAAATGAAAATACGGTTAAAACAATTTTAAAAAGAGGGACTGAAAAGTTAAAAAAAGAGCTCGAAAAAGATGAAACTTTTTTAAAAGATTTTAGTTTATAAATATGATGGAAAAATTTGATGAATTTTTAGAAGATATAAAAAAACCAGAAATTGAAGATGAAGAGTTCAAAAAAGAACTCAAAGATAAACTATTCGTTCTTTATGAAAAAAGGAAAGCATTAAAGAAAAGAAAAGTTTTATTAAGGAGTTTATCATATTCATTTGTTATTTTGTTGATAATTATTCCTACTTTATTTATTTTAAATAAAACATCTATCAAATCTCCTTCTGATGGAAATGAATATTTAGTAAGAAATTACCGAAGTCAATATGGGGAGAAAATATTAAAGATATTAGAAAATGATGAATTATTAGAAGAAAAAATGGAGAATGATGAATTAGTAAAAATTTATAAAAGTGGTGTAAAAGTATATGAAAAAGATGGTAATTTTGAAAGAATAATTTCAGGTGAAGAAAATTTAGAAGAACATAATATAGATTCAAAAGATTTAGTAGATTTGATTAAAAAAGAAGATTTAAAATCCTTAACAATCAGTTCAAATAATATTGATAAAGTTTTAGAAATTTTTAAGAACGATGAAAGATTTGATTTTGTTAATAAAGACACAATAAAAGATTTAATTAATATTGATGAAAGTTTGATATTAGTTTCAGTTAGTGAAAATAATAATTATTGGATGTTTTTAATTGATTCAGAAATAAACAAAATAATCTATTTCGAATATCCATTATAAAAATAATTCTCAAAAATTTGAAACTATTTTTCTCTATTTTTGTTTATATCATTAGGAGGTGAAACTATGAAAAAAGTCTTAACACTTTTTTTGGTTTCAGTATTAATTTTGGTGGTTTCCCTTATGGGAATAAGTTTTGCTAAGACTGATGTAAATGAAGTAACAGATGTTACATCAGAAAATTCAATAACTGTATCTGGTCAGGGAATTGTTTATGCAAAACCAGATGTTGGATATGTGAATGTTGGAGTTGAAATTCAAAGGTTAACAGCAAAAGAGGCTTTTGAAGAGAATGCAAAAATAATGAACCAAATAGTTTCAGCATTATTAAAATTGGGAGTTAAACAAGACGATTTAACTACAGTAGATTATTCAATTCAACCAGTTTATAATTATCCAGAAAAAGAAGCACCAGTTTTAGTTGGTTATATGGTAAGAAACAATTTAAGTATTAAAATAACAAAAAAACTCAGCAATGGTGAACTTGATACAGGATTTTTGAGTGAAGTTCTTGATACTGCTACTTTAAATGGTGCAAATGTAATTTCAGGATTAAGCTTTGATATTTCAAATAAAGATGAGTTAAAACTTGAGGCAATTAAGATTGCAATGGAAGATGCTAAGAAAAAAGCAGATGTTGCATTAGAAGTTGTTGGTGAAAAAATAAAAGGAGTTGCAGAAATTAATATTTCAGATGTTTCTTATCCAGTTTATAGAGATTTAAAAAATATTACATCGGAAATGGTAACTCCAATTTTTACAGGAACTCAATCTGTTCAAGTTACAGTTAATGTGAAATTTATCTTTTAAACTAACTAAAAAAGTTAAAGATTTAAAAGATTTTACTGGGAGGTTTAAAAAACCTCCCTTAATTTTTTTATTGCATTTTTTAATATCTTTTTGTCGTTTTTATATGTAACATATTTTAATGCTTCATCAAAATAAAACCATCCATATCCTAAAAAAGTTTTTTCAATATTGACTGATATATCATTAACTATAAAAAGATAATAATAAACAGTTTTTTCAAATTGTTCATCGTTTGTCATATATTTATAATTTGTATTACCAATTTCAATACCTTTTTCATTCGCTATAATTCCTGTTTCTTCAAAAATTTCTCTTATTGCAGTTTGAATTAAATTTTCCCCTTCTTTAACCTTGCCTTTTGGAAAAACCCAACTTTTTTCTCTTTTTAAAAGAAGAACTTTATTTTGATAAATAATTACTCCACCAGCAGAAATCAATTTTTTCATAATTCAATTCTATTTTATTATTACTAAATTTACAAATAAAATATAAAAAAAATTTGGACATCTTTATTTTTTTTATCCAAGAAAGTATATAATAATTTTATCAATACTTTCTAAATTTTTTATTAAGTCGAAATAAAATTAGACAAAATAGGAAATTAGGGAGGAAATGGAGGTGTTTAATGATATGTTTGAACTTTAAAAAGACTAAAAAAATTTTAACTCTAACTTCCTTATTAATTTTAATTTTGTTACTCTCTTTATCCAATCTGAATGTGACTTTTGGAATAACAAATCTTGATAAACCTAAAAATCCCTGTGCTTTTTCTTCGGGTACATCTATTTTCCTTCAATGGGAATATTCTTATTCTGGTTTAGGAACTGTTTATTTTGAAATTTATGAGTGGAATGGTTCAAGTTGGGTTTTAAAAGATGATACAACTAAATATCCAGATGTTAAAAAAACATTTGCAGGTCAATCACTTGGTCAACATATTTATAAAATCAGAGCAAAAGAAAAATTCATTTTTCCTGTCTACAGTGATTTTACTACTAATCTATATAGTTATGTTTTAAAAATTCCTACAGGTCTTAAGGTAGAACATATTTCTAATAAATATCATTTGAAACTTAGTTGGGACACAGTTGATGCATATGCAAGTAAAATTGAAGTTTGGAGAAATACAGTTCCAGGACCAGATTTTCCAACTAAAATTGCAACATTAGACAAAACAGCAATAACTTATACAGATACAGGGGTTTTACCTAATACAACATATAAATACTCTTTAACATTAAGGCGATTTGACGACACGGCAATACATGATGATCTCTCAGGTTGGACATCAGAAGTGTCTTTAAAAACCTATCCAAAAGGGGTGGATTCCCTTTCTGGTAGTGCTCACGGGAACAATGTTAACCTTGCTTGGAGTTATACAGACAATCCATCTGGAACAACTATTTCTGGTTTTAAAATTTATGAACTTGTTAAATTTACACCATCACCACCCTTACCACCAATACCAATTATCATATCAAATTTAATCGATACATTACCTAATACAGCACATTCAAAAACTATAACAGGTGTTTCTTATGGTTTACATAATTACCAAGTTAGAACCTACAACAGTGCTGGTGATAGTTTTGATAATTCAGTTTTAACTGTTTATGCATTAAAAACACCAACAAATCTTACAGCAACATTTCTTTCATCTAACTCTATAAGATTGAACTGGGATCCTGTTGATTCAAATGCTACAAATATTGTAATTTCGAGAAGTTTAAATGGTATTGTTTACACAGGTCTTACATCGATAAGTGCAACAAATACAAGTTATACTGATTCATCTTGTTCACCAGATACAAAATATTGGTATATCATTAAAGCAAAAAGAGATTTAAATGAATCAAGTTCTTCAAATGTTGCTTCTACAAAAACTCTACCTATTGGTTCTCCACCATCTTCTCCTTCAAATCTACAAGGAACAGTTATTAATTGTAATCAAATAGATTTAACTTGGCAGGATAATTCTGATGATGAAACAAACTTTATTGTTGAAAGAAAAAAAGAAGGTGATTGTTGTTTTTCAGTAAAAGCAACATTACCTTCGAATACAACAATTTATTCTGATACAACAGTATCACCAAATACAAAATTTTACTATAGAGTCAAAGCAAAAAATTCTTATGGTGATTCTGGTCATTCAAATGAAATCAATAAGACAACTCCGTTGTGTGGTACTGCACCAGATGCTCCATCAAATTTGGAATTAACTGTTATTTCATCAGAACAGATAAATCTTAATTGGCAGGACAATTCAGATAATGAAGATGGATTTAAGATAGAGAGAAAAATTGAAGGTGGATCATATTCTCAAATACAAGAACTCGGTCCTAACATAAATACATTCAGTGATACTGGACTTACTCCAGATACAAAATATTACTATAGACTAAGAGCATTTAATTCTTTTGGTCACTCAGGTTATTCAAATGAGAAAAATGCGACAACTTTCCCTCTTGGTACTGCGCCAAATGCTCCTTCAAATTTAAATGCATCAGCATCTTCCTGTATTGAAGTGAATCTTTCTTGGAATGATAATTCAGATGATGAAAATGGGTTTAGAATCGAAAGAAAAGAGGGAAGTGGAAGTTTTGAAGTAATAGCTACAGTTGGAATAGATTCTAATTCTTATTCAGATACAACAGTTGAAGAGAATAAAACATATACTTATAAAGTTTTTGGATTTAATGAATATGGAGAAAGTTCTTCAAATGAAAAAACAGTAACAACTCCACCTTGTGGAACTATACCAGATGCCCCGAGTGATTTGACTCTTGAAGTATTATCTTCTGATGAAATAAAAGTAAAATTTACAGATAATTCAGATAATGAAGATGGTTTTAAAATTGAAAGAAAAGAGTTAGGTGGAGTTTATACAGAGATTAAAACTTTATCAGCAAATATTATTGAATTTATAGACAATGTGAATCCAAATACTACATACTATTATAGGGTTAGAGCATTCAATAGTTATGGTTTTTCTCCTTATTCAAATGAAGCAAATGAAACAACTCCACAAGCTGGAACTCCTCCAAATGCTCCGATAGATTTAATTGCTTCTGCTTCTTCATGTAATGAAGCTGTCATAACATTCGAGGATAATTCAGATAATGAAGATGGTTTTAAGATAGAGAGAAAAATTGAAGGTGGTTCATATTCTGTAATTAAAACTCTTTCTAAAAATACAACAAACTTTACAGATAATAGTGTTTCCCCAAATACAAAATATTATTATAGAGTTTATGCCTTCAACACTTTTGGTAGCTCTTCTATGTCAAATGAATTTATTTTAGAGGTCCCTCCTTGTGGAATAAAACCAAATGCCCCAACAAATCTTTTTGGAGAAGCAATTTCAAAATCTGAAATAACTCTTTCGTGGAAAGATAACTCAGATAATGAAGATGGATTTATCTTAGAAAGAAAAGAAGAAGGTGGAGCATATTCTCCTGTTACAACAATTCAAAAAGATACAAATAAATATAGTGATAAAAATCTTTTGCCAGATAAGGTATATTATTACAGAATAAAATCTTTTAATTCTTATGGTGAGTCAGATTATTCAAATGAAGTTAAAGTTAAAACCTTAAAGGATATTGAAACAATCATTCTAAAATTCTATATCAACAATACAACCTACTATTTAAATGATGAGATGAAAACAATGGATGTTGCTCCAATTATCTTAGAAGGAAGAACTCTTCTTCCAATTAGATATGTAGCTGAAGCATTAGGAGCAGTTGTTGAATGGAATGATAAAGAACAAAAAGTAACAATAAGATTTAAAGATACAGTAATAGAACTATGGATTGGTAAAAATCTTGCAACTGTAAATGGTGAATATAAACTAATAGATCCAACTAACCCAAATGTAAAACCAATAGTAATTCCTCCTGGTAGAACCATGTTACCTATAAGATTCATAGCTGAGAACTTAGGATGTAAAGTAGATTGGAACCCAGAACTTAAAGAGGTAAAGATAACTTATCCAGGAGAATAAAAATATGGTACCAGATGATATTATTTTTCTTTGGTACCTTTTAAATTAAATTTTAAGGGTGATGGAATGAAAAAATTAAAAAATTTTATTTTATTAATAATTATTTTAATTACTTTTTTCTTTTTAAAAACTGACATTCTATCGGAAACTAAAAATGGTTTAAATCCTAATCCACCGACAGAAAAAATTAAATTAGTTTTTATTCATCATTCAACTGGTGAAGATTGGTTGAATAAGGGTGATTTAAGAAAAGAATTAAACAGAAATTACTATTATGTTGTTGAGACAAATTATGATTGGGGACCAAATGACCTTGATGTAAATGATGGAAATCCAATTGGATATCATACTGATACAGGACATTGGTATAATTGGTTTCTTGGACCTCATAGAGATGTTTATCTCAATGCTTTATATAAATCAACTTATACTACAGAACCAAACTCAATTTCTGATCCCGGGGGAGAAGCTAAAATTGTTATGTTCAAATCCTGTTTTTCTACTCTTCAAGTAATTTATGGTAATCCAGATGATCCACCTCTTTCTAAAAGTGAGAAAAATCCTATCTATGGTAGAGGGTGTATGGATGATTGGGCTTACACAGTAAGTAATATTAAAGGTTTATACAGAGATTTACTTGATTATTTCAAAACAAGACAGGATAAATTGTTTATTATAATCACAACCCCTCCATCTCTTGAAATTAGTGTTGGAAAAGAGTTAGCGAGTTTGTTAAGGGGGATAAATAACTATCTTGTTTATGATTTATTAAAGGATTATCCATACAATAATGTTTTTGTCTTTGATTATTACAATACATTGACATCAAATGGAGGTAATTATCTTAAGAATGATTTAAACTCTTTAACTGGAAATCATCATAGATATAGAGAAGGAAAAATAGAACACACAATTAATTTTAAGAATGATTGCCTTGCTTATGGTACAGATTCAGACGGCGATAATATTCCTGATGACAATCATCCAAATCCAGAGGGTCACAAAAAAGCAACTTATGAATATATTCAATTATTAAATATTGCATATAATAGATGGAAAAGTGGCGAAGTTGTAAATCCTAAAACTGCAATTGATTTTTCACCAAAAAGTGTAAATTTTGGTAAAGTTGAGATTGGAAAAACTTCATCTTCGGTTTCTATTACAATCAAAAATAGTGGTGATAGTGATATAAAAATTTCTGATTTAAAAATATCTGGAACAAACTATGATGAATTTTTGATTCAAAATAATTTCTGCAAGGATAAAGTATTAAAAAAGAGTGAATTATGTACATTAGAAGTTGTTTTCAAGCCTAAAAGCGAAGGTTTAAAGGAAGCAAAATTATTAAAAGAAAGTGATCCAAAAATAGAAATACCCTTATCTGGTGAAGGGTATAAAACTTCAACTCCTCAAACTGGAAATATTTATTATGTCTCAAATTCTGGTAGTGATAATAATTCAGGGACAAGAGAAAAACCTTTTAAAACAGTTGGTTTTGCTTCTAAAAAACTGAAATCTGGAGATACACTCATAATTTTAAATGGAGAATATATTGTATCAGAATATTATGAAGATATGATAACTCCAGTATCAGGTTCTGAGAATAAATGGATAACAATAAAAGGTGAAGATGGCACAAAACCAAAAATAAAAGGAAAAAATGGAGTTTTATCTGTTATAGATATAAGTGGAAAAAGTTATATAATCATTGAAAATCTTGAAATTTCATCTTTAATTGATTCTCCATATTCCGGTGGATTAAGAGAGGGAATTGAGGCAGGAGGTTCAACTGGAGCAGTTGAAGGAAAAATCTCAAATATAGTTTTAAAAGATTTAATAATTCATCATACAGAAGAAACAGGTATGAATTTCTGTGGAAATATAAAAAATATTCAAATTATTAATACTCATATCCATCATACAGGTGCTGCTGCAATAAGTGCTCCAAGTGCAGAAGGTGGAAGGGGCTGGGAAAATGTTTTGATTTCAAGTTGTATTTTTGAATATGCAGGCCTATATTCAAATGGAAAAGAGAGAAAATCTGATTGGGATAGACCAGATGGAATAGGTTTTGAAAATTCAGAAGGTCCTGTTGAAATAAAAAATATAATTTCAAGATTCAATTTTGGAGATGGGATAGATTCAAAATCCAAAAATACTTACATACATGAATGCACTGTTGCGAATAATTTTGGAGATGGTGTGAAATTATGGGGTGGAGGTTCAAAGGTTGAAAATACTCTTGTTTTTGGAACAGGATTTATGGAAAAAGGTGAAGAAACTCCATGGTGTCTTCTTGTTATTGAGACAGAAAATATGAATGGAAATTTTGAAATAATTAACTCAACATTCTTTGATGATGAAAATAGAGCAAATAAACACTATTCGATGACAGTTCAATATGATAATTCAGATGTTCCAATCAATTTGACCTTAAGAAATAATATCATTGCAGGATTGAGTAGAGCATTTATTAGAGAAAAAGTAAAGCTTACAATTGAAAATAATCTATTTTTCAATAGAGAGGATGAAAACAGCATTCAGATTGAATATGGAGATAATTTAATTTCAGAGAAGAATATAAGTTCGTTTGGAAAAAATAATTTTTATGGAAATCCAGAATTTGTAAATCCAAAATGGGGACCAGAAGGTGATTTTCATTTAAAACAGAATAGCCCTGCAATTGATAAAGGAAAATCTTCAGGAGCACCTAAGATTGATCTTGAAGGAAGACAAAGACCCTTTGGAAGTGGTTTTGATATTGGAGTTTATGAGTTTGGTGGTGAGTTACTTACAAAAGAGAAAACAATCATTTTAAGATTCTATATAGGTAGTACAACCTACTATTTAAATGATGAGATGAAAACAATGGATGTTGCTCCAATTATCTTAGAAGGAAGAACTCTTCTTCCAATTAGATATGTAGCTGAAGCATTAGGAGCAGTTGTTGAATGGAATGAT
>Ga0208461_1002206_pt1 | contig 16290 bp, 15 predicted proteins | sample AD_JPNTR4_MetaG_FD_184448 | JGI IMG/M metagenome (GOLD analysis project Ga0208461, IMG submission 184448) | Active sludge microbial communities of municipal wastewater-treating anaerobic digesters from Japan - AD_JPNTR4_MetaG (SPAdes) (version 2) | ecosystem: Engineered > Bioreactor > Anaerobic... | reverse complement strand
GGAAGACCGGGGCCGCGGACCAGAATCCGGCGGACACCGGTAATGCCGGCAAGGTTATTCAGCAGGCTTTCTGCGGTCACGGGTTTGAGCAACCTGTGGGGCACAATCCTGACCTGTGGAAATGTGGCGTCTGTCATTCGAACCTCTGTTCGTTCAGGCTCCGTTTGCGATCTGCTGGATCGGCTTGTTGAAGACGTCGACCTTACCGTAGGTCTCGGCGAAGAGTTTCGAGGTGCTCTCGGGCGAAAACATCTGGGTTCCGGCATCGAGCGCCATCGCGGCGACGACGCACGGGATGGCCACGCCTGCGGCGTGTCTGGTCACGACATGGTTGCCGTTGAATATACCGGGGCCTCCGCCGCCGTAGATCGAGTGGCTGAAGAACGAGAACCCCACGGCAGTACCCATCACACGACCGTAGTCGGTGCTCGGGAGACCGGTCTCATGCTCGAGCAGATCGTTGAAGTAGAGGAGCGTCGACGAGACCGCCTGCGCGAACCGTCCGGCGCCACAGTTGACGATGGTGGCTGCCATGGTTCCTGCAGCGGCGTAGGCGTTCCAGAGCATCGGGTCCTTCGTCTCGTAGAACTGGAAGTAACTGCCCTTCTTGCCGGGGCTGATGACCTTATCCTCGATGGCGCGTTCGACCAGGCTCTGGACGACGGTTCCGATCGTCCCATTCTCACCATTTGCCTTTACGAGGTCGTAGACCAGGTTGTTCGCGTTCAGGCCCTGGTATGCGTAGGCAAGCAACTGGGCGCGCTCAAACGGCCCAATGGCGGATCCCATCTCGAAGATCCCGGCGGTCTCGAGGGTGGACGATAGCGCTGCACCCTGGAGAGCGTTCTTGTTGGTCATCATGACGACATGGTTGACCGGGATGTTGCGGAGCGCGTAGCCGATGCCCTCATTGTTCTGCGGGATCGTGAGGATGGATGTGACAAGCGCACCCTCCATGTCCTGGGTGTGAGGATAACTGCCCCAGCAGGCCGCTTTGACGGTGGAAGCGTTAAACGCGTCGATGTTGAACTGATCAACGATCGCGAGCGTTGTCGCGGCTGCGACCGAGGTGATCGCGGCATCATATGTGGATGCGTTGATCAGGCGTTTTGTCGGGACCTGGACAAGCAGGAGTTTACCCCCATTGAACTCCAGGATCTCGGTGTCGTCACCCTCCTCAACCTGGACCATCTCTTTGATCCTGCTGACGATCGCATCCTTATTCTCCATGATCGGGAGGTCAAGTTCTCTTCCCTTGATCTTGCCCTTTCCAAGTTTTCCTGTCCTGAGCGCATCCTGGATGCCGCCGAGGTTCACACTGATCGTTCTCTTGGTCAGGTCGATGATCTTACCTGTGGCCGGGTTAACCAGCGGGCTGATTCTGTCGAGGGTAACGCCGCTTTTGAGCAGCTTACCATCATCAGAATATAGATCGATTGTTTCTGTGTATTTAGCCATAGTATTTCATCCTTTTACCCTTGTTCAATACGTTCTGTTCATGCAGGATACGGCGGGGTAACGATCCGCGCCGGATCCTCCAGAGACCGCTACTGCACGTCCCAGAAGGGACTATAAGGGTAGAGAGGATGTGTTAATAAAATTTGCGAAATAAAGTAGATATTACCCTTAAAAAGTATTATCCATGTAAGATTTATTCTTATCATGATATTTTAAAAGTAGGATTTTTGAGACCAGAATAATCTATCTGAAATATTTAAAAGAGTTTCGGTCGATCCGGCTGTTATGCGGCGCACCAATATGTTATGTATGTTGGATACGCATTAAATAATATTAAAATATATATTAATAACAATAGTTCAGATAGTAATCACAAATAGTGCTTAAAAGTAATCAATCTCATAAGTTTGACCCTTGAAATATATAATTCTACCCTCCAAGGGCTGGATTTTGAAGACCGGGGTATCCTGGCCCTCCGCTATTGTATCAAACGTAACGCGTCTCTATATTATCATCTGTGGCTGGCTGAGGGCGTGAACGACCTCTCGCCTCCAGGGCGGGGCTTTTGGGGGTTCTCCCAGAGGAACGGCGGATCTCGGGCAGGTTCATCCGGGAAACGAATGATCCTGACCCCCTCTGCCGGTGAACTGCCTGCAAACTATAAAGTAGGGGGCGAGGTGGAGGCGGTTTTCCGCTTTCATCCCCGCACAGTTTGGTCGGGGTCTTCCCAGTTCGCCGCCTCGCCACCGCAAGATCAATCAAAAAACCTTAATGTAAATGTTGTAACATATATCTACTTACATATGCGGAATGGTTAAATACAAACCATTACAAGCTATGTTAAAACGATCCACCCGGTGCTCCGCCCGGAAGTTTCGTTTCCCCCAAATAAGCGGGGCCCCACGTGAGGGGGGAGGACCCGCGTTCCGGGCACGGCAAATCCCGGTAAATCTTCCTGGTATCCAGGGGGCCTGATGAAAAGGGCATTATCGGGTTCACCGTGCTCCACATGGCCATCTCACCGGAACTCCGGGAGACCGGCCGCACCAACTAAATCGAGGAAAAACTATGGCGAACAAGATTACGCTGAACATGATCACCCAGCGTTCCATCGAGGAAGGTGTCGCGATGGAAAAGGGCAAAACAACCCCGGAATACTTTGAGGCATGCTCGATCATCGAGCTGCATGATGAAGACATCAAGGCGCTCGGCCTGGTTCCTAACCAGCTTGTGCGGGTGACAAGCGAGTGCGGGAGTGTGGTTGTCAAGGTCGTTAAGGGACGCCAGACTCTCTATCCTGGTCTTGCATTCATCCCGCAGGGTGTCTGGGCAAACCAGATCGTCCCACCAAGGACGCAGGCAACCGGGGAACCCCAGTACAGCGGCTTCCCTGTGACGGTCGAGCCATCTGCCAGGGGCGAGAGGCGCAAGAGCGCACTTGAACTCGTTCAGGGGGCCGTTGGAATGTGGAGAGGTGAACAGTAATGCCAAAGAGAATCGAGAACGTCGGATGCCCATACTGCGGTGTCTGCTGTGACGACCTTGTCGTGACCGTATCGGACGATGGAAAGAAGATACTTGAGGTGGAGAATGCCTGTGCCATTGGCAACCAGATCTACCACCATGCAACAGACAGCGAGAGAGTCAAATTGCCCCGTCTCCGCCAGCCGGACGGCACCTACAAGGAGATCTCCTACGACGAGGCTATAGACTACGCGGCGAGAGTACTATACAACGCCAGGAAGCCCCTCATTTACGGGTTCGGATCGACCAACTGCGAGGGCATGGCCGCAGCGGCCAAGGTCGGCGAGAAAGCGGGTGCCATACTCGACAACTGCGCCTCCATATGTCACGGGAGTTCTCTTCTGGCCATATTCGACAACGGTTACCCGAGTTGCACCCTCGGGGAGGTCAAGAACCGGGCGGACGTCATCCTCTACTGGGGTGCAAACCCAGCCCATGCCCACCCGCGACACATGTCCCGCTACTCGATCTTCCCCCGTGGCTTCTTCACCGGCAAGGGCCACAAGAGCCGCAAGATCATCGTCATTGACCCCCGCTACACCGACACTGCCAGGGTGGCGGACATCTACCTCCAGGTGAAGCAGGGCTACGACTACGACCTCTTCGATGCGTTCCGCACAGTTGTGCGTGGCCACGAGATCCCCGAGGAAGTTGCCGGGATCAAGCGCGAGAAGATCCACGAAGTGGCCGAGATCATGAAAAACGCCCGCTTCGGTACAATCTTCTACGGCATGGGACTCTGCCATACTGATGGCCGGAACCACAACGTTGACATCGCCATCAGCCTGACGCGTGACCTCAACGACTTCACCAAGTGGACGATCATGGCCATGCGCGGTCACTACAACATCACCGGGCCAAACCAGGTCTGGTCGTGGCAGTATGGCTTCCCCTACTGTCTGGACCTCTCAAAGCGTGACATCGCTCACATGAATCCGGGTGAGACCAGTTCCGTTGACCTTGCCATGCGCGGCGAGATAGACGCATTCTTCAACGTGGCGACCGACGCCGGTGCTCACTTCCCGATCGCGGCGGTCAAGGAACTAAGAAAGCATCCCTGGATCACCATCGACCCCAACATATGCATGGCAAGCGAGATCTCTGACCTTCACATCCCGGTCGGCGTTGTCGGTGTCGAGGTCCCCGGTATCGTCTATCGTATGGATAATGTCCCGATCCAGTACCGCAAGGTCATCGACCCACCCGAGGGCGTTATCAGCGACGAGGAGCTCTTCGAGCGGATCTACCAGAGGCTCTGTGACCTGGAGGCGGAAGATGCCGCGAAAGAGCGGGCTAAGACCACTCCGGAGGGAGTCCCCGCGGAGGATTGAGGCATGAGCGAATTTTTGATCAAGAACGGTTTTGTCTTTGACCCCCTGCAGGGGATCAAGGGCGACCGCATGGAGATCGCGGTCAGGGACGGCAAGATCGTGGAGACAGGCGCTCTGCGGCATCCGGAGACGATCGATGCATCCGGTATGACCGTGATGGGAGGCGGTATTGACATTCATGCCCACGTGGTCGGGCCGAAGGTGAACGTCGGCCGACTCTTCCGTCCGGAGGATAAACTATTCAAGAGTCCTCTGAAACGCTGCAGCCGCATGGAGATGGGTTTCTCCGTTCCCTCCACCTTCAAGGCCGGTTACGACTACGCACGTATGGGCTATGTCTTTGTCAACGAGGCGGCGATGCCGCCGCTCCACTCACCCCATGTTCACGAGGAGATCCGGGATACCCCGATCATCGACAACGCCGCGATGCCGGTCTTCGCTAACAACTGGTTCACCCTTGAATACCTCAAGAACCATGAGATCGAGAACAACGCAGCGTATACTGCCTGGCTACTCCGTGCAACCCGGGGGTTCGCCATCAAGGCCGTCAATCCCGGTGGAACCGAGGCCTGGGGATGGGGGCTGAACTGTGAGAACGTCCACGACCCTGTTCCGTACTTCGATATCACCCCGGCAGAGATAATCAAGGGTCTCATCGAGACAAACGAGCATCTCGGTCTCCCACACTCTGTGCACCTGCACTGCAACAACCTTGGCAACCCCGGCAACTATACCGACACGCTCGACTCACTCAAACTCGCCGAGGGATACACCCCGAAGAACAACTTCGGCCGTGAACAGGTGCTCCACGCCACTCACCTCCAGTTCCACTCCTATGGCGGTGATTCATGGAAGAACTTCGAGTCGCGTGCGCCTGAGGTCATCGACTACGTGAACTCCCACGAGAACATCACCATCGACATCGGCCAGGTGACTCTCGATGAGACCACCACCATGACCGCGGACGGCCCGTTTGAGCACCACCTGCGCGCCTTAAACAACCTGAAGTGGGCAAACACCGACGTTGAACTTGAGACCGCTGCAGGAGTCGTGCCCTACATATACAGCCCGAAGGTTAAGGTCTGCACCATCCAGTGGGCGGTGGGCCTTGAGCTTGCCCTTCTCTCGAAGGACCTGATGCGGACGTTTGTCTCCACCGATCACCCGAACGCCGGGCCGTTTACCCGCTACCCACGGGTCATCACCTGGCTGATGAGCAGGGCTGCACGCGATGCGACCATGAAGACGTTCAAGTGGCTTGAGAAGACGATCGATGCAACCTCTATCGACAGCATCGACCGCGAACTCGATCTCTACGAGATCGCGCAGATGACCCGTGCAGGGCCGGCAAAGGCGCTCGGTATCAGCAACACATACGGCGGGCTTGCACCCGGCATGGACGCTGATATCGCTATCTACTCCCTCAACCCGGAGAACATGCCCTCTGATCCGGCGGAGATCGAGAAGGCCTTCTCCCGCTGCGCCTGGCTTCTGAAAGACGGCGTTGTGACGGTCAGGGATGGCGAAGTCCTCACGGAGCCTGCAAAGCGGACAGTCTGGGTCGATGTCAAGGTTCCGGAGAACGCGCAGGTGCAGAGAGACATCTACGAGCACTTCCTCCGCTACTACAGCGTGAACCTTGACAACTACTCGCTCTTCGAGGAGCACCTCTTCAACCCACGGGTGATCGAGGTCGATACGACAGAATGAGGTGATGAGAAGCATGAAGACAGTAACCCTCACCATGACCAACCCCCCCGAGCTCTACCTTGAGGGGCAAAATATCACCCCGGACGCCTTTGCAGGCAAGACTGCAGCCGAGATAGCTGCCACAGACGTCTGGGAGGGCAAGTTGAAGAGCCCGCTCGGCAAGTACTTCACCGTTGAGGGCAACGGTGGTGCAACGGCGGCTGATACGAAGATCATACTCCGTGGAGACTGCTCCCGTCTCAAGAGAGTCGGTCAGCAGATGACTGCCGGTGAGATAGTCATCGAAGGCAACGCTGACATGTACATCGGTGGCTGGATGAAAGGCGGGAAGATCCATGTCAAAGGAAACGTCGACTCTTTCTGCGGCCTTGCCATGGAAGGCGGCGAACTTATCATCGACGGGAACGCAGGACACCACCTCGGATCATCTCCCCGCGGTGAATGGCGCGGCATGCAGGGCGGAGTTATCCGGGTTGCCGGCAGCGTCGGGAACGATACGGCCACGTTCATGAACGGCGGAACGATCATCATCGGCGGCGATGCCGACATCCACGTATCCACCCACGCCGAAGGCGGCACCGTCATCATCAAGGGGAACGCCAAAGGCCGGGTCGGCGGGCAGATGGTGAAAGGCAATATCTACGTCTTTGGAAAGATCGAGAATCCGCTCCCGGGATTCCAGCATATCGGGGAGGTCGAAGAGGAGGTCGACGGTACGAAGGCCCGCTTCATCCACTGCATCGGGGATCTCGGCGAGCGCCACCCCGTCTCCAGAGGCAAGCCTGTGTATGGGAATATCTATACCAGGATCTAACCTTTTTTTCTCCAGTATCATGGGGGAGGGGTCGTGTGAGGCAGCGCCTTAATCTGGCTCGGTTTGCCGATGTACAGGAATTGCTGCACTCCGCTTTCCAGGCCGCCGGCCGGAGCAGCCGTATTCCGGTTGCTGACGCCGCTGGACGGGTGACAGCAGCCCCGGTTTACTCCCCACTGACAATTCCGGCAACGGATATTGCCGCAAGAGACGGTTTTGCCGTCAAAAGCCGTGAGACGCTCGGTGCAAGCGGGAGAAACCCGGTGAGACTTCAGAATCCCAAAAGGGTGAATACCGGAAACGCAATCTCTCCCGGCTACGACGCGGTCGTCATGATCGAGGATGTCAGCGGTGACGAGGGGGGATGGAGCACCGTGAAGGCGGCGCGCCCCGGCGAACATATCCATCCTGCGGGGGTCGAGGTCCGGCAGGGCGGCCTCATCCTCCCGGCAGGGCACTGGATACGTCCCTGCGACATCGGCGTCCTCCTATCCTGCGGCGTTACCGAAGTGGAGGTGCTGGAGGTCAGGGTCGGGCTCATCCCGACGGGGAGTGAGGTGGTTCCTGCGGGTGAGATTCCGGGTCCCGGTGGCGTCATCGAGAGCAACACCGCCGTTGCAGCGGCGATGCTAGGTGAGGCCGGGGCAACATGCACCCGTTACGGGATCGTTGCTGACGATCCCGGGCTTCTGCGGGAGGCCATTGAACGCGGGATACTTGAAAACGACCTGCTTCTGGTCTCCGCAGGGTCATCGGCAGGCACCCGCGACTTCACCGCAGATGTAATCGGAGACCTTGGGGAGGTGCTCGTTCACGGGATAGCAATGAAGCCTGGAAAACCGGCGATCATCGGCAAAATCGATGGTAAACCTGTTATTGGGATCCCGGGCTACCCGATCGCCGCCGTTACGGCCATACGGGAACTTGCCCTCCCCCTCCTCGCGGCGTGGGGTCTGGCCCCCCGGCCCCCGCAGCGTATCAGCGCCCGCCTTACAGAGACGGTCACGGCGGACCCGGGCTACGATGAGTTTGTTCTCCTCACCGTCTCCTGGAGCGGCGATCACTACACCGCTGCACCCCTGCCCCGCGGCTCCAGAACACAGATGGCCCTGGTGCGTGCAAACGCCTTTCTGCATATACCCGCGGGCAGCGGCGGGGTAATACCCGAAGGCACGGTGGTCGAGGTGGAGGTGACAGGGCCGCGCGTATAGATTTCACTCCTCACCATTCCCGCCGCCGGTCTCCACCAGGTTTCTGATACGCTCCCCAAGATAGGGCAGGTGCTCCTGGAACTCGCGTGCAACCAGGAAAGTCCGGACGGCGTCCCCCAGTCCACGGTGGGCGCCGAGGAGGTGGCGGCAGCCCTGCGGGACTGGGTACTGGAAATGGGCCGAGGAGATGGTGGCGCCGTCGGTGGAGAACCCGATCATGCAGGCCAGACGGTCCAGGGATAGAAACTGCTCCATCTTCAAACGTCGACGGATCTCCCGCTGCAGGTCGACAAACGCACAGCCGTCAGGGGAAAACCCGGCCGCGCGGAAGGCCCGCCTCTCCATACTCGCTGCAAAGACGATGATTGCTGTGGCCCCTTCCCTTGAAACGATCGATTCCAGGAAGTCTCGCAGGTCGCTGAACGCCCTCTGTGCCGTCATCTCTGCAGTCTCAACCTCGTCGTCGGGGAGACGGTAGGAGTGGTCGTATGGCATTCCGCACTCACCCCGACTCAGGTTTGAGACGGTCGTCTCGACACCGGCCGTCCTGCCGCAGGGGTCGGTCACCTTCTTCCAGATCTCGACATCGAGATCGTAGCGGAACTGCTCAGCCGCGTAAGAAAGACTCTCGTCCTCAGGTCGGTGCAGGACAGCACCGATCTCGATCGGCATCATCACCTCCCTGGAGGTGCCATATACGTAACCGAACTCTATGTCCATGTAGACATGCCTGCCTGCCGACTGCATCAGGTGCAGGATCTCTCCCGCGGGAGAGAAAAGGTTTCGCGGCCGGCCGGTCTCCAGCAAAGGTTTATCCTGGTGAACGAAAGCCATTCTATAGAAGAAGAGCGGGATTGCGCCCCCCCCAGATAGATTACCATGAAACTCTCCATCAACTGGCCCGGATCTCGTATCAGTAGACTTTTCTGGCGAACGCGCCGCCTCCGTATGGACTCTCCAGGCCGCGATCGTGCAGAGGAACTACGTGCGCTTCTCGCCCGCCCTCCGTTCGAGGTAACCGGAATCACCGATGCTGCTATCCCTCTCTATGACCGTGCGCTGACCCACCGGTCGTATTCGAACGGCGGTGAGTATCCGGCAGCGGTGGCTGAGGACTACGAGAGGCTTGAGTTTCTCGGGAACTACATCCTTGATTTTATCATCGCCGAGCACCTCTACACCGGCTACGACCTCCAGCCAGGCGAGATGAACCGGAGGCTCCAGGTGACACGGAACACGAAACTTGCCGAGATCGTGCGGCTGCAGGGGCTCGGTATAGACCGTGCTGTCAGGCGGCGGGGGCAGGCGTTGACCGACTCGATCATCGCCGATGCTTTTGAGGCTCTGATCGGTGCGATCTACCTTGACCGTGGCCTCGATGCGGCCAGGAGCGTGGTGATCGCGATCTTTGAAGATGAGATAGCCGATTGCGACACAGACCGGAACTACCGAGGGAGGCTCCAGGAACACGTCTCAAGGAAGAACCTTGGTGACCTCGAGTATACCTTCCGCCAGACCGGTCCCGGGAGCTGCCCGACCTGGGTTGCCCGGGTGAGCGTCGGCGGGGTCTCATCCGGAGAAGGAGAGGCCCGGACGAAGCAGGCTGCAGCCATGATAGCGGCAAGGGAGGCGCTAATACGCCTCGGGAAGGGCTGAAAGTGCTGCAACCGTCCGGGAGGGACACACGAGTCGCTGTTGTCAGGTGCGAGGGTTACAGCCGGTCTGAGGTCGATGCTGCAGTCAGGCGCGCAATCGACCTTTTTGGTGGTATTGGAAGGTTTGTTTCCCCCGGGGAGAAGATCCTCCTTAAGCCAAACCTTTTGCATGGGCTTGAACCGGATCGGTGCGTCACAACCCACCCGGGTCGTCGCCGCTATCGCTCGCCTCCTCATGGAGCACGGTTGCCGTGTTCTCATCGCAGACAGCCCGGGAGGCGGGGTAATCTACAGCGAAGCGAACCTTCGACGGGCTTACGCCCGCGCCGGGTATATGGCGGCGGCGGAAGAGACCGGGGCCGCCCTTAACTATGATACCGGTTCAAGTAGCGTCTCCTTTCCTGAGGGAGCGGTGATGAGACAGTTCTCCATCATCACCCCGGCCGCGGAGGCTGACGGGATCGTGGTCGTCTCAAAGGCCAAAACCCATATGTGGACCAGGATGACCGGCGCCACAAAAAACCTCTTTGGCATAATCCCGGGTCTCGAAAAACCGGTCTTTCACTCCAGGTTCCAGGACGAGCGGACATTCGGGGAGATGCTTGTCGACCTCAACGAGTGCATGAGGCCACGACTTCAGGTTGTGGATGCCGTCATGGGGATGGAAGGAGACGGTCCCCAGGCGGGAACCCCCCGAAAGATCGGGGCAATCCTGGCCGGGAGCCACTATGCGGCCGTGGACACCGTTCTTGCGCGGCTTATAGGGATCGAGCCCCTTGAGATCGGCTGCATAGCAAGCGCAGCCGAACGCGACCTCTTCAACCCTGCAGACGTCAGGACGGTCGGCGATGACCCTGCCGCCCTCGCTGTTCCCGACTTCCGGAAACCCTATGCATATGCTGGCGCCCGGGGTGGCGTCGGGCGGCGGGTTTCGCTCGCTCTCCTCGGCCGGTTCGGTAGAATCTATGCACCCCGGCCCCGGTGTGATCAGCGGGGCGTGCATCGGCTGCCGGAAGTGCGAACGGATCTGCCCGGTGCATGCGATCACCGTCACAGAAGGCAGAGCGTCGATCGACCTCTCACGGTGCATCCGGTGCTACTGCTGCCACGAGATGTGTACCGAACATGCCATCACCCTATCAAGGGGTCTCGCCGGGAAGGCTCTCTCCCGCCTTTTAGGCTGAGATCCAGGCCGGATAACCTTTGATAAACCGCGCCCCGTATGTCCGGTGTGCACAAACATGACACCAACCGCAGATTGCTTCCCGGTGTCTATTTGGAATGATTAATTATGTAAGTGGAGCATAGTTCCTTTGCGAGGGACAATAGTGCAGACGCTGCTCTTCCTTATCTTATTTCCCATCATCGCCGCATGTCTTTTGTTGTTCGTAAAACGAACGGCATTGCGCTACGTGGTGGTGGTCATCTCCGCTCTTGCCATCGGCGGGGCGACGATATACCTGCTGTTGCGGCATATCTCTGCGGGCGCGGTCTACTTTGCCGTGCCCTCAGGGACGGTCGACCCGCTCATGGTGGTCATCGAGATGGGGCTTGCGCTCTTCATCATCTACATGGGTGTAAAGTTCAAGAACTACCTGGCAATCGCGCTGGCAGCCGTCCAGGCGGCTCTGGTGGTATATCTTGAAACGACGTATTCTGGGAGCCTTCATGTGGTCAACAACCTCTTCGTCGACCAGTTCTCCATCATCATGGCCCTGATCATCGGGATCATCGGGAGTCTCATAGCCGTCTACTCGGTCAGTTACATGGAGACTTACCACCATCACCATCCGGAGGTGCGTGACCGGCAGAGGACGTTCTTCTTTGTCATATTCATCTTCCTGGCTGCGATGTTTGGCCTGGTCTTCTCCAACAACCTGATGTGGGTCTTCTTCTTCTGGGAGATCACAACGATAACGTCGTTCCTGCTGATCGGCTACGCGGAGACCGAGGAGGCAACTAAGAACGCTTTTCTGGCGCTGGTTATGAACCTGCTTGGCGGAATAGCGTTCGTTGCAGCGCTCATCATCCTTGCCGCCACCGAACCTTTGAGTGGGGGTATCGACCTTGCCGGGGTGCTCTCATCCGGCGATGCGGCGGTCATCCTGCTCCCGGCGGCGCTGATCGGGTTTGCCGGGATCACAAAGGCCGCACTGATGCCGTTCTCCTCCTGGCTGCTCGGGGCGATGGTGGCGCCGACCCCCGTCTCGGCCCTCCTCCACTCGAGCACCATGGTCAAGGCCGGTGTATACATCCTGGTCAGGTTCGCACCGGTCTTTGCGGGAACGCTTACAGGGTTCTCCATAGGGCTCGTGGGCGGCCTGACATTCGTCCTCGCGTCTGCGATCGCGATATCGCAGAGCAACGCGAAACGGGTTCTCGCCTACTCGACGATCGCAAACCTCGGCCTTATAGCCGCATGTGCGGGTGTTGGAACCTACATGCTTGTATGGGCTGCGATACTCCTGATCATATTCCACGCCATCGCAAAGGCGCTCCTCTTCCTCGGTACAGGGATGATCGAGCACAGGATCGGCAGCAGGGATATCGAGGATATGGAGGGTCTGATCGTCCGGATGCCCCGTATGGCTGTGATGATGTTCATCGGGATGGCCGGTATGTTCCTTGCGCCTTTCGGGATGCTGATCTCGAAATGGGCTGCGATCGAGGCTTTTGTCCAGGCCCCGTTCGGGCTCATCTTCATAGCCATCCTTGCCTACGGAAGCGCTGTCACAGTCTTTTTCTGGGCGAAGTGGATGGGCAAACTTGTTGCGGTCACCCGTGAGCAGGAGCGGGTGGAGAAAGGTATCCTGGAGGAGCCCTGGGCACCCCTCTACATCCTCACGGGTCTCGTGGTAGCGGCCACCCTCCTATTCCCGCTGATCTCATCTGTGCTGATTGAACCATACGTCCTTGCCATCTACGGGGCTACGGCACGCATGGCGCAGGCGAACGTCGCGATCATGCTCCTGATGATGGCCCTGCTTCTCCTGCTGCCGATCTCGTTCCTGCTCTTCAAGAGGAGCGCAAAACACCTCCCCGCTTACATGGGCGGGAGACCGGCGACGGAGGACCGCCGCTTTGCGGGCTCTCTTGGCCTCACCCGGGAGGCCCAGACCAGGAACTACTACCTGAACGACTACTTCGGCGAGGCAAAACTCTTCCGTCCAGGATTGGCGGTCTGCACAGCGCTTATAATCATCTCCTGGATCCTTGCGGGGGTGGCGCTATGACCTGGGCATGGCTTATAGGAGCGGTCTTATTCCTTATCCTGGCGCCCCTGGCGGGCGGTCTCATCGCGGGAATTGACCGTAAGATAACCGCCAGGATGCAGGGGAGAGTCGGCCCGCCTCTCCTGCAGCCGTTCTACGATGTCGGCAAACTTTTCGAGAAGGAGCGCGTCGTCGTCACCACGGCGCAGAACTTCTACGTTCTTGCTTACCTGGTCTTCATAGCCCTTGCCGGCGCGCTCTTCTTTGCGGGGGGCGACCTGCTGCTGACCATCTTTGCCTTTACACTCGCCCACGTCTTCCTTGTTCTCGGGGCATATGCTGCTCACTCACCCTACAGCCACATCGGGGCGGAGCGCGAGCTGATCCAGGTGATGGCCTACGAGCCGATGGTCATCCTTGCGGCGGTCGGCCTCTACATGGTCGCAAACAGTTTCTACGTTGCCGATATCGCCGCAGTGGCCGTTCCGGCTATCCTCTACCTTCCCGGGGTCTTCCTCGGGCTTGCCGTCATCCTCACAATCAAGCTCAGGAAGTCTCCGTTCGACATATCGACATCGCACCACGCCCACCAGGAGATAGTAAAGGGGATCACGACGGAGTTCTCTGGCCCGACACTCGGGACGATCGAGATCGCACACTGGTACGAGAACATATTCCTCCTCGGCCTGGTCTACCTCTTCTTCGCCTGGAACCCGGTGGTCGGGGTGATCGCGGTCGTGCTCACGTATCTTGTTGAGATCTTTGTGGATAACACCACGGCACGCGTGCGGTGGCAGGCAGCGCTTAAGACCGGGTGGTTCGCGGCGCTGATCGGGATCGTGAACCTGGCGATCCTCTCCTATATGATGATTGGAGGTGTATGAGTAGCATGGCATTCCTGAAGCGATCACCATGGATCCTTCACTACGATGCGTCGAGCTGTAACGGCTGCGATATCGAGGTGCTGGCGTGCCTCACCCCGCTCTACGATGTGGAGCGGTTCGGCATCATCAACACCGGGAACCCCAAGCACGCGGACATCCTGCTGATCACCGGCGGGGTCAACGAGCAGAACCGGCAGGTTGTGAAGAACCTCTATGAGCAGATGCCGGAGCCCAGAGTTGTCGTTGCGGTCGGTATATGCGCTGCATCGGGCGGCATATTCCGGGAGTGCTACAACATCGTTGGCGGAGTCGACAGAGTGATCCCGGTGGACATCTACGTCCCCGGCTGCGCGGCAAGGCCGGAGCAGATCATCGATGGTGTCGTGAGGGCTCTCTCGATCCTGGAGGAGAAGCGAGCGAAGATGAAAGAGACAGCGCAGCATTCAGAAGAGGCGGGTGAGACCGCATGACGATACAGGAGGAGCAGACGATCATCGAGGTCGCGCTTCCGGATCTACTCCGGGAGGTCGAGAGGCTTCATGCCGATGGATACCGCCTTGTCCAGATCGGGTGCACCGGCATCGGCGGGGCGTATGAGATCAACTACTCGTTTGATAAGGGCTACCACCTCAGAAACCTCCGGCTGAATGTCGGGCCAGACACGGAGGTTCCAAGCATCTCCGGGATCTACTGGGGGGCGTTCGTCTACGAGAACGAGATGCACGACCTCTTTGGGATCCCTGTTTCCGGGATCAACATCGACTTTAAGGGGACTTTCATCAGGACGGCTAAGAAGTATCCGTTCAGCGTCGCAAGGAAGGGGGAGGACGCATGCCAGGACGAATAATCGTGCCGTTCGGGCCGCAGCATCCTGTGCTGCCTGAGCCGATCCACATCGATCTCGTCCTTGAGGACGAGAAGGTGGTGGAGGCGATCCCGTCCATCGGCTACATCCATCGTGGACTTGAGCAGCTCGTGCAGAAGCGCGAGTATCCGGAGTTCGTCTATGTGGCAGAAAGGATCTGCGGGATCTGCAGTTTCATCCACAGCCTCTGTTACTGCCAGGGCATCGAGAAGATCATGGAGATCGAGGTTCCCGACCGGGCGCGATACCTCCGGACGATCTGGTCAGAGTACTCCCGTCTTCACTCTCACCTCCTCTGGCTCGGGCTTTTTGCCGACTCGATGGGCTTTGAGAATCTCTTCATGCGCTCATGGCAGCTCCGGGAGAAGGTGCTAGACGTGCTTGAGGACACGACCGGCGGCCGGGTCATCCAGGGCACCTGTAAGGTCGGCGGTGTCCGGCGGGATATAGTGCAGGAGAAACTTGACGAGATGCACCGCGGACTTGAGTCTTTCGAGGAGGAGTGCCGGGACCTCGGTCATGTCTTCTTAAACGACAATACAGTGAACTACCGCCTTCGCGGGCTTGGTGTCCTGTCAAAGGCGGAGGCCTATGACCTTGGCGCTGTCGGCCCGACCGCGAGGGCAAGCGGTGTCGAGATGGATCATCGGGAGACCGGCTACGCTGCATACGGTGATCTCGGTTTCAAACCGGTCATCGAGACCGCAGGCGACTGCTACGCCCGGTGTGCCGTAAGGGTCGGAGAGGTCTATGCCTCAATCGACCTGATCAGGCGCGCGATCGAGGAGATGCCGGAGGGCCCGATCGATGTGAAGGTCAGGGGAACGCCGGATGGAGAGTATTTCTCCCGTGCTGAGCAGCCCCGCGGCGAGGTCGTTCACTACCTTCGGGGCAACGGGACAAAACACCTGGTTCGCGACCGTATCAGGACACCGACGCTGACAAACATACCATCGCTCGTAAAGATGCTCCCGGGCGTCCAGCTTGCGGATGTCCCGGTGGTTGTCCTCTCGATCGATCCCTGTATCAGCTGCACGGAGAGGTGAGTGCAAGGATGAGTCTATTTCAGATGACCCGGACGGTTCTCCGAAATCTTGCAGGAGGCCCGGCCACCCGGCGTTACCCCGCCGTACCGGCAAGGAAGAGTCCTATCACCCGGGGGCACGTCGTCTTCAACCCGGCCACGTGCCGTTCCTGTGGACTCTGCTCCCGGCGGTGCCCCTCGGGGGCGATCAACCTGGATAAAGAGGCCAACTTCTTGGAGATCGACCGCATGCGCTGCATCGCCTGCGGCGAGTGTGTGGAGGGCTGTCCGTTCGATAGCCTCACGATGGAGCAGGATTACTTCCAGCCAGTCGTGGATCGTGTGGTTGAGCGCTACACCATCACCTACGTGAAGCCGGAGAAACCCGAGAAGAAACCAGAAGGAGAGGGCAAGGGCGGCTAGGCCTCCCGCCGTTAGGGATCCGGGCCGGTGCTGGGTGCCGGCTCACCGCCCGTAGAGATCGCGCCTGGCCCGGTGCTCTTCAAACCGACCGCGGTGGAAGACACGGACATCGACCACGGCACCTTTGCGGAACTCCCGCATCAGGCGGTCGTATGTCCGCCGGACGTATCGCAGCCCCT